>ENA-OPYX01000819-OPYX01000819.1-human-gut-metagenome-genome-assembly--contig:-NODE-819-length-17803-cov-4.640303_pt1 | contig 17803 bp, 19 predicted proteins | sample MGYA00242639_ERZ504486 | MGnify/ENA primary metagenome ERZ504486 (study PRJEB26092, sample SAMD00036296) | human gut metagenome | host: Homo sapiens | study: EMG produced TPA metagenomics assembly of... | reverse complement strand
CGAAAAGAGTGCCTGCTCAATTTCATACGCCTTAAAATACTTATATCAACACCAAATGGATATTCTAAATTGAGTATCCATTTTTTTATGATTGGGTTTCATATTTAATATGAATATATATGTATAATAATTTGAAGATACCTAATTATGTGTATCATTTAATTTGAATACTGTGTTAGCAATTAATTTGGTAATCAACAATATATATTCGATATTTAATTCCATGAATAGTATGTCAAGAAAAAAAAGAAGTCAATTTCTTAATCAACTTCTTTATGAATCCATGATCATTAATACTTTAACGATATAGCCTTTTGTCTAGGCCTAGTGGCTGATTGGGTTTGATCTTATGCCATTTGTATAGACATTGTCTGCAACAACAGCCAGTAGCGTGTTGAGCAATGAATACAGGGTGTCCTTTAAATGGTGTTTGTTTACCGTCGTTGGGTATATAGGCTGGAGCCAATCGTTTTTCAATAAAATCGATGGCATGTTTTTCAATGGTATCCATTCCTTTGGCTTGTATATACTCTTTCTCTTTTTGTTTCAGATGAAAACTACTCCTAAATTTGGAGTGGGATAAGCGATTAAAAAGTTGTTCAAACCATTCGGATTCTGTCATAACTGCTCCTTATATATAATAAAAAAAACCAGCTAAGCTGGTTTTATAATCAAGTGGCGCCTGAAACAAGACTCGAACTTGTGACCTGCCGGTTAACAGCCGGATGCTCTACCGACTGAGCTATTCAGGCATTTGTTTTTCACTTGATGCCTGTATATAATACCAAAAGATGTTGTGTTATGCAAGTACTTTTTATAAAATTATGATATATTATTTTTTAAATGGAGGGATGGACTATGTTAGATGCGATTGTAATGGATATGGATGGTACTTTATTGGATCCAAATAATAAGATTTTACCGGAAACAAAAGAGGCTTTGATTGCTTGTCAAAAGCAGGGGACAAAGCTAGTACTTGCGAGTGGAAGAAGTTATACAAGATTACTTTCATATGCTAAAGAATTAGAGATGGATGTATATGGTGGCTATTTGTTAGAGGTAGATGGTATTGCGTATTATGATGTTCAAAAGGATGAGCGTCATGTTTTAAAACAGATGTATAAGGAAGATGTTGAGCCTGTCTTTGCGTATTTGATGCATAAAAACTGTGAGACAATGGCTGTATTTAATGATGGATTGTTTGATTATATTCCAGATCATATAATGGAAAAGAAAAAAGCATTAAGAAATTCACAAGAATATCCAGAGGATTTTCCTTGGACGGGTGGTCCTTGGTCTTGGCTTGCGGATATGCGTGATGGTTATCCTAAGATTACGTATATTAAGGATCTTAGTGAAATTCAATATCCTGTAAATAAGATTCAGACAATTGAGGATGAAGAGGTAACTACACAATTGGCTTTGGATATTCAAAATGAATTTAAAGATCAATATGAAGTATTCCGTACTTGTCCTAGAGAACTTGAAGTATTGCCTAAAGGATATAGTAAGGGAGCTACTTTAGTTCGTATGATGGATATGCTTGGTTGGGATAAGGATAAAGTCTTCACATTTGGGGATGGTGAAAATGATGTGAGTATGTTTGGTGTTGTAACTCATAGTTTTGCGATGGGTCAGGCTTTGGATTATGTAAAAGAAAAAGCAGCTCATGTGACCAAGTCCAATGTGGAACAGGGTATTGTAGCTGCTTTAAAGGATTTTAATATTTTGTGATATAGCTAACAACAAGCTTCATTGTGCTTTCTACACCATCATAGTGTGTTCTTTCCATTCCGTGGCTTGCATGAACACCAGGGCCAATCAAGGCTCCTTTGATGTCGTTACCACCGCGTAATGCGGCACTGACATCTGAACCATATTGTGGGTAGATATCAACGGCATAATTAAGCTTGTTTTCTTTTGATAGTTCAACTAGACGTGTAATCATTTCGTAGTCGTATGGTCCGCTTGAATCTTTTGCACAGATTGAAACATCTTGTTCAGTACAAGCTAAATCTGTACCGATGCATCCCATGTCTACGGCTAATAATTCTTCAACTTCTTCTGGTAAACAACTTGCTCCATGACCAACTTCTTCATATGTACTGAACATAATGACTAAGTCTCTTTGAGGTGTAATGTTGTTGTCTTTTAAGTATTTTAGTACGCCCATTAAAGCAGTAGCTGAAATCTTATCGTCTAAGAATCTAGATTTAATGAATCCACTTTCTGTAATTTGTGTTTTTGTATCAATACAAATGAAGTCTCCGTTGTTGATACCTAATTTTTCAACATCTGCTTTTGAGTGAACAACTTCATCAATGCGAACTTCCATTGTATCTTCTTTTCTTTCTAATGTTGAAGCATCTGGATATACGTGTACGCTTGGTGAACAAGAAAGAATCGTTCCTGTATATACCTTTCCATCACGAGTATAGATCTTACAATATTCTCCATCTAATGTTGGTAAGCATGGGCCTCCGACTTTAGTAATGGCAAGTTTTCCATTGTCTTTAATGGAACGAACCATAAGTCCTAATGTATCTAGGTGAGCACTCAATCCTAATGTGTGTTCAGAATCTTTTCCGTCTACATAGATCAACAAGTTTCCTTTTTGGTTACGTCCTGTTGTATAGCCTAATTTTTTGGCTTCTTTATCCATGAAATCAATGGCTCTTTTTGTGTAGCCTGTTGGTGAATCAATATTCAAAATTTGTTTGGCGATGTCACAGACATATTCTTTATCAAATGGTTGCATATTTTAAAACTCCTCCTGTATGTATTATACGCTTTTATACAAATTCTAAACAATGTATTCAAATTTTTTTTCATTTTGTGCTATTGTACAAGAAAGGAGGCTAATTGTATGGAATTAAATGTAAGAGAAGAAAAGTTAAAAGGTTTATTTAAACAGTTTCAAGTGGAACATAATGAGAATTGTAAGACAGTATTTATTGATAATAATGATGAAGATTTAGAAAACTATTTAAATGAATCAAGTACGGTATATTTACATATGGTGGATAAAGAAGTAAGACATCTTGATTTAACTAAAGTACATACAATATTTGTGAATAAAGAATATGTATGTTCTTCTGATGGACATCCGTATGAAAGACATGAACGGTCTGGATGCCGCAGAACAGATTTTGAAAAGGCATACGGATGCAAAGATTCTTTTGCTTACCACGTTTTCCGATGATGCGTACATCGTAAAAGCATTAAAATATGGTGTGAAAGGATATCTGATAAAACAGGATTACGGCAGTATCCTTCCGGCATTGCAGGCGGTGCAGATGAATCAGACCGTATTCGGAACTGAGATTATGTCCAGAATCCCGGGATTGCTTCAGAAAGAGCAGAAAGAAAAAGAGCAGACATTTGACTGGAACAGTTACGGAATCGGAGAACGGGAACTGGAGATCACAGCACTGGTTGCTGAGGGACTCAGTAACAAAGAGATATCGGAGAAAGTCTGCTTAAGCGAGGGAACGGTCCGGAATTATATCAGCAATGTGCTCGAGAAACTGGAATTAAGAGATCGGACACAGCTTGCGGTGTATTATCTGCAGAGAGGCAGAAAATGTGATAAGAATAAATAGGAGCAGAGAAAAAATAAATGGAAGAAAAAAGTAAATATACAAAAACAATCAACTGGAAGCAATTCTACCGGAATGTATTCGCTCTGGTCATCCCGATCGCAATCCAGAATCTGATCAATGTAGGAGTCACGGCAACGGATGTGATCATGCTTGGAAAGGTTGGAGAGAAAGTGTTATCCGGGGCATCTCTGGCAGGACAGATCCAATACATCATGACACTGATCTTTTACGGAGTGACCTCCGGAGCAACGGTTCTGACGGCGCAGTACTGGGGGAAGAAAGACACCAGAACGATAGAGAAAGTCCTGGGTATGGGATTAAGTGCCGGACTCATCGTTGCGGTAGTATTCGCAGGAGCAGCCCTTGGCATGCCGGAGACACTGATGCGGATCTATACCTCTGATCCGGAAGTTATTGCAGAAGGAGTAAAGTATTTAAGAATCGTAGGATTTTCCTATGTGTTCATGGCGGTGACACAGGTGTATCTGAATATTATGCGCAGTATCGAGAGGGTTATGGTGGCTACATTTATTTATCTGATTTCATTGCTGATGAATATTGTGGTAAATGCGGTTCTGATCTTCGGACTACTTGGATTCCCGGTAATGGGAGTAAGGGGTGCGGCAATCGGTACGCTGTGTGCCAGAGCAGCCGAGACAGTGATGGTTCTCGTTTATGCCATCTTCCGAAATAAAGTAGTAAGGATCCGGCTTAAAGATATGGTGAAGATCGATAAGGTTCTGTTAAAAGATTTCGCAGTTTATTCAATGCCGGTGGTATTAAATGAACTGATGTGGGGACTGGGAACGTCGGCGAATACGGCGGTGATCGGGCATCTTGGAAGCGCAGCAGTGGCAGCTAACTCGGTTGCGCAGGTGGCAAGACAGCTTGCAACAGTCGTAACATTCGGGATTTCCCATGCAACGGCGATCTATCTCGGCAAGACGATCGGGGAAGGCAAGATGGAACTGGCAAAGGCATACGGAAAACGTTTCGTGTGGTTAAGTCTGATTCTTGGAATCCTGGGTGGTGTTCTGATACTGATCTCGGCACCAATCGCCAATGCGAATCTGGCACTGACCGGACCGGCAAAGAATTACTTAAGTTTCATGTTCTTCGTTATGTCGTATTTTACTGTGGCACAGGCATTTAATACCACAATGGTAGTGGGGGTATTCCGTGCAGGCGGGGATACGAAATTCGGATTGATCATGGATGTATCGACGATGTGGGGATTCTCCATTTTACTCGGGGCAGTGGCGGCATTTATTTTGCATGCCAGTGTGCCGGTCGTATATGTTATACTGATGAGTGATGAACTGATCAAAGTACCGATTACTTTAAAGCGGTATTTGACATACAAGTGGCTGAGAGATGTCACAAGGGAACAAAAAGAACTGGAGGAAATGTAAAATGATCGTATTAAGCAAGGATCAGATCGAAGAAATGGTTGATCCGGATCAGATGATGGATCAGATCGAAGAGGCATACCGGATCTATGGATCAGGCGAGTTCTATATGCCGCCAAGACCAACGGTAGAACATGAAAATAAGCAGCTCATGTATATGCCATGTTACACAAAGGATATCATAGGGACAAAGATCCTGTCGATCTTCCCGGAGAATTCTAAACTGGGATTGCCGTCGATAGATGGTATCGTGTTACTGAATGATTATACGACAGGCGCGCCGCTTGCTGTTATGGACGGGCAATCGGTAACGGCATGGAGAACCGGAGCTGTCGGCGGTGTGGGGATCCGTCATCTGTCAAGAAAAGACTGTCGCACCGTAGGAATCATCGGAGCAGGAATGCAGGGATTCCATCAGGCTGTGTATGCATGTGCGGCAAGAGATATCCATACCGTATATGTGTTCAACCACAGTGACCGTGATCTGACAGATTATCTGGAAAGACTGAAAAAAGCTATTGATAAGGAAGACGTAAAGGTAGTACAATGTAAAGCAGTGGAAGAGCTTGTACGAAACAGTGATATCATCTGTACAACAACTCCTTCTACCACACCTGTTCTTCCGGATGACAAAGAACTTCTGAGAGGGAAATGCATCATTGCAATCGGCTCTTATATGCCGGAGATGAGGGAAATCCCGGATGCAGTACTGGATCTGGTGGACAATGTATACATTGAACTGCCATACGCATGTGAGGAAAGCGGAGATCTAAGCCAGCCTCTGGCAAGTGGAAAACTTACAAAAGACCGGGTAAAACTGATGCATGAATATCTCGTATCGGGGGAAAAAGAGATCAAAGAAGGTCAGACAACATATTTCAAATCGGTTGGAATGGGATTATTTGATGTGTGTATCGCACAGAAATTATATGAAGTAGCAAAGGAGAAATAACATTATGAAAATCGTAGCAACAGAAAAAGCACCAAAGGCACTTGGACCATACTCACAGGGATATGTACACAACGGAGTACTGTATACAGCAGGACAGATCGCAATCAATCCGGAAGTGAATGATGTAGAAGCAACTACAATTGAAGCACAGACAGAGCAGGTATGTAAGAACTTAGGAGAGGTCTTAAAAGAAGCTGGAACATCATTTGACAAGGTATTAAAGACAACATGCTTCCTTGCAGATATGAGTGACTTTGCAGCATTCAACGAAGTATATGGAAAATACTTTACATCAAAACCGGCAAGAAGCTGTGTTGCAGTAAAGACACTTCCAAAGGGAGTTCTGTGTGAAGTAGAACTTATTGCGGCTGTAGAGGAGTAAGACAAATGGCAGAAGAACAAAAAACAGGCTGCAGCCCGTCCGATTGTGCGGGCTGTTCCCACGCAGGTGAATGCGGAAGCAAACCGCAGAGTCTGATCAAACCGGAAAATAAAAAATCACACATCAACCATGTGATCGCAGTTGTCAGCGGAAAAGGCGGTGTTGGAAAATCTATGGTTACCGCATCGCTTGCAAGGCTGATGAGAGAACAGGGATTTTCTGTAGGTATCATGGACGCAGATATCACAGGTCCATCCATTCCGAAGATGTATGGAATCCATGAAAAAGCAAAAGGGGATGGAGAAAATATTTTCCCATGTGAGGCAAAGGATGGAACGAAGATCATGTCCATCAACCTTTTACTTCCGGAAGAAGATGATCCGGTTATCTGGAGAGGTCCGGTCATTTCAGGTGTTGTCACACAGTTTTGGACAGATGTTGCATGGGGAGAACTGGATTATCTCTTCGTAGACATGCCGCCGGGAACCGGTGATGTACCGCTTACCGTATTCCAGTCCCTTCCGGTAGAAGGCATCGTGATCGTAACTTCTCCGCAGGATCTGGTACGCATGATCGTAAAGAAAGCTTACAACATGGCAGGACAGATGGATATCCCGGTACTCGGAATCGTGGAGAACTACAGTTATCTGGAATGTCCGGACTGCGGACGTAAGATCTCCGTATTCGGCGAGAGCCACATCGACGAAGTGGCAGAAGAACTCGGCGTTCCGGTCATCGGTAAGATGCCGATCGATGCAAGTCTTGCAGAGGCAGTGGAGCATGAGAACTTTGCAGAAGTAAGCAATGATTATCTTGCGGAAGCAGTGAATAAACTTTAGAAGATACCATTTTGTGATAAAAAATTAACTTATGGATTTACTGTTGACTTAGAGAAGATAACCTGTTATGCTAATTGCATAGTTGATGGATGAATTTGTGAGATACCTATGTACAAAGTGCATAAATGAGAAAGTGGAGATAGCACGCAGCATAGGAGCCGAAGGGGCATGCAAAAACTCTCAGGTAAAAGGAACGAATTCGGACGACGCTCTGGAGAACAATTAGAATTGTACCGAAGAAGTAATCTTTCAGGTAAAAGGACAGAGGCAGACAAAAACACTTTTGAGAAGAAAGTATTTTTTGCCTGCTTTTTTAATGCATTAAATGGGGAATGGGCATGAAAAGCAGGCAGATTCCGAAGGAGGTAAAAACAAATGAACAGAATCGAAGATGTAACAAATTACATCACAGAATGTGACAAAGAAGTTGGGGAAGCACTTTCATTAGAGCTTGGCAGACAGAGAAGAAATCTGGAACTGATCGCATCTGAAAATATCGTAAGTCCGGCAGTTATGCTGGCAATGGGAACTGTACCGACCAATAAATATGCGGAAGGTTATCCGGGAAAGAGATATTACGGCGGATGTGAAGATGTGGACATTCTGGAGAATCTGGCAATCGAAAGAGCAAAAGAATTGTTCGGATGTGAACATGTATGTGTACAGCCGCATTCAGGAGCCAATGCCAATACTGCAGTGTATCAGGCACTTCTGGAACCAGGGGACACGGTTATGGGATTAAATCTTGCACACGGCGGACATCTGACACATGGTTCACCGGTGAATTTATCCGGAATCTTATATCACTTTGTACCATACAATGTGAACGACGACGGATATCTGGATTATGATGAGATCCGTAAGACCGCACAGGAATGCAAACCAAAGATGATCGTTGCAGGCGCATCTGCATATCCAAGAGAGATCCGGTTTGATATCTTTGAAGATATCGCAAAGGAGGTAGGAGCATATCTGTTTGTAGATATGGCACACATTGCAGGACTTGTGGCAGCAGGACTGCATCAGAGTCCGGTTCCATACGCAGATGTTGTAACCACGACCACGCATAAGACGCTCAGAGGTCCGAGAGGCGGTATGATCATGTGTAAAGAGAAATACGCAAAAGCGATCAACAAAGCCATTTTCCCTGGAACACAGGGAGGACCACTGATGCATATTATTGCTGCAAAGGCCATCTGTTTCGGAGAAGCTTTAAAACCGGAATTCAAAGAATATCAGCAGCAGGTGATCAAAAATGCGAAAGCACTTGCACAGGCAATGATCGACGAAGGTTTCAATCTGGTAAGTGGCGGAACAGACAATCATCTGATGTTAGTGGATCTGCAGAATATGAATATCACAGGAAAAGAACTTCAGAACAGACTGGATGAAGTCTATATCACAGTGAATAAAAATGCCGTGCCGAACGATCCGGCCAGCCCGTTCGTGACAAGCGGAATCCGTATCGGAACACCGGCAGTGACGACGAGAGGTCTGAAAGAAGAAGATATGAAGACCATCGCAAAACTCATCAAGATGACGGTTACAGATTTTGATACAAAAGCAGATGAGATCCGTGAAGCAGTAAATGAAATCTGTGGCAAGTATCCACTTTACAACTAGGAGGTGTTAGCAATGGAATTAAAGACTCCACTTTATGATGCGCATGTAAAAGCCGGTGGAAAGATTGTAGAATTTGGTGGATATCTTCTTCCGGTACAGTATGAAACAGGTGTGATCAAAGAACATATGGCAGTACGTACACAGGCAGGACTTTTTGATGTCTCACACATGGGAGAAGTACTGTGTGAAGGGAAAGATGCTCTGGCGAATCTGAACCAGATCCTGACGAATGATTTTACCAATATGGTAGACGGACAGGCAAGATACAGCCCGATGTGTAATGAACACGGCGGGACAGTGGATGACCTGATCGTATATAAGAAATCGGATGCACACTACTTTATCGTTGTAAACGCAGCAAATAAAGACAAAGATTATCAGTGGATGTTACGTCATCAGTTTGGCGAGGTAACATTCAAAGATGTATCATCCGAGTATGCACAGCTTGCTCTGCAGGGACCGAAAGCAATGGAGATCCTTAAGAAGCTGACCGCAGAAGAGAATATTCCGGAGAAATATTATCATGCAGTATTCGATGCTGAAGTTGCCGGAATCCCATGTATCGTTTCCAAGACAGGATACACAGGTGAAGATGGTGTAGAACTGTATCTGGCAAGTGAGAAAGCAGAAGAAATGTGGGATGCATTGTTAGAGGCAGGAAAGGAAGAAGGACTCGTTCCTTGCGGACTGGGCGCAAGAGACACGCTCCGTATGGAGGCTGCAATGCCATTATATGGACATGAAATGAACGATGAGATCACTCCTCTTGAGACTGGACTGAAGTTCGCAGTGAAGATGGCGAAAAATGATTTTATTGGGAAATCGGCTTTAGAGGAGAAGGGGACTCCATCCATCAAACGAATCGGTCTTAAAGTAACGGGAAGAGGAATCATCCGTGAACATCAGGATGTATACGTAGGCGATAAGAAAATCGGACATACAACAAGTGGAACACATTGTCCGTATCTTGGATATCCAATCGCAATGGCACTCGTTGATGCTGATTCTGTAGAAATTGGGGATACAGTAGAGGCAGATGTGCGAGGAAGGAGAGTGGCAGCAGAGGTGGTTGCACTTCCGTTTTATAAAAGAGAAAAATAAAAAGATATAATAAAAAGATATAAAGGAGAATAATATCATGATTTTAAAAGAAGAATTAAAATATTCAAAATCACACGAATGGATAGCATTAGACGGAGATACAGCAGTTGTAGGACTGACAGATTATGCACAGTCAGAACTTGGAGATCTGGTATTTGTTAACCTTCCGGAAGTGGGAGATACCGTAGAAGCGGGTGAAGTGTTCGGTGATGTAGAATCTGTGAAAGCAGTGTCAGATGTCTATTCACCGGTAACCGGAGAAGTAACAGAGATCAACGAAGAACTCTTAGATACACCGGAACTGGTCAATGATGATGCCTATAAAGCATGGTTTATCAAAGTAAAAGACGTATCAGCAACGGAAGAACTTTTAACTGTAGATGAATACAAAGCATTTGTGGAAAGCGAGCAGGAATAAACCAAAGTCATTGAAAAAGGCGGTGAAAAAGCGATGGGAAGCTATGTACCGAATACGTTAGAAGAACGGAAAAAAATGCTTCGGGAAATCGGCTATTCGTCCATTGAGGACTTATTTGCACATATTCCGGAAGAAGTAAAATTAAAAGGGGAACTGAATATTCCGAAGGGAAAGACAGAGTTTGAAGTACGGCGCGAGATGGAACAGATTGCAGAAAAGAACCAGGTGTTCCGGACAATCTTCCGCGGAGCCGGAGCTTACAGACATTTTATCCCTGCCATGGTAAAAAATGTGACATCCAAAGAAAATCTGCTGACAGCATATACGCCATATCAGGCAGAGATCAGTCAGGGAATCTTACAGTCAATCTTCGAATATCAGACGATGATCTGCGATCTGACCGGAATGGATGTATCCAATGCATCTGTATATGACGGTGCAACTGCAGCAGCAGAAGGTGTTGCAATGTGTCAGGAAAGAAAGAGACATAAAGCATTGATATCAGGAACTGTTCCGCCATATGTACTGGAAGTGGTAGAGACATACTGCTTTGGAAATGGAATGGAACTGGAAGTTATTCCGGAAAAAGACGGACTGACGGATAAAGAATATTTGAAGGAACATATCGATGCACAGACTGCATGTGTATATATCCAGCATCCGAATTATTACGGTAATCTGGAAGATGCAGAAGAGATCGGCGAGATTGTACACGATGCAGGAGCAAAATATGTGATGGGTGTGAACCCGATTTCACTTGGAGTGATAAAGACTCCTGCAGAATATGGAGCAGATGTGGCAGTTGGTGAAGGACAGCCGCTTGGGCTTTCACTTGGATTCGGAGGTCCTTATCTCGGATTCATGGCAAGTAAGGAAGCAATGATGAGAAAGCTTCCTGGAAGAATTGTTGGTGAGACAGTCGATCATAACGGAAAGACCGGATATGTATTGACACTTCAGGCAAGAGAACAGCATATCCGGAGAGAAAAAGCATCCAGCAATATCTGTTCGAACCAGGCACTTTGTGCACTGGCAGTCGGAGTATATCTTGCAACAATGGGAAATGAAGGTGTCAGACAGGCTGCGGTACTTTGTACTTCCAAGGCACATTACCTTGCGGAAGAGCTGCAAAAAATAGGATATAAGATCTGTAACAAGGCAGAATTCTTCCATGAATTTGTGACAGAATCTGCAATACCGGCAGAACAGATATTAAAGGCACTTGAAGACAAGGGAATCCTTGGCGGATATCCACTGGATGAGCATCATATTCTGTGGTGCTGTACGGAAGTTATACAAAAGAAGAGATGGATCAGGTGATCCGGATCTTAAAGGAGGTGCCGGCATGTTAGTATTTGAAAAAAGCAGACCGGGAAGAGGATGTGATCTGTTACCGGCATCGGATGTAGAGATTTATTTACCTGAGGAAAAAGATAAAAGAGAGTTGCCGCTTCATCTTCCTGAACTTTCAGAAGGAGAACTGAGCAGACATTATACAGAACTTGCTAAGAAATCACATGGAGTGAATGACGGGTTCTATCCACTTGGATCATGTACGATGAAGTATAATCCGAAGATCAATGAAGATATGGCTTCACTGCCTGGATTTACAGAAATCCACCCGTTACAGCCGGAGCATACCGTACAGGGATGTCTGGAAGTTATTGGGGAGATTGAGAATTCCCTTTGTGAGATCACGGGAATGGACCGTATGACGTTACAGCCAGCAGCAGGAGCACATGGTGAATTTACGGGACTTCTTCTGATCAAATCTTATCATGAGAGCAGAAATGATGAGAAGAGAACGAAGATTCTGGTACCGGATTCTGCACATGGAACGAATCCGGCAAGTGCGGCAATGGCCGGATATAAAGTTGTAAGTATTCCGTCCGCACCGGATGGAGGTGTAGATATTGAAAAATTAAGAGAGGCAGCAGGAGATGATGTGGCAGGATTGATGCTTACCAATCCGAACACAGTTGGTCTCTTTGATAAGAATATTCTGGAAATTACGAATATCATTCATGAATGCGGCGGTCTTTGCTATTATGACGGGGCGAACTTAAATGCAGTTATGGGTACGGTACGCCCAGGAGATATGGGATTTGATGTGATTCATCTGAATCTTCATAAGACATTCTCCACGCCACACGGCGGTGGTGGTCCGGGAAGCGGCCCGGTTGGATGTAAGGAAATGTTGTCTGATTTCCTGCCATCATATCTGGTGGAAGGGGAAGAAACATTACATCTGGAGAAACCGGAAAACAGTATCGGTGAGATGAAGAGCTTCTACGGTAACTTCCTTGTAGTGGTAAAAGCACTAACTTATATCAAAACACTCGGAAGAGAAGGTATTCCGGAGGCAAGTCAGAATGCAGTACTGAATGCCAACTATATGATGAATAAGTTAAAAGATCTGTATCCGATGGCATATGATGAGATATGCATGCATGAATTTGTTATGAGCCTTGCAGATCTGAAAAAGAAGACAGGTATTTCAGCAATGGATATTGCGAAAGGTCTCTTGGACGACGGTATTCATCCACCTACAATGTACTTCCCGCTGATCGTGGATGAAGCACTGATGGTTGAACCGACAGAGACAGAATCGAAAGAAACACTGGACGATGCAATCGCAGTATTCCGCAAATTATATGAACTGGCAGAGACAGATCCTGAAAAGTTACATCAGGCACCTGTGACAACTCCGGTTACAAGACTGGATGAGGTCAATGCGGCAAGGCATCCACATCTGAGGTATGAGTTTTAAGGAAAAGTGAAGAGAGGAACAGCTATGGTCACAAAGCTTACATATATAGAAAGCGATCAGGTGAACCCATATAAGAATCTTGCAGTGGAGGAGTATTTACTCCTCCACTGTGAGGATAAAGAGTGTATTTTGTATCTCTGGCAGAATCAGAATACTGTTGTAATCGGGCGTAACCAGAACGCATGGAAAGAATGCAAAGTTACAAAATTAGAAGAAGAGAACGGTCATCTTTGCAAAGAAGACTTTTCCGGAGGCGAGCAGTCTATCACGATCTGGGAAATCATGAATTTTTACAATTTTTTGGTAAATAAAGATGAATACAGTCTGGAAAAACAGTTACAGGTAATCATAAAATGCAATGGGACGGTTGGGATTGAAAGCAGAAAAATCCGGAAGAAACGACATCTTGATCGATGGAAAGAAATTCTCCGGCAATGCATTTTATGAGCAGGAAAAAACACTGCTATCATCACGGGACCATTATGGTAGATGTAAACAAGGAAACACTGTCCCGGTATCTGACTGTATCCAAAGATAGTTGAAATCCAAAGGTGTGGATTCTGTGAAATCCAGAGTGACAAATCTGAGAGAATATGTCCCGGAACTGACACTGGAAGAGTTAAAGAAAGCGCTTCGCGAATCTTTTTGAAGAGGTTTATAACCTGAAAGCGGAAGAAAAGAAGATGAAAGATCTGGATAGAGATGAGATTGAAGAAAAGACTGAACATTTTTCATCCTGGAAATGGCTGTACGGAAGAAAACTGGACTTCCAGTACGAGCTGAGTCACAGATTTGCATGGGGCGGGATTACTATGCAGTTCCAGGTAGAAGCAGGAAAGATCAAGGATGTGGAAGTCTATTCCGATGCGCTGAATATTGAACTGGCGGAGGCAATTCCAAAGTTCTTGAAAGGAATCAAATACCGGAAAGAAACCATGTGTGTGCAGCTCGGATTATTCTGGTCGAAGGATGGGAATGTCGAAAATATGATGAATGATGTGATTGCCTGGATTCAGGAAACAGATTTATAAGAATGATAAGAAAACCTTGTAAAGATCACAGATTTTACAGGAGGAAAATGAAATGAGCGGAAAATATGATGTTGTGGTAATCGGCGCCGGACCGGGGGGATATGTGGCTGCGATCAAAGCTGCAAAGCTCGGGCTTAAGACGGCAATTATAGAAGAACGAAGAGCCGGTGGAACCTGTCTGAACCGTGGATGTATTCCGGCAAAAGCAATGATCCATGCGTCTTCGTTATACAGAGAAATGCAGGAGGCAGAACGGTTCGGAATATCAGCTTCGGATGTAACATATGATTACGGAAAAATTGTTGCTTATAAAGAAGAAACAACGGACAAACTGGTGCAGGGAGTCGAGCATCTTCTGAAGGCAAATGGCGTAGACGTATACGATGGAAAAGGTACGCTTTTGGAAGAAAAGAAAGTGCGGATCAGGAAAGAACAGGAAGATGTTGTGCTAGAAGGGGAAAATATTATCCTTGCCAGCGGTTCCAAACCATTAATACTTCCAATTCCAGGAATGGATAGTGAAAGAGTCCTGACCAGTGATGCACTCTTTGCGATGAAAGAAGCTCCGAAGAGTCTGATCATTATCGGAGGCGGTGTTATCAGTGTGGAATTTGCTACAGTATATGCGAACCTTGGATGCAAGATTACAATCCTGGAAGCAATGCCAAAGTTAGTACCGAATATGGATAAAGAGATCAGTCAGAATTTGAAGATGATTTTGAAAAAGAGAGGTATTGATATTCATACTTCGGCTGCAGTACAGGGGGTAACAACAGAAGACGGAACCTGTACCTGTCACTATATAGAGAAGGATCAGGAACAGGAAGTAACGGCAGATTACGTTTTGTGTGCAGTAGGACGTTGCCCGAATACGGATGGTCTGTTTGGGGAAAATGTAAAACCAGATATGGAGCGCGGCCGTGTGCTGGTGAATGCGAACTTTGAATCCAGCATCCCGGGTGTCTATGCAATCGGTGATCTGATCTTTGGTGTACAGCTTGCACATGCGGCAAGTGCCCAGGGAATCGTGGTAGCAGAAAAACTTGCCGGGAAAGAACCATCCATAGATCTGAGTATTGTTCCGGGATGTGTCTATACAGATCCGGAGATCGCATCTGCAGGAATGACAGAAGATCAGGCAAAAGAAAATGGAATTGCTGTAAAATGTGGCAAGTTCATCATGAGTGCAAATGGAAAATCTATCATTACGCAGGAAGAACGGGGCTTCATCAAAGTCGTAGCAGACGAAGCAACCGGCAAGGTCCTGGGAGCTCAGATGATGTGTGCCAGAGCAACGGATATGATCGGAGAATTTGTGACTGCAATTACAAATGGGCTGACTGTAGAGCAGATGCTCAGAGGAATGCGGTCGCATCCGACTTATAATGAAGGAATCGGGGAAGCATTAGAAGAGCTGGAAGGCGGAGCGATTCATGTGGTGCCGAGAAGAAGATCAGTATTTGTGTGAAGGAATAAAAGGCGTAGTATTTTGATGAAAAATCTTCGTGAAAAGATTGTGACAAAATACTACGCTTTTTATTTACTTATGTATTCAAATGTGTTAAAGTATACTATATCTAGAGAGTAATCTATTCTCTTAAGAAATCTAAAAGCCAAAGGCTTGTCGGTAATGGTTTCATATTCTGAAACAGATACCCGAAATGTAAACAATAGTGAAGAAAGTAGTTGATCTATATAAATTAACTTATAGATTATCATAAAACTCGAATTGTAATTGCAAAAAGTAACATGTAAATTTATAATGAAAGGAGAACTGGATGCAAGAAACTACAAAAAGAATAGAATGGCACCCGGCATTTCAGGCATCGATACAGATTGAATTTGAAAATGAATGGGAAAAACTGTCGTTTGAGCCGGAACATTTGCTGTCAAAGAAACCGATGCAAATTGATGAGCTTATCATAAAAGTAAAAGATAACGAGAAAGTTCAGAAAAACATAGGAAAAATATTTAGAAAATATAACATAATAAAATATAAAAGTCCGGATGATTATCTTACGATCAATGATTTTTATAAAGTATACGGTTATAGCTGCTTTTATCAGACTGATACAGAAAATGTTTTTGAAATTCAACCGCAGGAAGTAACGATTACGTTTATATGCAATCATTATCCGAGAACAATGATCCAGCATTTACAGAAGTATCGAGATTTGAAGATTCATAAAGAAGGAGCAGGAATATATTATATAACAGGCGATGAATTTCCTATCCAATTGTTGATTACCAAGGAATTAAATCCGGAGGAAAATCTGTGGTTACAGAGTTTGAGGAAGGATGTGAAAGGGAAACGGGAAATAGAGTTTCTATTAAAAACTTATGAGGGAAAAAAACATTCAAACTTATATCAGGCTGCAATGGATGTAATAACCAGAGCAAACTGGAAAGCGATGATGGAGGTGAAAGAAAATATGTGTGATGCATTAAGAGAATTGATGGAAGATGAGTTTCAGGAGTTTGAAAAACAGGTAACAGAACAGGTAACAGAACAAGTGACACAGCAAATGACATCGCAGATGATAGAAAATGCATATGAAAGTATTAAGGATAAGGTACAAATTTCACAAATCTTAAAAGTACCGTTGGAAGTTGTGGAGAAGGTATTGAGTAAAGAAAGAGCGGTTCGTTAATAGTTGCTATTCCAGCTGTACATTCGGCTTGCCGATATTTGAAAGTGCCTCATAGAATTCATTCGAAGCAGACCTGCATCGGAGGATCAATCTCCTCCATCAAAATTTATTTTAATCTGTCTATTGCTTTCTAAGGCTAAGGTGTTTACAATACTCATAAAGGGCTCCTTTGGGTTATTTTTTAAGATTCGACACCTTAATTTTACCACAAATGGATGCTCTTTTTTCATTCACTTGATAGGTGAAAAGCAATATTCAGCTAAAATACATCACAACCTGGTATGGAACGAATCGTTGAAATCACGATCGAACATTTAAATGAACTTGGTGATACGTGCCGTAAAAAAATGGTTAATCGAAATCATGGGAAAACACAGTAATATTATTTTTATTGATGAAAAAACATGTTATACGACAGTATCAAACATATTTCCAATCAGGTAAGTTCTGTAAGAGAAGTTCTACCAGGAAGAACTTATATCGCCCCTCCAGGAAAAGGTAAGATTTCTCTTAATGATCTATCTGTTGAATGGATGGAAAATACACTGCTTGTCAAACCAGTTTCTGTACAAAAAGCAGTCTATGGCAGTATTTCCGGTATCAGTCCTGTGCTTGCCAATGAAATCTGCTACCGCGCCGACATCGATGGAGATTCTGCTGTTGCTTCTCTTACCCCAGTGCAGCAAAGTTCCCTTTACGGTGAACTCGTCCGTCTGAAAAACCAGATAGAAACACACGCTTTTTCTCCAAATATTATTTACGAAGGAAAAGCTCCAAAAGAATTCGGTGCGTTTACATTTTCCATGTTCAGTGATTTAACTACGGAAGAATATCCTTCCATCTCTGAAGTATTAGAAACCTTTTACGCACAAAAAGAAGTTGTGACCCGTATCCGCCAAAAGTCCGTTGACCTACGCCATATCGTGCAAAATGCGTTAGAGCGTACTGCGAAAAAATATGACCTGCAGCTAAAACAGTTAAAAGATACAGACAAAAAAGAAAAATATAAAATATACGGAGAGCTT
>ENA-OPYX01000818-OPYX01000818.1-human-gut-metagenome-genome-assembly--contig:-NODE-818-length-17818-cov-3.587587_pt1 | contig 17818 bp, 20 predicted proteins | sample MGYA00242639_ERZ504486 | MGnify/ENA primary metagenome ERZ504486 (study PRJEB26092, sample SAMD00036296) | human gut metagenome | host: Homo sapiens | study: EMG produced TPA metagenomics assembly of... | reverse complement strand
GATTAGAATGTTCCGCCATAGATTTTTGCCGCACAGATGATATGATCTCCTGCCTCACAGATATTAGTCACCGCAAGCATCGTAGCTGCCTGACCGGAAGAAGTAAGCATAGCCTGCCACGCCCCCCTCAAGATCACAGATTTTCTGTGCTACAATATCGCAGGTCGGATTCTGCAAACGGGAATAAAAGTAACCTTCTTTCTCCAGATCAAACAGTTTTCCCATCTCTTCGCTTGTCTCATAGCGGAACGTAGTGCTCTGATAAATCGGCAGTACTCTCGGTTCTCCGTTCTTGGGCTGCCATTCCTCCCTGGACACAAATGGTATCTTTTTTCAGTTTCATATAATAATTCCTCTTTTCCTTAGGGTTTTATGGTTTTATTGTAGACGATAAAAAGGGGAAATGCAACCATTTCCCCTTTTTCTTTCCATCCTTTTATTGAATTATTTTACTGTTCACTGATAATATCCCGCACTGAATTATATGATTTCAGCTGTTTTTCTTATACACCCAAAGAAGTCCCTTTAACAGCAGATCATCATCCAGGATCACTTCTTCTTTGCAATATGGAACAATACTCTTTGCCAGACCTCCGGTAGCGATCACAGTTGCTTTTTCACCCAGTTCTTCTTCCATCCGAAGGATCACACCATCGATCAGTGCCGCATTGCTGTAGACGATGCCGCTCTTCATACATTCAATGGTATTTTTCCCGATCACCCGTTTCGGTGCTTCCAGATCGATGCCGGAAAGCTGCGCAGCTCTCGCCGTCAGTGCATCCAGAGAAGTCCGTACACCGGGAAGAATCATGCCGCCGATATAGTTTTTCTTTCTGTCGACTACACAAACCGTCGTCGCAGTTCCCATATCAAAGATGATCATCGGTGGTTTGTATTCTCTGATAGCTCCCACCGCATCTGCAATCAGATCACTTCCCACCTGTGCCGGGTTGTCCATCAGAATATTCATGCCGGTTTTAATTCCGGGGCCAAGCACCATGACTTCTTTTTTCAGTATTTTTTCAGCTGCCAGTTTTACGATCTGTGTAATCTGTGGTACAACAGAACACACGATACCACCCTCAAGTTCTTTCGGAGACATCTTGAAAATATCCAGTACATTTTTGATCACAATGGCATATTCCAGTTCTGTCTTACTTCTGTCTGTGGAAACCCGCTCGATAAAATAGGTTTTCTGTTCATCGATACATCCCACTACGATGTTGGTATTTCCGATATCAATAGCTAATATCATAATTCTCTCCCTTATAACTGTTTCTCTGTCTGTTCCAGAATCTTATTCATAATCTCCACTGCCGTTTCTTCCTTGCTTAACAACGGAAGCTGTGTTTCATCGTCTGCGGTGATCAGTGTTACAATATTGGTATCTCCGGCAAACTCCGGCATCCATTCCATCTTTCTACATTATTTGCCACGATCATATCCAGATTCATTTTTCTTCAATTTCTTTCTGGAATTTTCCAGCATATGTTCCGTCTCCATGGAAAATCCGCACAGAAACTGATTCGCCCTCTTATGTTCACCCAGATATTTCAGAATATCATCTGTCCGTTCCATCTCAATAGAGAGTTCTTCGTCCGTTTTCTTCACTTTCTGCTCACTGATCGTTTTCGGACGATAATCTGCCACAGCCGCCGCCTTGATCACGATATCCTGCCGGTCAGACTGCCGGTCACCGCTTCATACATCTCTCTCGCTGTTGTAACCGGCACCACATCCACAAAGAGTGGTGGTTTTATGGCAGTTTTTCCACTGACCAGTGTCACCTCCGCACCTCGCATGCTGCAGACTTTTGCAATCGCATACCCCATTTTTCCGCTGGAGTGATTCGTCAGATACCGCACCGGATCGATCGGTTCCTGGGTCGGTCCTGCCGTCACAAGGACTTTTTTTGCCTTTCAGATCTTTTTCATAAGCCACTTCCTGTAAAATGTATTCGAGCAGAGTCTCAGGCTCAGGCATCTTTCCTTGGCCCACGTCTTTACATGTCCAGAAGTCCGACTGCCGGCTGAATCACTTCATATCCATAGTGTTCCAGCTTTTTCAGATTATCCTGCACGATTGGATTTTCAAACATCTGTGTATTCATCGCAGGAGAAATGAATTTTTTTGCATTACATGCCATCACTGTTGTTGTCAGCATATCATCTGCAATTCCATTCGCAATTTTCCGATCACATTGGCAGAAGCCGGTGCTACCAGAACCACGTCCGCCCGCTTTGCCAGCGCCACATGTTCTACCGAATACTGAAAATTCCGGTCGAACGTATCCACCAGACACTTATTTCCTGTTAAGGTCTCGAAGGTGATGGGATTGATAAAATTCGTGGCATTTTGTGTCATCAGCACCTGCACATCAGCGTGAAGTTTGCCAAGGGCACTCGCCAAAGAAGCGATCTTATATGCTGCAATACTTCCGCTTATCGCCAGAACCACTGTTTTTCCTTTCAACATAGGTTGTCCGTCCTTTCTTCTCATCCGCTGGTCCTCCCTGTCGGGTGTACCGCGTATTTTGTATCCCTTTTTATTATAGCCTACTGCCCCGAAAATGCAACCTGCAGCACATAAGTCTGGCTTTGTTCGTCGGAAAATACAATATTTCCCAGCGACTGCAGCATGGATTCGTTCAGTGCCGTATATTTTTCCCGTTCTCTCGCGCCCACAAAAATATACCTGACCTGATATTTTTCCAGCAGGTTTTTTTACTTCCTCCTGGTTCGTCGAGGTATAGATAGCCTCTACCTCCTGTGCACGCTCATTCAGCGCCCCGGTATCGCCTCGCCACAGCCATTCATGGACATACCAGCCGAGCACTGTGGGAAGTCCCGTCATCGCGGACACCCGTTCATAGTCACTGTAACTGTCTCCATTTGCCTCAAGAATCACCGGATCGCCGGTAACATGTTCATTGAGCCAGCGGATCGCCGCAGCGTCTTCCGGAAAAGTTGTCTCAAGATATGCGGTGGCATCCAGTCCCTGATACTGCGCCGGGTTCCATACCTGACCAAACCATGCATGCACAGCAGTTACCGTATAAAAACAACAGCCCACAAAACAGGCAAACACCACACTGGTCAGAATTTTCCGTATCACATGCCTCTTCTCCATCCACAGACGGATCAGTGCATACCCAAATAAGATTCCAAACATCGTAAATGCCTGATAGGTCAATTTGAACATTGTGTTGGATCTGGCGTATTCTTTTTCATAGATATCTCTCACATAAACGATCTCCGGGATCACGATCAGCCCCAGAGCCGAGATCCCCAGCAACACACCGAAAGCATCCGCTTTTTTCGCACCTTCCCGTTTCACGCACCAGAAAAAAAGCACTGTCCCGATGGCCGGAAGTCCCCAGATCAGCCAGTACTGATATGGGCTGGAATGGTTCTGTGCAAGTGCCACTTCACTGACCATGCTCTGAAACTGCAAAGTAAACGGCAGTGCAGCTATGTTTGCCAGTAAGAAGACCCATACCGCATGAAGCAGGCTGATCCCCACCGTCATTCTCATACGATGCGGTTTTTCCAGTTCTTTATAGTTCTGGCAGTTGCACCAGATCACTCCCATGCCACCCATCACATAGTAGATGACAAAATCCCAGTAATTCGTCCAGTGAAACATACCGATCAGAAAAGCAAACACCAGCACGTAGGGATCTGTCAGAGCTGCCGCCACCTGGTTTTTACAAAAATTCCTATTTCCTGTCACCTCCGCCTGCAGCGCATTTTTTCCGCTGTAATGTTGCATCATCGCATAAACCAGACTGATCAGTGCCACCACAAACATCAGATTGACCACATGGGCATGTAAGTCGCCCAAAACAAAGGAGTAGGAAGGGAATTCATGAATCGTTTTATCATTTCCCGCCGGATAATAGCCGATATAACGGGTGGAATTCGGAAACCAGTAAGTATAATCCCCTTTTGGCAGATGAAAGATCTCCCGGATCCACGGAAGAAGTTTTCCGATCACCACATAATGCATATTTCCGGCAAGAGATACCCCTGCCCCCGCAAGGGCACCGCCAAGCAGTGCCGGTTTTTCTCTTTTCCAGCTGTCAAGTACCATCTGGCGTACCAGAGCAAACGGAACGGAAAAACAAAACCCTGCCACCAGTGTCCGCATCAGATTGTACGTCTGTGCCACCTGCGTATTGGTCAGTTTCGTTAAAAATACAGCAAAATACTGTCCGCCATAATAATAGTTGATTTTTGCTCCCGCATACCACAGATCCTTCGCCGGAAGTGTGGTACTGCGCATCATCGCCATCATAAACCCATAGTCCATGAACTTTTCTGTTCCGTACGCTGCCGGGCGAAATCCCGCCACATAAGTCCATAGAAGAAAGAATAAGATAAATACCAGTTCATCATCCAGCACTGTCTGGTACCATTCTGTTGTAAATTTCCAGGACGTTTTGTCCTTTATCTTTTGTTTCTTTAGCGCAATCCAGACACCCCAGCAGACAGCTGCCAGTACACCTGTGCTTACAAGACAGCCCACATGCGTAAACGGTACAATTCCCGTACTTGCTCCCAGCCACATCAAAAATCCCGCACCGGCAATACCGAATATCTTTGCCACCAGATATCCTCTGTCACGGAATCCGGAAAAAAGGTACTGGCAAAGCGGAAAACTGCACCATCCAAGCACCAGTATGGTCAGCCACCAGACAGCAAATACTTTTCCGTCCTCTTTTAACAGGACCTGCGCACTCATAAAAAGCACTGCCAGTACAACAGTTTTCCATATTCCCTTTCTTTTCTCATTCACTGTTTCGCACCTCCCCACTTCCGGAAGTCTTTTAGTGTTGTTTTACCGATTTTTACAATTTTTTTCATATTGATGGAATTGACTCCACCCTGTCGCGGACGGAATGTAATTGGATAATACATTACCCGCCGTCCTTCTTTTGTATATCGCACCGTCATCAGTACATTTGCCAGAAAATACTGTGGTGGAATCTCTGTTAAAACTTCTTCCAGTTCTGCAGCCCGCATCAGCCGGAACGGTGTATTGGCATCTTCCACCCAGCAGTGAAATGTCACAAGGATCACCAGTCGAAGAACCCGTGTCACAAAGATCCGCTGCCAGCCGTCCTGTCTTCTTTTTCTGCTTCCAATCAAAAGCCCACACTTTTTCCTGTCTTCCCACAGCTTCCAGAATTCTTCCGGCAGAGTCTGTCCATCAGAATCTGTCTGAAAAATATAATCTGCCCCTTCCGCAATCGCACAGCGGTAGCCATATAAAATAGTGGCACCGTGTCCCTGGTTTTCTTTTTTTACCGTGCGAAGCTGCGGATATTTTCCCTGCAGATGATCCAGTTCCTCCTGCGTCCGATCTGTACTTCCGTCATTGATGACAAACAGTCGACTGTCCCCTCCTGTTTTTTCCACGATGGGATGCCACTGTGCTACTACATTTTCTATGTTTTCTTCCTCGTTATATGCCGGAATCACGATGATCAGCCGATCCTGATTTTGTTCTGTTATTTCACTCATGATTTCTTTCTCCCCTTTTCTTTCCCCACATATTTCCCTTTGATCTTTTTCCGTAACTGTGAAGTTACTGAACAGTTACCTTTTTCCATTATAATCGAACTTACCCACAACGTAAAGTCGATCAGAGCAAAGTTTCCCCACAGTAACCACATCCCCATACAACTACAACCGTCCTATCTTCCCGGAGGAAATCAAAATTGATTCACCGGATCAATTATTGATATGCAACGCAACTTTAAAAGAGATCTTCCGGTTCTTTGCCGGCAGATCTCTTTCGTCTGTTAATCTTCTATCTTCTGTTCTTTCCGGTATCTTCGCATCTTTCCCGGTGTACTCTCAAACCTGGATTTGTACATTTTCATAAATAATTTATAATTAGTGAAACCATGAATCTCCAGCAGCTTCTGGACACTCAGATCTGTTCTCTGCAAATCTCTGACAACATGTTCCATTCTCACCGAATTCACATAATCCAGAAATGTCATGCCCATATATTTCTTAAAAAATCGCGTGAAATAATCCGGATTCAGAGAAACCAGCCGTGCGATCTCCTGCAGCGAAATTTCTTCCGTATAATGTTCCTTCACATATGAAGTGATCATTCCCAGTCGTTCCATATATTTTTCTGATATTTCCATCTTATCAGAAGTAACCGATACACTGAAGTCTTTTACCAGTACAGCCAGCAGATGATACATCCGGCTGTAGAACTCCAGAGTTTCTTCCGGCGACCGAAAAGGATGCAGTTCTGCAAGAGCACTCAGTGCTCTCTCCACCATAAACGTATCCATCCGCTGCTTTCTTCCGGTAATCTTTTCACAGACAAATTCCAGCCCGTCGATCTGAGGAATAAACCGTTTCATCATCGGATAAGGGATCTGTATCAGCATCTCCTTACACTGTCGTGGACACTGAACACTGTGTACCACCCGGGAATTAATTACCAGAAAGTCTCCTTTTTTCATCCGGATGCATTCTTCCTCTCCCAGATAACAGTCTTCACTTCCCTCCAGCAGATACAGAATCTCAAGCCCGTTATGCCAGTGAGGTGCAGTGTAATCCCTGTTGTGCCACAGGACATTGAAAAACACATCTTCGTTAGACGGATATTTGATTGCCTCGTACCGGTATGTCTGTTTATGCATTGTAAACTAACGCCATAAATACCAGTTCTTCGTCATTTGGATTCTCCAGAGAATGGCTCTGTCCCACTTCGATCACACATACATCTCCAGGCCCTACCTCTGTTCTTGTACCATCATTGTCCACAAATACCCCTTTCCCCTTTAAAATGAAATAAGGTTCTGTATTCCCCACATGCTGATGCCAGCCAACGCTGCTGTGCGGACGAAGTACTGCCATGGCATACATGGAACCGTGTCCGTTCAGTTCTTCTTCAGATACAATGTGGTGAAATTCCACACTGCCTTCTCCTCCACGCGGATGTTCTACGACTGCTACCTTTGTTTTTCTTACCATAAAATATCTTCTCCTTTCTTTCCCCGTTATATCCTTTACCGGATCTTCATAAAAACATTTTTGCTTTACAGAAAACAATTCCTGTAAGTCAAAAAAGCTCCCTGAATCACTTCAAGGAGCTTTGTAAGCTGATGACGGGAATTGAACCCGTGACCCCTTCCTTACCAAGGAAGTGCTCTACCTCTGAGCCACATCAGCATCTGCAGCGTTTTTATCTGTCCGCTACAGTTAGATAGTTTAGCAAAAGCTCCGGAAAAAGTCAAGCATAATTTTCATATTTTTCAGATTTTTTTAAATATTTTATTTTTTCCTGCCAAGACTCTCCCGGACCTTACCCTTGATTCGTTGCAGAGCATTGTCAATGGACTTGGATGATTTGTTCATCTTTTCACCAATCTGCTGATAATTATTTCCATCCAGATAAAGTGTCAGAACTTCATTTTCAAAAGTACTTAGCTGTTTTCTGATTTTTTCTTCCATCTGCACGGCATTTTCCTGTGCAATAATGATTGTCTCAGGACTCTGTTCTGTTTTACTGCCCATCTGTGTTTCCCATTCTTCTCCATTCATAGAAATATAGGAATTCAGTGGCTGATGTTTCTGCCTGGTGGATGACTGGATGGCATTATACATCTGCCGGTCCACACACAGTTGGGCAAACGTATAAAAAGAAGCCTCTTTATCTCCGCGATAATCCCGGATTGCTTTGAAGAGTCCGATCATTCCTTCCTGAATCAGATCATCCGCTTCTCCTCCTGCAAGATAGAGAACACGGGCTTTCTGGCGTACAACAAACTTGTATTTTTCCAGCAGATAATCCATAACCTCTGTATCCCCCTGCCGAAGCAGTTCCACCAGTTCCTCGTCTGTGTACTCTGTATATTCCTTCATCCTGTTTTCCTCACTGTTATCCACGCTGACGGGCGATCTCAAAAGCCAGAACCCCTGCTGCCACAGAAGCATTCAGGGAATCAATATCTCCTTTCATCGGAATCGAGGCTACAAAATCACAGGTTTCTTTGATTAATCTGCTGACTCCTTCTCCTTCGTTTCCGATTACCAGACCCATCGGTCCTTTCAGATCCATCTGATAATACGGCGTACCATCCATATCTGCACATACGAACCACATGCCTTCTTTTTTCAGTTGTTCCATGGTTTGTTTTAAATTGGTTACTTTTGCAACCGGTGTATAATTGATTGCCCCTGCTGAAGTACGGGCAACAGTCGGGGTAAGCCCCACTGCTCTTCGTTTTGGAATGATTACACCGTGTGCACCTGCCAGATTCGCTGTTCGGATCATAGCTCCCAGATTATGCGGATCTTCGATATTATCCAGTACGAAAATAAAAGGAGCTTCCCCTTTTTCCCTGGCTTTTTCCAGAATATCTTCCACTGTAGCATACTCGTACGAAGCCGCCATCGCAATAACACCCTGGTGATGACCCGTTTCAGATAACTGATCCAGGCGTTCTTTTTTTACATAATTGATGATCGTATCGCCTTTTTTTGCTTCCCGGATAATGGTTCTCACCGGTCCGTCCGGACATCCATCCATGAACCATATAAATTTTGTCAATCGGTTTTCCCGCTGCGTAATGCCTCTAAAACCGCGTTTCTTCCTTCGATTTTATTTTCCATCTTTCAGTGCCTCCAATCCCATTTTGATCAGATCAATCATTCTGCAGTACTGATCCGTCAGATACAGATACCCCATAACCGCCTCAAATCCCGTCGCACGGCGATAATCCCCTGTAGTGGCATTCTTCGCTGTAGTGTAGGACTTTGCATTTCGACCTCTCTTGTAGACTGCTTCTTCTTCCTGGGTAAAATGTGGCTCCAGTGCCTGCACCATCTCTGACTGTGCCTGAGCTTTTACCAACCGGCTTGCCTGTTTATGCAGCTTATTCACCTGGCAGTTTCCCTGTTTGATCAGGATGGTGCGGATATATAACTCATAGATCCCGTCTCCGATATAGGCAAGTGTCAGCGGAGAGTAAGAACGGATATCCGGATCCTTCAACTGAAACTGTTCTTTCAGATATGTTATGCTCGTTTCCATTTTACGCCCTCTCTGGTATCTTCCAGAATAATTCCCTGTGCCAGCAGTTCATCACGGATCTCATCGGCACGTTTGAAGTCTCTGGCTTTTCTTGCTACCTGACGTTCTTCGATCATTTTTTCGATCTCAGCGTCCAGATTTTCTTCTTTCTTTTCTACCTGAAGACCCAATTACATCACTTAATGCAACAATCTCCTTTTTCAGTGCTGTGACAAATGCTCTGGAAGAAGCATCATTTGCATTGGTATTGGCAAATTTAACCAGTTCAAAGATTGCAGAGATTGCATCTGCGGTATTCAGATCGTCATCCATGGCATCTTCTAATTTTTTGCGGTACACAGGAATCTCTGCAAGCAGTTTTTCCTCTGCATCTGACAGAACATCCACTGCTGCTTCCTGTGCAAGATGTGTCAGATTGGAAACTGCAGTCACAATACGTTCCAGAGCATTCTTAGAAGATTCCATGATCTCTCTGCTGAAGTTGATCGGGCTTCTGTAATGTGCGCTTAACATGAAGAATCGCAGCACCTGGAGATCATACTGTTCACCGATTTCTCTTACGGTAAAGAAGTTGCCCAGGGATTTGGACATTTTGCGGTTATCAATATTCAGGAAACCATTATGCAGCCAGTAATGAGCAAAAGTCTTTCCGTTACAGCACTCACTCTGCGCGATCTCATTTTCATGGTGCGGGAAAATCAGATCCTCCCCACCGGCATGAATATCGATTTCCTCACCCAGATATTTTTTTGCCATCACAGAACACTCGATGTGCCATCCCGGACGTCCTTCACCCCATGGAGATACCCAGAAAGGTTCTCCTTCTTTTTTCGGTTTCCACAGGACGAAATCCAGCGGATCTTCTTTCTGATCTTCGCCGGACACCAGAAGAGAACGATTACCGGATCTCAGATCATCCAGATTTTTGTGGGATAATTTTCCATATTCTTCAAACTTTCTGGTACGGAAGTATACCGTTCCGTTTACATCATACGCATATCCTTTTTCCATCAGTGTTTCGATCATGGCAATCATACCATCGATCTCCTGCGTTGCCTGCGGATGGGTAGTGGCCGGTTTTACATTCATATCCGCCATATCTTTTTTACATTCTTTGATATAACGTTCTGAAACTTCTTCTGCACTTACACCTTCTTCGATGGATTTTTTGATGATTTTATCGTCTACATCAGTAAAATTAGATACGAAATTTACTTCATATCCCTTATATTCCATATAACGGCGCACGGTGTCGAAAACAATCATCGGACGGGCGTTACCGATATGGATAAAGTTATATACCGTAGGTCCACAGACATACATGGTAACTTTACCTTCCTGTAATGGTACGAATTCTTCTTTTTTCTTTGTCAGTGTATTATACAGTTTCATCTTGTTATTCTCCTTTTTTATTTTTGATAAAACGAAGTTCTTTTTCCACTTCCAGCAGTCGGTTGGTCACTTCCGTGTATTCCTTCTGCAACGTTTTCAGATCATCCAGCACCGGATCCGGCAGATGACAGTGATCCATACTGGTTCTCGGTACTTTCATATTTTTCTGACGAACCACACGTCCCGGAATACCTACTACGGTACAGTTCGGTGGCACCTCCTCGATCACAACAGATCCGGCTCCGATCTTGGAGTTGGCTCCGACAGTGAAAGAACCGATGATTTTTGCTCCTGCGCTTACCATAACGTTGTCTTCCAGAGTCGGGTGACGCTTGCCGGTTTCTTTCCCGTTTCCCCCCAGAGTAACACCCTGATATAAGGTTACATTATCGCCAATGATCGTAGTTTCTCCAATGATCACACCGCTTCCATGGTCAATGAACAGTCCTTTCCCAATCGTAGCGCCCGGATGAATCTCAATCCCGGTCTTTCTGGCTGCACGCTGAGAGATCCACCGTGCCAGAAAGTAATGACCTTTCAGATATAATTTGTGTGCCCGTCTGTATTTGATCATCACCCGAAAGCTCGGATATAACAGCACTTCCAAAGGTGTCTTGATTGCCGGGTCTCGTTCCTGAATCACCTGGAATTCTTCTTTGATATGACTGATAAAACTCATTGTTCCCCTCCATTTTATTTTCTGTAAACAGAAAAAGGATGACTGTCTCAATAAGAGACGAAGTCATCCGTGGTTCCACTCTTTTTGAAGACGTATCTTCCGGATCCGTCTTCCACTTTCTGCCCTTAACGCCTGCCTGCGGATCCGGCTACTCTCTTTCACCGTATCAGCTCCCGGATGCACTTCACCGACGATTCCCCGGGACTGCTTCCAGCCAGTGACTGTCCCTCTCTGTGGTTCCTCTTTCAGATACTCTTTCCGTTCTTCGCTTTTCTCATGCTTTCTGCCTTATAGTTTATGAAAAAAAAGTAGTTTTGTCAACTCCTACCGCCTGGATTTTGATTCTAATTTCTTTTGTCTTTTGTTTTATTTATGCTATAATAATGGAAATTGTTTTGTCTTGTAACTATAAAGATGCTGAACAGTTACAAGTATTGTTAGTATTCATAACTTTTGAGGTGACAAGAATGCCAAATTACGAAAGTATTACTCTGAGGGAAGATCTTCATATCCGCAAGATCTATTCTATTCACTATTTTGAATATATGAAAGACTATGTATTCGACGGGGAATCTCACGATTTTTGGGAATTTGTCTTCGTCGACAGCGGTAATCTTTTCGTGACCGCGGGTGATAAAGAAGTCCTTCTTGCTTCTAATGAAATGATTTTTCATAAACCAAACGAATTCCATGCATTACGGGGAGACGGAGAAACTTCTCCGAATCTCGTCGTAGTTTCTTTTGAATGCACAAATCCCTGCATGAAGTTCTTTGAAAATTGCCGGGTATCTCTGAATCAGAACGAACGGTTTTATCTGGGGCAGATTATCTCTGAAACCAGAAAAACTTTTTATACACCATTAAACAATCCTAACATCTGCCTGCTGGAACGTAATTCCGTTCATGATTTCGGCAGTGAACAGATTATTTTTTTGTCACTTGAACTACTGCTGATCAGTCTGCAGCGCCGCTACAGCACACCGCCTGCTATCGATCCGGTTGCCAGCCAGCCATTCAGCGATCACCCGATGATCCGCAGAGATACCGATGAGGTTTTCCAGGAAATCGTACAGTACCTGCAGCGAAATCTTTCTGAGCATCTGACAGTTGTGCAGATCTGCAAGGAAAATTCTGTAGGGCGTTCACAATTGCAGAAAATGTTTCATGAAAAACAGGCTGCGGCGTTATCGACTACTTCTGCCGTCTGAAAATCGAAACCGCCCAGAAAATGATCCGCCAGAAACGATATAACTACACACAGATTTCCGATATGCTGGGCTATTCCTCCTACCAGTATTTTTCTCTGCAATTCAAAAAATTCACCCGGATGACTCCATTCCGAGTATGCATCATCCGTAAAGAATTTTTCCGGCACAGAATAGCAACTAGAGCGTGTCTGAAAAAGGCTTTTCGTGAGCTGCGAATCCCAGTTTGCGGAAATGATTTTTCAGACACGCTCTAAAGCACCAACCTACACGACGCGGCTTTTATCATCAATAATTCGTGCAGGTAACAAATAACATAAATCAATAAAAAACAAAAGGGAAGACATTCAGCCAAAACCGAATGCCTTCCCTTTTTCACACACTCTTTTCTCCCAGTTGCAACAAAACAGCGGCAGGTGACTGCTTGCTGCGTCCGTCTTGTTACAACTTATTTCACTCTCTTCTCAATCTCCCGATTCACTTTCTTCCTCATCTCCACCAGATAAGCAATACTTCTCGGATAAGACTCAAACTCTACCTTCTCTCCACCTTCCGGTTCGATACACTTCATAACCACATCTCTTCCTGCAAGTTCTTCCAGATAATTCATGGCACAAAGATCGCTCATTGCCTCATCCATCAGCATGATACGCAGAGATTCTTCCGGCTCTTTGTCAGCTCCCGGATATACCAAAAAAGGATCTCCTGACGGAAATGCCCTGCTGCATCCGTACAGCGATATGGGTCGATCGGGAAGATGGAATGTTCTGCATTGTAGAAGTTGTAGCCCCAGTGCAGGAATCCATCCAGCTGGTATTTGTACATCTGCGTACCCAGGATTCTGGTACGGTAACCCGGCTGTACGATGAAACGGTTTGTTACATCCACGTACTGTCCGGTGCAATAATATCCCCACAGCTTTTCCGGACGTTTCTCCATGGAATGGCTGAATATGGTTGACTGCGCATACCGGCTGAGATACCAGACCTTTTTCATAGAATTCGTAATCGGACAGCGCATCCATCATCTGATAACCTTCCAGATCTTTTTCCACAACTTCTTTGGCTGCTTTATAAGAATCAAACTGCTCCCGGGAAGGCTCGTCAGAAATATGGGAAATATGCCACCTCAGAGATTTCCAGTTTCTCCAGTTCCGGTTTCAGTGCTGCCAGGAACTGATGCAGGAACTCACTGTATTCATTTTCCTGCTGCTTCTGTGTCCCATCCAAACAGCTGCACCAGTTCTCCATCTTTCTCACCCATAACCTTCGGAGCCATCGTTGCTCCCCACTGGCTGAACAGATGAGAAATCTCATAATATTTGATACCACAGCGTTTACACATATCTACCCATCGCTCGAACTTATTGAAACCGAAGGTATATCCGTTCTCTGTCACATGTACATCTACCAGCTGTACGGTACGTCTCTCTCCACCGATTGCTGTATCCAGAGGAGGGGTAAATACCGGCGTCAGCAACATGTTACATTTTCTTTTTACGGCTGTGCGTACAAAATTTTCCACAATCTTCCAGTATTCCTCACTGAACACTTCCACGCCGTAATAATTTGCCAGACAATCCGAATGAAACCACTCTGTGTGTGGTACTGCCAGCTCCGGAAGTTCTGCATCTACTACATGAATCAACTCTATCGAACTGCCCAGGACTTCTCCTTCCACTACCATATCCACTTTTATGGTATGGTCTCCGGCAGCGAGTCCTGTGGTGTCCACATCGATCCAAAGACTCTTCCACTGTCCGCTGATCAGTTCCACACCCCACGGCTGGATCTCACTCAGCAGATCAGGATACAGACCCGGTTTGGTGGTCAGATAATCCTCATCTGCCACCATATGTGCCGGATATTCACAGGGAACCAGGCGGACACTTCTCACACGTACCTGCTCTTTGTCATCGGCCGTCACCTGCACCTGTGCTCTTCCTTTTCTCTCACCACCCCAGTAATAAGCCATCTGGAAAGATACCGTCTCTTTTTCAGTGCGGTGATCACATCTTCCATTCCCTCTCCACTCGGCTCCTGATCCGGGAACACTTTTTCCAGCGAAGTGATTTTTTTAACTTTTAACAGTTCCATAGCTACCCCCTTATACATTTTTAATTTTTTTAACCTTTAATACCACTCAGTGCAATACCTTCCACGAACTGTTTCTGTAAGAACACATACATGATGAACGGGAACAGGAAAGATACTGTTGCACCTGCCATGATCAGACCATAGTTTGTCTGATACTGTGTTTTTAACAGAGACAATTGCTACCGTCAGGGTATACATATCGGAATTGGATGTGGATACCAACGGCCACAGGAAATCATTCCAGGAAGTCACAAAGGTAAATACAACCAGTGAAATCGTACGGGTTTGATCAGCGGAATAACGATCTGAATGAAGATCCGGTACTCCGGGCATCCGTCTACTTTCGCAGCTTCCAGCAGTTCATCCGGTACCGTATCCATAAACTGACGGATCAGGAATACACCGAATGCATTCAAAATGACAACAATCAGAGCAAAATATGTATTGGTCAGTCCCGCTTTGTTCATCATGATAAACACCGGAATCATCGTTACCTGTCCCGGAATCATCAGTGTCAGAAGATAAATACGGAAAATCGCCTTGCTGCCCGGGAATTTTTTCTTTGCAAATCCATAGGCTGCCATGGACGCAATAATACAGTTGAACAGACAGGAACAGAATACAACGATCACACTGTTTGTCAGTGCCCTGATAAATCCTGTCTTTTTCAGCACGTAGTTAAAGTTTGTAAAATCTCCAAAGTTAATATCACTCCAGTGTAACATCAGTGTGGTAGACTGGGTGAACGACATGATTGTCATGTAGATAAAAGGCGCAATACAGATAGCTGCAAAAAGCAGCAAGATCAATAAGCCAAGGACGGAAAAGACGGTCCATTTCTGTTTTTTCTTCATGTCTATTTCGCCTCCTTTTTCTCTTTAAAGAACAGATCTTCCACTACATTGATGATGATAATCATAAGCAACAGGAACATGGCCATTGCACATGCATATCCCATTTTGTACTGTTTAAATGCTGCATTATAGATGCCCATAACAAGAGTAACACTGGAATGACCAGGTCCGCCACCCGTCATCAGGTAAGCCAGGTCGAATACCTGGAAGGACCAGATAATACCAAGGGTAACTACCAGATATGTGATCGGTTTTAATACCGGGAGCGTGATCTTGGTAAACTGCTGCAGCGGTGTTGCTCCATCCACTCTTGCCGCCTCATACAGATCTTTCTGGATTCCCATGATACCTGCATAATAGATAACCAGGAAATATCCTACGTTTTTCCATACTGCAACAATACAGATACTTAACAGAGAAGTTTTGGTACTCCCCAGCCAGTTAACAGAAGAAATATGGAAGAAATTCAGAATGTTATTCAGAAAACCACCATCTGTATTCAGGATGATTCTCCATACCGTACCTGCGGTAACTGCAGATGCGATAACCGGAATAAACATAACACTTCGTAAGAATTCACCTTTTTTATTCTGTATCTTTGCTGCCAGAAAAGCTGCAAATGCCAGTGCCAGAATCGTCTGTGCCGGAACAGTCATAACCACATACAGCAGAGTATTTTTTGCTGCATCTGTCACATAACTGTCTTTAAACATTTTGATATAATTATCAAGTCCTACAAATTTCGGCGAATTCATAATATTATATTCTGTAAAACTGAAATAGCCGGACATGAAAATCGGAATAATACAAAAAATCAAAATCAATACAAAACTCGGGAGAATATAAATAACTCCCTGTACTGCTTCTTTTGTTTTTCTTGACATGTCATTCTCCTTTTTATCTTGTTTGCCCCATTGTGAAACGAGAGGGACGGTACACCGGTTACTCCTATGCACCATCCCCTCTTATTACTAACCTTCTCTAACTAAATTTCCATCTGATTATTTCAGATTGGAGTCATAGTATTCTGTTGTGTTTTTTCCAGAACTTCTTCCGGAGTCAGTTCACCAAGCATCATAGACTGCATATTCTTATACAGGGTATCATACATGGAACTTGCGCCTTTGAATACCGGCAGTGACTGGAACTTGTCTGTCTGATTTGTGAACAGATCGGCAAATTTCTCATCTCCGCTGTAGGTATCGTCTGCAGTGATCGGCGGCTGCTCAGATACTCTTTCATGGAAATCTGCCATTACATCTTTGCTGGTCACATATTTCATAAGTTTGATGGCAAGATCTTTGTTTTTGCATTTGTTAAACAGTACCAGACTGTCTGATGCTACAAATGTCTTTGTATTTTCCGGACCGGACAGAATAGAGTAATCCCAGTTGATTCCATCTACTTTTGCCAGGTTGCTGGATGCTGCGACTGTCATAGCAGCTTCACCATTCTTGAATGGTTCCAGAGAGTCATCTGTAGAAGTACTTGTTTCTGGAATCAGACCTTCTTCTTTCATATCTGCAAGGAACTGTGTCGCTTTCAGACCGGCCTCAGAGTCGATGGTCAGATTACCGTCTTCATCGACAATCTGTGCACCAGCTCCCCAGAAATATGGCCAGTATACTTCGTTCAGTGCTCCATAATGGGTACTTCCCCAGGTCGCACTCAGCGGTGCAACATCCGGATTACTTGCTTTTACTGCTTCGCATGCCGCTTTCAGTTCATCCCAGTTGGTCGGAACAGCATCCACACCCGCTTCTTTCAGGATGTCCATGTTTGCTGCCAGAAGTCTGGGATTACCAACAACTACAGGCAGTGCATACTGTCCACCCTGGATATTTCCCAGATCGTAGTACAGGTAATTTGCTTTTTCATCATCTGTAAAGTATTCATCGATGTCTGCCAAGGCACCCATATCGATATAGTCATAGAACATTTCCATGTACAGATATCCTACATCCGGTCCGTCGTTGGAATTTACACCGGTCAGATATTTTTCTTCGTAATTATCCCACGGAATAATCTCTACGTTTACTTCGCAGTTGTTCTCTTCTTCGAAAGCATCCATTTTCTCGTTCCAGAATTCTTCGTCTGTCACTTCTCCGTCAGCAGATGCAAAGGTCGGGAACCAGAAAGTCAGTTTGTCTTTTCCACCTGAGGAAGAGGATGAATCACTGCTTCCTGAACTTCCACCACAGCCTGCCAGCATACCTGCTGTCATAGTTGCTGCCAATAAACACGCTACCACTTTTTTCTTATTCATATTTTTCCTCCTTCGTTCTTTTTCACAATTGTCTGTGATTTTTTTCCTTTCTTTTAACAAAATTATATCTTCTTTATCGTACAGAAGCTTATATAGAATCGTCCAGTTTTCACATAAAATTGTCCTTTGAATCCAAAAAAAACAGCACAATTAACCAATAGCCCTCTCTTTTTTTCATAAGTGAAATGTTACTTTGCAACTTTCCGTATAAAAAAAGAAAGGCCACAGTACCTGTGACCTCTTTGTCTGTATTATTCTAT
>ENA-OPYX01000817-OPYX01000817.1-human-gut-metagenome-genome-assembly--contig:-NODE-817-length-17827-cov-4.244011_pt1 | contig 17827 bp, 16 predicted proteins | sample MGYA00242639_ERZ504486 | MGnify/ENA primary metagenome ERZ504486 (study PRJEB26092, sample SAMD00036296) | human gut metagenome | host: Homo sapiens | study: EMG produced TPA metagenomics assembly of... | reverse complement strand
ATGCCGGCAACCAGATCCAGAAGTTCGGCAAGATGTCTGGCTGTGCGCTATCTGCAGAAGTATTGCGGCGAGGAAGCCTATCCGCTGCCCGCCGAGTGCTATCAGGGCGGCGATATCAAGGTGCTGGCCGGGGAGTTCGCCGAGATCAACGGCGACCAGTACGTTGCCGCCTGCCAGGGGATGGACGAAGAGACCCTGTTTGCCAGCGATGCTTTCGCACAGCTGAAGGACGCTCTGGTGGCCTATGCCCTGCCCAAGAACATCGCCGCCCTCAAGCGCGACCTGGGCAAGTACCGCATCGACTACGATGTGTGGTTCCATGAGAGCACCCTGCACGAGTCCGGCGCGGTGATGGCCGTGGTGGACAAGCTGCTGGAGCTGGGTGCCTGCTACAAGGCCGAGGACGGTGCCATCATGTACCGCAGCGCCCAGTACGCTGCCAAGTACGGCACCGTGAACAAGAAAAAGCCGAGGACGGCACCGAAGAGGAAGCCAAGGACGAGGTGCTCGTCCGTGCCAACGGTATCCCCACCTACTTTGCTGCCGATATCGCCTACCACTACAACAAGCTGGCCACCCGCGGCTTTGCCAAGGCCATCGACGTGTGGGGCGCCGATCACCACGGCCATGTGGCCCGCATGAAGGGCGCGATGGATGCCATCGGCCTGAACGGCAACGATCTTGATGTTGTCCTGATGCAGATGGTCAACCTGATGCGCGACGGCCAGCCCGTGCGCATGTCCAAGCGTACCGGCAACGCCATCACCCTGACCGACCTGCTGGAAGAGGTGCCCATCGACAGCGCACGCTTCCTGTTCAACATGCACGACGCCGGCAGCGGCATCGACTTCGACCTGGACCAGGCCGTCAAGACCGACAACGACAACCCGGTGTACTATGTGCAGTATGCCCATGCCCGCATCTGCTCCATCCTGAAGAAGATGGAGAGCGAGGGCGTGCAGTTTGCCGGTGCCGAGCAGGTGGACGCTACTCTGCTCACCGAGCCCTCCGAGATGGACCTGATCCGGATGCTGGCCGCCTTCCCGCAGGAGATCGTCATGGCTGCCGAGAAGTACGACCCCAGCCGCATCAACCGCTTTGTCATTGATCTGGCCAGTGCCTTCCACCGCTTCTACGGCAGCTGCCGCATCCAGGGCGCAGACTCTGCCGTGCAGCAGGCTCGTCTGGCTCTGTGCATCGGCGTGAAGAACGTCATCTTCAACGTGCTGACCATGTTCAAGATCAACGTCCCCGAAAAAATGTAAAAGAGAATGAGAAGGGGCTGTTGCAAAACAGTGCCAATGAAAAGATGAGATAGACTTCCCCGAAAGGGGTTGCCTATCTCATTTTTTTATTGTATGCTGAGCCTTCAATGAACCTGCTGCATCAGGCTCCAGGAAAGCTCTGCACATACCAATCACTCCCCCAAAGCCCGTGAATCCCTGATTGGGAAATGCACAAAAGCCCATATATATCACAGGACTCGGTTCTTTTTGTATCTTCCGTATAAAAAAATTCTCAGTTTTTGTGTTCTCTCACAAAGCATGTCCCATTATATTGACTTTGTATTTTCATCTACTGTAAAATATTTTGCGTAAAGCGTCATATTCATTCGCATTATGACGCACATCGGACAAGTCTTTTACGAAATACAAAGGAGGATTTTCTTATGAAAAAGCGTCTACTCAGCTTATTTCTGACATTCAGTATGCTGCTGACCTTTTTCCCTGTGAGCACTGTCACTGTTTTTGCAAGCGATTCCCCTATGGCATATACAGATGGTTCTTATCAGTTTATCCTCAATGCTGACAATACTGCAACAATAACAAAGTATACGGGCAAGGAACATAGGATCACGATCCCTGCTCAGGTAACACATGGTGCTTACATATATCCTGTATCAAAAATCGGAGACCGGGTATTCTACAATTACAAGTACTTCCTGACAAGTGTCCAGATCCCCGACACTGTAACAGAAATTGGCAGCAATGCTTTTTATAATTGCACCTCACTGAAAAGCGTTACTATTCAGGACAATAAACCATCCTGCGTGAAAAAGATCGGTCGCCAGACCTTTATGTTTTGCAGCGAATTGACATATATTTCCATTCTTGATTCTGTAACAGAGATCGGTTCTGAGGCTTTTCATCATTGCGAAGAATTAGATACTGTCACCATTCCAGAGGGTGTAACATCCGTTGCAGACGGCATGTTCAGTTATTGTTACAGCTTGCACACCGTTACTCTTCCAGATAGCATAACTGCCATTGAAGAGCGGGCTTTTACCGGAACTGCATTGACTCAAATTCATATTCCTGCCAATGTGGCACAGATCGAAACTGATGCATTTTCCGAATGTTTCGCTCTCTCAGCAATCACATCAGACAGCGAAAGCTATCCGGCAATAGACAATGTGTTGTACGAAAAATCAGCAAATGGCGATTATGCCTTAATTCGTTATCCTTCTCGAAGGGTGGATCCTGCTTTCAAAATACCCAATGCTGTGGCAAGAATTGATACTCATGCTTTTGACTGTTGTTCGTATCTGGCATCTGTGAAGATGCCAGACTCTGTGATTTCTATTGGAACGGGTGCCTTTATAAATTGTTCCGCTCTGCAAGACATTGAACTCTCATGCAGGATCACAGAACTTTCGGAATCAGTTTTTGCAGGTTGTATCAGTTTAAAGAGCGTCGATATTCCAGAGGGTATCACACAGATCCTCGATGATGCTTTTGCTGGCTGCGAGCAGCTCGAACGGATCGCGATTCCCAGCAGTGTAACCAAAATTCCCGAGTCGGCATTTTCCTCTTGTGAAAATTTGAAAACTGTGGAGTATTCAGGCTCTCGTTCTCAATGGAACGCTATTTCCACGAATTCTGGCCTACAAAATGTCCCTGTAGCACCTGGTTCTATTGATGTTACGGTAACCAGCGACATCCGTACCGTTACTGCCAAGGTTGATGGCAGCAGCGTTCCCATCAACGATGGCAAATTCATTGTCACGATCGGTAAAACAGTGGAATTGACCGTCAGCGATCCCCAATACAGAGATCGTTATACCTGGGCAGGGGGCAGCGGCACTGTGAGTGCAGACAATACCACCTATACTTTTGTTGCAGGTCAGGATGATACAGCCGTAACTCTGGCCACTGTTGAACACACAAATTATGACACCGGTGATTTCACCATCAGCGGTCTAGCGGACTATTCCTATGGGGACAATATCGATATCAGGATCGAGCCCAAGGATACACGCATCACAGATTACATTGTAAGATATGTCAGGAACGCAGGCACCTCAAACGAAGAAGAATTCAATGAGCTTCCAAAAGATGCCGGAACATACACCCTGCGAATCATTCAGGGTGATACCGTCCGAATCGACATTCCGGAAAAGATTACGATCCACCCCGTTACCATCACCAATGATACTTTCCAGAACGAACTCGCTGTCACCCTGCCAGAGAACGCTGTGGAAGAGGAAGGCAATGATCATACGGCCACAGTGACTGTCCGGGCGGACAGCAGGCTGAATGCTCTTTTACAATCTGACGAGATCAAACTTGAGATTGTCTATCTCAACGATATGGGAGAAGAAGTCGTTGCCCCCACAAAAGCAGGCAGGTATACCGTAAAGGTAAAGATCCATTCCAATAGTCCCAATCTGATCTCTGCCATCGTGGACGGAGGCACGTTTGAAATTCGTCAAAAAGCTGCTCCCATTGTTCCCACTGCAGAGCTTTATCCCCTGACCATTAAGAATGCTGCCGTTCTCATTGAGCATGATGGCGAAGAGATTCATGCTGAGAGAAACGAGATTGGTGATCTGGTTGCAAAGGTGCCTGAAAACGCCAGTGTAACTGTCACCTACATCAGCCAGAGCGATGCCATTGCGTTCGATCAATGGTTGGTCAGCGGTTTGGACGATTCGATCGATGTCAAACAAAATCCATTGCGCTTTCAAATGCCCGCAGGTGAAAAGGGTGTAACGATTGAAGCCATGACAAAAGATGCTTCCATCGAAGATGGTGGTTCTGGCATTCTGGGAACCGTTATGTTCATTGGTGCTGCCGCCGTGCTGACATGGCAGGGCTGCCGAATCGGCACGGAGCTTTATCTGAAGCGTATTCTCCCCGATGGCGCAGCGATCCCCGCCAATGCCACCGAACTTGCCGAACTGGTGTGGGATGATGCCGGCAAGCCTGTTCCCGCTGCTGCGTTGGACAACGATGCCGCCAATGCACAGAAGGCTCTCACCTGGGCTTCTGAGAACCAGCTGCTTCCTTCCAATAAAACTGCAGATGCTTCTGTAAGTTACTGGGAAGTGATCCAGATCTGGCGCAAGGCGCAGACACTCAAGAACTAACCCCTGGCAGGCAGAAAGCCCCCTGACGATTACACTGTCAAGGGGGCTTCCTGCTGTTTATTGGTGAACCCAATAGAGTGTTCACGATCTTCTTCGTCTTTTTATGATGTACACCACCGGCCTGAAAGTCATGGGCACCTTTTCTTTTTACCGCTTCGCGTGGCGCTCGCCCATGGGGATGACATCACAAAAGACGCACCGGCTCTTGGTGGAAAGGGCCACATCCTTGTGGTAGCAGCCAAAGAACCACTTTTCGTAGGTCAGCTTCAGCAGGATCTTATCAAGAAACAGGTGCAGGCGGTTAGATTCGCCCACAGCGAGGGAAGTAAAATCAAGGAATCTGCTTGGGGCATCGTGGGTCAGCACATAATCTACCTGCCAGCCGTTTGCTTCGAGATTGGTCTCACAGGCGGCGTATTCCTCATCGCTGGGCATCTCCTGCGGCCACCAGTTGTATCCGGCCTCCCGCTCTTCCTTGTCGGGGCTCTCGGTGCCGCCAAAACAGAGATATTTCTTTCCCTCCAGCTCCAGCACGCTGCCACGGCAGACATGGTACACATTGCCGCCCAAAGCCTGGACCCTGCCGCCAAACCGCTCCTCGACGGGGTACTGGGCCAGCAGGTCGTAATTCTCGTGGGCACCATCAAGGAAAAGCAGGGTATAGGGGCGCTTGCGCAGCCAGTCAAGCTTTTTCTGTTCCTCCTTGCTGCCATCCCACACAAAGCCGAAATCGCCCAGCACCACCACAATGTCCCGTTTGCCCAGCCAGCGGAGCCTGCCGTGCTTGAAGCGGTCAAGCTCGCCGTGGGTGTCGCCTGTCAGATATACCATAGTCCCCTCCTGCCGCTTTGTGAAACCGTGGCAAAACCCTTGTCTCTGCGCGGCAAACCTGTTATTATTAAAGGAGCGAATCTTCGTTCGCCATTCTTTGTCATTTCCGGGCACAGCGCCCGTATTTTATATATTATCGCTTTTTTGAAGGAATTGTCCACATGAAACGTATTTTTGCACTGCTTTTGTCCCTTACCGTCCTGTTCAGCTGCCTTGCCGTGACGGCCGGAGCCATGTTCGACCCCAGCACGGTCTACGATGTCAAAGCCCAGAGCGCCTATATCGTGAACACCGACACCAACATCATCGTCTATGAAAAGACAGCGAGAAGCAGGTGTCTGCCGGGGGCCTGACGAAATATATGACCATTGCGCTGGTGCTGACCAACTATGCCACCAGCTGGCAACACATTCACAATGCCCCTTTGCCATCTCGGACTATGTCCACAACACCGACAATGCCGACATGCGCTCGGGCGAGACCTTTACCTACCGGGAAGCCCTTTACGCCATGGTGACGCGCAACGCCAATGAGGCCGCCATGGGTCTGGCCTACGAGCTCTCGGGCGGCGACCTGGCGGGCTGGGTGAGCCAGATGAACACCCTTTCCCAGCGCATCGGCACCACCAACAGCACCTGGACAGATGCCTGCGGGCTGGACAGCGGCAACACCACCACCGCCGTGGACATGTACCTGATCCTGCGCTACCTGATGAGCTTTGATGCCTTCAAGGAGATCTCCGCCGCCCCCACCTTCACGATGCCGGCCAAGGAAAAGCACGCCAAGAGCTTTGTGCTGCTGAGCCAGAACGTGGCCCTGAACAAGACCAGCGGCGGCAGGTTCTACCGCAGCGCCATGCAGGGCGGCATGTGCGACGTGATGGCCTACAAGAACGACAGCGGCGATCAGAGCTATGTCTCGTGGGCCAACAAGGACGGGGCCACCTACATCTTCTGCATCATGCAAAGCCCCGACACCTGCGATGATTACGGCTATTCCAACCGCCGCCCTGCTCTGTACGAGACCACCAAGCTCATCGACTGGGTGTTCGAGAGCTTTTCCATCCAGGCCGCGCTGGACACCAACCAGGCGCTGGCGGAGATCCCGGTCAAATACTCCTCCGATACCGACACCCTGCAGCTCTACCCCGCCGACAGCATGATGACCCTGCTGCCCTCCACGGGGGATGGCTCGGTGACGCAGAAATATTTCCACCTGCCCGATTATGCCACGGCCCCCATCCAGCAGGGCGACGTGGTGGGCACTGTGGAGCTCAAGCTGGCAGGCGAGACCATCGGCGTGGTGAACCTCATTGCCGGGCAGGATGTCCACCAGAACCCATTGCTTTTCACGGTCTCCAAGGTACAGGCCTTCTTCCACAGCCTGTATCTCAAGGTGGTCATCGTCCTCTCCCTGCTCACTCTGGCGGTCTACGGCCTGTGGGTGTTCATCAACCTGTGGAACGGGCGCAGACCGAACCGAAAGATCCATAGAAGATAAACCCCACTGCCATCCCTACGGGATGCCACCGCCCCTGATAGGGGCGGCCTTGGCAAAACCAGACAGCTTTACACCATGCCAAGGGCCCCACTATTAGGGGGGCTGTCACGCGAAGCGTGACTGAGGGGTTTCGCCACCGATTGCAAAGAAGCTCCACCTTCACGGCGGAGCTTCTTTCTATTTCTTAGTCAATCGTCGTTTTTGTTCTGCCAATGCCGAGCACTGCTGTCGTGATCTTTTTCCAGCTGTTGCAGCCGCACACGCCGTCCACCGCCAGGCTGGTGCGGCGCTGGTAGCCTCTCAGGGCTTCCTCGGTGCGGGTGCCGAACAGGCCGTCGATGCGGCTGCCGGTCTGGTAGCCCAGTGTGGAAAGCGCGTCCTGCAGGATCATCACATAGCAGCCCCGGCTCCCACGCCGCAGGGTGGGGTAGCCCGCTGTGGTGCCGCTGCAGGCCGGGGTACCGTAGCGGCGGTCAAAGTGCACCCAGGTGGGGGTCTGGCTCAGGGGCTCCACATAGCCCCATGCTCCGGTGGACCGGGCGGCCTTATAGATGGCCGTGCGCCGGCTCTGGGTCAGGCTCTGGCCCACATCAAAGGCCACGCCGGCGTAATGCTGGCTGCGGGTGCCGTGGCCGCCTTCCCAGATGCGCCGGAAGGCATACCCCACCGGAATGCCCTTGCCGTACTTGCGGCGGGTCAGGTTCCATGCCTCCATGGCGGCGATGGTCGTCCAGAGCACCGGGCTCCCCGATTTGCCCCGGAACTCCCGCAGTGTCAGGGTGCGCTCGGTGCTGTAAGGCATCGGGTCGTTTTCGTTCAGGCTGTTGTAGGTGTACACCTTGTTCTCATAGGCATCGTAGATCAGCAGCCGTGCCATCCGTCATCCCTCCTCGCATTCGCAGCTCTGGGCACGGAGCGCGGCCCAGGTCTCCTCGTTCACCGTACCTGTTACCAGCAGGTCCGCCCGCTCCTGTACTGCCCGGACACCTTCTGTTTCCTTCGGGCCGAAGCGGAAGTTCTCGGTCACATAGTCCTCGCCGCAGATCCGCATATAGCGTCCATTGAGCCACTGTTCGATCTGCCCCACATCCGGGCCAACGCTCCCCTCTTTCATGGCACGGCCCGGGTAAGCCATCGGCCTGCCCGGCATCCCGGTCAGGTTGGGGGAAACGGCGGCCAGCTGCAGGCTCAGGGCCTCCACGGCCGTCCAGGTCTCTGCATCCGCGACTCCGGTCTCAGGCAGATCCAGCAGGGCCTGCGCACTGCGGGTAGAGACCGCCGTCTCGTCGGTATACCGGTCAGACAGGGGCGGGCTTTCCACGCTGTCGAAATAGTAGGCAATGCGCTGCAAAAGGAGGATTGTAGTAGGAGCACCGCATCCCCCGTGGCCCCCACTGCCAGCGGTGTGCCCGGGTAAGGCAGGCGCTTCAGCGTGACCACCGGGCCGGACACCCGCAGGATGCTGGCTTTGCCGTAGAGAGAATTCCAGGTCGTGCGCCCTACTACACCGTCCACCGTCAGCTTCGCAAAGCGCTGGTAGGCCCGCACGGCGTTCTCGGTCGCCGCACCGAAGCTGCCGTCGATGGAAACAGCGGGGATGCTGCTCTCGTAGGCGCTCATCAGGTAGAGGTAGAACTGCAGCTCCCGCACTGCCGTTCCGGTGCTGGCCCCGGCGCAGAACGCCCGGATACTCACCGGGGCGCAAGCTGGCTGTGAGCAGCCGGTTTGGGCGATATCGTTGTAGACCTCATACAGGCCTTGTTCCAGGTCGTGCGGCCCACCACGCCGTCACTGGTCAGGCCGAAGTAGCTTTGGAATCTCCGCACTGCCGCCGCCGTGCCTGCGCCGAATTTTCCCATCTACGGTCAGGGTGTTCAGGCTGGGATACACCGTGCGGGCGATCTTGAGCCAGAACTGCACCAGCCGGACGTTCTGCCCGCTGCTGCCCTGCCGCAGGGCTGTGCCCGGGTAGGCGTTGGGCCTGCCGTTGTCGGACTGGATGCTGCGGAACTGATTGTAAAGTTCTGTCCAGGTGGCGCGGCCCACCACCCGTCCACAGACAGGCCGTATCTTCGCTGGAAGGCCCGGACCGCACCGGCGGTTCCGCTGCCGTACACGCCATCCACTGCCACAGAGGGGATGCTGCTCTCGTACTGGGCCAGAGTGTTCAGCCAGAACTGCAGCTGCTCCACAGCGCTGCCGGAAGAGCCGACCCGCAGGATGGTGCCGCCCCAGTTTCCGTCCGAGAGGGTGCCGGCGGCCGTTTCTCCCTCGCTGGTCAGCTCTGCAAGGTCTTTCACCGAAACGTAGATATAGCTGATCTTATACCAGGTCTGCCGCCCCACCACGCCGTCAGCGGTCAGGTTGAACTGCTTCTGGAATCTCTTCACGGTCTCGGTCATCCTGCTGCCAAAGACCCCGTCCACGGTCAGCAGGCCGAGAAAGGGGTAATCCTTGGTGATGCGGTTCAGCTGCCGCTGCAGGGTGAACACCGCCGTGCCCCGGTCTCCCCGCCGGAGAGGAGAGCCCGGATAGCTTCTGGGGATGGACTGGATGTTGCTGGTGCGGACGATCTCGATATCGCTGCCGTAGTAATATTTGAGGATGCTCAGGGCATTGCGGCCCTGATTTGCCAGCGTGACCGTGCCCCACTGCTTGAGCCCCGGGCAGGTAACGGACTTTCCGTCACAGTATTCGGAGTAGTAGGGATTCACAGTGCCGGTCTTGCGGATGTAGGTGTTGAAGATATCATCCGTCAGCTTTACCATCACATCGAACACGGTGCGGCCATGGACGTAATACTGGTCGTAGCTGGTGGAGTTGGTGATATTGAAGGTGTAGCCCTTGCTGGGATACCACTCGGTGTAAATACGGTTGAGCGCCAGCGAGATCTGGCAGTGGATGTTCGCTTTCAACGCTTCAATAGGCCAAGTGGGGTAGACCTCGCTGGAAGCCACATTGGCGATATAATCCCGGAAGGACACCGTCACGTTCCGGGCCGAGGCGGCGGGCCTGCCCAGATGGACCGTAATATTTTTGGGTACGATGACACGGTCCAGCACCCGGCTGCCGGTGCAGTGCTCGGTGGGGGACGGGCCGCTGCCGCCGTTCCCCGCAAACAAAGCGTGGGTGGGGATGATCACGGGCGGGTTGGCAATGTCTTTTCCCTCTTCGGTGTCCGGGATCATCTCAGGCCGGGCCAGCGTGACCTGCCCGGCAAAGATCTGGATGCCCTGGATGCGGACGGTGCGGTAGCCCGGCTTTCTGGCCGTCAGGCTGCACACGGCATAGGGCAGGGTCGTGGTGTTGTTCTCGTCCAGCGAGAGGGCGCAGGCCGGGGCACAGATGGCCACATCCTCGGCATTGCCCTCGGCATCGGTGATGCGGTGAGCCGTGAAGCCGCTGCCGGTGATCACAACAGTCACTCCCTCCACCGGAGCCGACTGCCGGGGCCGATAGGTCTGGATACGCAGGATGCCATTCATCATATAAAAAAACTCCTTTGCCGATAAGCTGATTCTCTTACAGCTTATTCCGCAAAGGAGCAGAGGGTGCATTTTTCAGTTGATGTAGCAGCGGTCCTGACCCACCAGCCAGTCCTCGCACAGGCGCTCGGCTTCTTCCACGCTGCGGCTCACACAGCGGAACAGCGCCCCGTTCAGCGAACAATAGGAGTAGCGGACTTTGGGCACACCGTTCGCATCCTTAAACTGTTCACAGCGTTCCTGCCCGGGCATCAGATAAAATGGTTCCATTTTCCACGCGTTCTCCTTGTTTTTGTCATGTTATGGCATTCTGCGGCACCGCCGCGCAACACCCTGCCTATTGTATCACCATCCGGCGGCAAAGGCTATTCGCCGATTGGACAAAAAGAACCGTGATTCTTCGGCCATGATTGCCATTGACAAGGTGTTTTTCACATTTTGCCGCGGGCGCAGCGGTCGGCCCCACCCTTACACGACCATGCACCACAGCGGTGTTGTGATGAGGGAGAGCACCGTAGAGACCGCAACGCACTTGCTGGCAAAGGCGGAATCCCCGCCGTACTTTTCCGCCAGAACGGCGGTCACGCCGCCCATGGGCATGGCGGCCAATACCACGGAAACACCGGTCACAAGGCTCTCCGCGCCGCAGAGCCTGCAGCCCAGCAGCACCGCCGCCGGGATGAGCCCCAGCCGGATGAGGCAGTAGAGAAAGCAGTCCTTATCCCAGAGTCTGCCCATCCGGCTGCTGCCGATGATGGCACCGATCAGGATCATGGAAACACCCATGTTGCAATTGCTCAGGCTCTTGACGGTGCGGCCCAAAAAGCCGGGCAGCGGCAGCTGAGAGGCCATCAGCACCATGCCCACCACGACCGCCAGGATGCAGGGGTGGGTAAATGTTTTCCGCAGCACAGCCCTGCGGTCTGCCCGCATCTCTTCTTTGGAAGCGGGCTTTTCGTCCTGCAGAAAGTAGCTCACGCCCACCGACCACATTGCCACGCGCTGGGGGATAAGGTAGATGGAGCTGAGCAGCAGGCCGCTGCTGCCCCAGATGCCGTCCACCAGTGCGCTGCCCAGAAACGCACCGTTGGAGCAGACCGTGCCATACTGGTAAACGCTCCGCTTTGCAAAGGGCAGCCAGTTGTAGCCCAGGGCACACAGCACCACACAGCCGATCTGCAGCGCCAGCGAGATCACAAGGATCGACGCGCTGCTCTTCAGCACATCCCAGCTGAACTCCACCAGAAACGACTGGATGATGTTCGCGGGCAGGATGACATTGATGAGCAGGTCGGTCAGGCACTTGCGTCCCTGCGCATTGATGATGCCCTTGCGGGCCAGAAAAAAGCCAATGAGGGTCAGCAGCGCAAGCTGGCCCTGCAATGTCAGCAGACTTGAAATTTCAGCCATGATTCCTCCTGTGTTTTGCACCAAAAAAGACTTCTTTGTTCAAAGTATAAGAAATCCGGCCGGGAAAAGCAAGGATTCCGATAACTTTTCAGCCCAGCGGCAGGTACACCACCGCTTTGGCACCGTGGGGGCTGTTCTGCCCGAACACTGCCCTGCCGCCATGGGCGGCGGCGATCTGCTGCACTACATACAAGCCAAGGATATGGGGGCGCATTTCCGGCAGGCTCCGCAGCGTTCAGTGCCGCCAGAACGGCAGTCGGATAGCCGATGCCGTCATCCGCTACGGTCAGGCAGAAGCGCTCCCCTGCCCGCCGGGTGTGCACGGTAATGTTCACCGGCTTTGGGTTATGCCGGACGCTGTTGTTCATCAGGTTTTCCAGCAGCCGTGCCAGCAGCGCCTCATCCACCGAAAGCACCGTCTGCTCTGCTGGTTCTTCCTGTTCCAGTGTGATTTCGCAGCGCTCTGCCAGCGGGCTTTCGCAGAACTGCGCCACCAGCTGCCGGAACAGCGGCCCTGCCCGGAGGTCTTTCCGGCGCAGGGGTTGGGCACCGTATTCCAGCTTACTGGTCAGGTTCAGGTCATCAATGAGGGTGCGGAGCTTTTCGCACTGGGTGCGGATGCCGGCCGCTTTCTGCCGGGAGCTGTCCGGCAAAAGTGCGTCCTGTTCCAACTGCTCCGCCCAGCCCAGGATCAGCGCCAGCGGGGTGCGCACGTCATGGCTGACCCCTGCGATCCACTGGGTGCGGGCGTTGTCCCGCCGGGAAAGCATCTCATTTTTGGCTTGCAGCTGCGCCCCGGTCTGGTTCAGCTTTTCTGCCAGTTCCCCGGCAAAACCGTCGGTAGGCAGCCGGACGGTCTGCCCCCTGCGCCAGAGCATCCAGACCGTTTGCCACGGTCTCCAGCCGCTTTGCCCCCCGCAGCTCAGCCAGAAGCAGAGCACCAGCCCCAGCAGCAGCATTCCCAGTGCTGCCGCCGGGAGCACCCGCACCATGCTCAGAGCAAAGTCCGGTGAGCTGTAAATGCTGTACTTCCACAGGCTCCCCTTTGGCAGCCCGATGACAAACAGCCCGTAGGGTTCCGTCCAGCAGAACACCGGGTAATCCGCCAGATACCAGCGGGAAAATTTGGCGATATCGCCGGGAGTGTAGGCATGGTTCAGATCCTGCGGCAGGCCGTAGCTCCAGCGGATGTTTCCCACATCGTCCAGCACCATCGCCCACTCGTAGCCGTTCATCCACTCCTGCGGGGTACGTTCTGCCCCAAAGGCAAGCCCTTCAGCGGTCTCCACCATAGAATCCGCGATCTCGCTGGAGGAATACTCCCGCTGCGGCAGGCGGCAGCTTTCCTGCCAGCCCAGCCAGCCCAGCACTGCAACACCGGAAAACAGCAGCAGCAGAACAATGCCCACCGCCGCCAGCACATACCGCCGGATCAGGCGCACAAAGGTTTTCATGCTTTGTCCCCCTTTGTCAGCTTATAGCCGATGCCCCGCACCGTCCGCAGAAACTGCGGCGCACCGGGTTCGGCTTCCAGCTTCTCCCGCAGATGCCGGATATGTACCCCCAGACTGTTCTCGCAGCCATAATAATCTGCGCCCCAGACCGCCGCACAAAGGGCATCGTAGGTAACGATGTGTCCCCGGTTCTCTGCCAATTTCCGCAGCAGCGCCAGCTCGGTAGCGGTCAGCGTCAGTGTTTTGCCCTCTGGCAGGGTAACAATGGCATCATTCAGGTCTACGCACCGCTCCCCCAGCTGCAAAGGTGCCGGTTTTGTACGGGACAGCTCTGCCCGGTACGCCCGCCGCAAAATATGCTGCACCCGCAGCAGCAGTTCCTGCATCAGAAAGGGCTTGGTCAGGTAGTCGTCTGCGCCAAGACCCAGCCCAAACAGACGGTCGGCATCCGCATCCCGTGCAGAGAGAAATAGCGCCGGAACGTCCGCTTTTGCCCGCAGCGCCCGGAACAGCGAAAATCCATCCCCATCCGGCAGGTTGATATCCAGGATCATCAGCTCCGGCTGTTCCGCCGCAAAGCAGGCGCGGGCAGCGGCGCAGCTTTGGGCGGTTCTGATATGGCTATATCCTGCGCCCCGCAGCTGCTCACACAGCAGTGCCAGCAGTTCGGCGTTGTCGTCCACAAGCCGGAGCTTTGCATCATAAATGGTATCCATAAGGGCAGTTCTCCTTTCCCGCCTTTACTATACCACACTTTTTGCGCCGCAGCGGAAAACGCCTGCAAATTTAAGGGTAAATTAAGCTGCGCTTCCGGTCAGTTTAAGGCAGCGGGTGTATTCTGGCATCGTTCCGAAATCCATGAATGCGAAAGGAGACCATTTATGAAACCTGTGATCGAGACCCATACCCTTTGCAAAAGCTACCATGGCCGTCCGGTGGTGGATCATTTGAACCTGACTGTCCCGGAGGGCTGTGTTTACGGCTTTTTAGGCCCCAACGGTGCAGGCAAATCCACCACCATGAAGATGCTGCTGGGGCTTGTACACCCCACCGGCGGCAGTGTGGAACTGCTGGGGCACACCCTGAACGAATCGAGCCGCATTGCCCTGCTGCGGCAGACCGGCAGCCTGATCGAATCCCCCTCCGGTTACCTGCACCTGACCGCCCGGGAAAACCTTTCCATCGTGGCTGACTTGAAAGACGTGGACCGGAAGGACATCCCCCGGGTGCTGGAGATCGTGCACCTGACCAAGGACGCTGACCGGAAGGTAGGGCAGTATTCCCTTGGCATGAAGCAGCGGCTGGGCATTGCCATGGCGCTGCTGGGCAGCCCCAAACTGCTGATCTTGGACGAACCTACGAATGGTCTGGACCCGGCAGGCATTCAGGAAATGCGCAGTCTGATTGCTTCCATGCCCCAGACCACCGGAGCCACCGTGCTGATCTCCAGCCACCTGCTGGGCGAGATCGAGCAGATGGTGGATCAGGTGGGCATCCTGAACCACGGCAAACTGCTGTTCGAGGGCTCCTTGCAGCAGCTGCAAAAGCACAGCCGGGGCGGCATTCTGCTGCGGGTGCTGGACGCCCCCAAAGCCGCAGCCGTCCTGCAGCAGCAGGGAGTAAAAGCCGCTGCACCGGCAGACCAGCCGGACACCCTGCAGCTTCCCCCGCTGCCGGACGAAGCGCTGGCTGCACTGATCTGCACCCTTGCCGAAAGCGGCGTGGGCGTAGTTGGACTGACTGCACAGACAAAGAGCCTTGAGGACATTTTCCTCAGCCTGACCCAGACCAGCGGGGAGGTGGCGTAAGATGGCAGCTTTCCGTGCAGAACTGCAAAAAGCCCACCGTAGGCACGACCTTGCCCTCTGCCTGCTCATCCCCGGCATTGTCGTGCTGTGGGTGGGCGGCCTTGCCCCGGTAGACCCGGAGGAGCTTGCCAACGGTTACAGCGCCCTGCTTTACAGCCTGCCCGTCATTGAAGCCATTCTGATGCCGGTGATGATGGCAGTGCTGGCCTCCCGGCTGTGGGATATGGAGATCAAAGGCAACACCGCAAAGCTGCTCTACACCCTGCAGAGCCGCCGCAGCCTGTTTGCAGGCAAAGCGGTCTTTGGGGTGTTAGAGGTGCTGTTGGTCACGGTGCTGGAGCTGGTCTGCGTTCCGGTGCTGGGGCGCGTCCATGGTTATACCGAAGCCTTTCCCACTGGGCAGCTGGTCTATCTGTTCGTCTGCACGCTGGCTGTGGACGCAATGCTCTTCTTTGGCGAATTTCTGCTGATGCTGTGGGTGGACAACCCCCTGCCGGCGCTCTGCGTGGGCATTGTCGGGGCGCTGGTGGGTCTGTTCTCTGCTTTTATGCCGCCGCTTGCCAGTTATTTTGTGCCCTTTGGGTACTACATCCCGCTGAGCGCCTACGAAGTGGCGAACTGGGACAAGGCCACCCACACCGTCACCTACGGCACCCGCCCCTTCAACTGGGGGCTGCTGGCCTTTACCCTTGCGCTGGGCGCAGTGCTGTTTGCCCTTGCGTGGCGCAAGGTACAGGACGAGGAGGTATAAAACCATGCTGAAACGCTGTATTCTTGCGGAGAACCGCAAACTCCACGCATCCCCCATCTGGGCAATGTTCTTTGTGCTGCCCATTCTTTCGGCCACCTATGGCACTTTCAATTATCTGCAAAATCTTGAGATCCTCACCGACGGCTGGTATAGCCTGTGGACCCAGCACACCCTGTTTTATTCCATGCTCTTCTTTCCTGCCATGGTAGCCACCTATGCTGCCTACTTGTGGCGGCTGGAACATCTGGGGCACAACTGGAACCTGATCATGGCAAGCCCCGTACCGCCGCTGGACCTGTTTGCAGCAAAGTTTGCGGTGGTGACAAAGCTTGCGTTGCTGACCCATGCGTTTGTGTTTGCGCTGTTCGTGTTCTGCGGCAGGGTATTTGCCCATCTGCCCGGGCTGCCTCCGGTCACCTTACCGCTGTTTTTACTGCGGGGACTGCTGGGTGCGTTGGCTGTCATTGCCGCACAGCTGGTGCTGGCCATGGTCATCCGCAGCTTTGCCGTACCCATTTTTCTGGGGCTGCTGGGCGGCATTACCGGCATCTTTATCAGCTCCAAGGGCTTTGGGCTCCTGTGGCCCTATTCCCTGATGCAGCTGGGTATGAACTCCAACAAAAGTGCCGATGCTCTGGCGGGCAGCTACGGGCTGTTTGCCTTCAGCTGCATCTTCTGGCTGGGGACAATGTTCCTTCTGGCATGGCTCCTGCTGAAAAAACGGGATGTCCGGGCATAGCACAAAGGGGAGAGCACCTTCACGGTTGCCCTCCCCTTTTTTCAGCTGTTCAACTGCTGCATGATCTTCCTGACCTCGCTGCTGGAGTATCCCTCCTTGAGCAGCTGGGTGCGGATGGCCGTATCACTGCGGCCCTGACTGCGCATCCTCGCCGCGCTGTACGGCACGGTGCCGCCGCTGGAAACGCCGCTTTTGCCCACCTTCAGGCCGGTGTCACCCGTCAGGCTGCCGCGCTTCGCCGCTGCATCGGCGCTGGCTTTTTCGGCAGTCCGGCTGGCCTTTTCCTGCTTGGCCGCCCACTGGCTCTTGCTCAGGTCCAGCCGCTCTGCCGCAAGGGCATTGCTGACCTGCTGCTGGCGGAGTTTGTCCTGATATTCCTGCTGCGCCTGCTCGTTTTTGTACTGCTGCTGTGCCAGCTCATCCTGCCGCAGCTGCTCCTGCATTTTCTGCTTCCATGCCGTGTCGGCCCGTTCGGCTTCATAGGCGCGGTTGCCTGCATAGATGTTGTACCCGGTGTTCAGCAGGCTGCCTGCCATGCTGCCCAGACCCGTGGTGCCGGTAATGGCCAGCTGGGCCGCATCGCCCAGAAGGCCCAGCACGGTCATCACATTGTTGAATCCCTGCTGGCGGCGGGCCGCCTCCTGCTGTTCCTGTGCCGCGTAGTAACCGTACAGGCTGTCCAACTGGCCCAGATAATCCTGATAGCGCCCGTAATCCTGGGTGTAAGCCGTGTTGTAGGCATTGCCCTTTTGTTCCAGCTGGGTGTAGTAATCCGCCAGCTCCCGCTCATACTTCTGCTGGGCATTCTGCTCCTGCCCGTTCAGCTGGTCGATCTGCTCCACCAGGGCATCGCCGCCGCTCTGGTAGGTATCCAGCGCCAGCCGGTACAGCGTGGGGATGGCCTCGCTCAGTGCACCGATCTGCTGCTGGTATGCCTGCCGGGCCGCACTGGCCGCGTAGCTGGAACCATAGCCGCCGGTCAGGGCAGCGGCCTGCGCCGCCGCGTCGGCACTGGCGTTCTGGGCATTCTGGGTGTACAGCTGGGCGTACTGGCGGTACAGCGGGTCGGCACCATAGCTGTAACTGAATTCCTTCCGGTCCAGCAGATCCTCCATCAGGCCGTCAATGCGGCCCTGATAGGCGCTCTCGTAATCGCCGGGGCGGTTGGCCTGCCACTGCTTCAGGTCGCTGGCCGCGTCCGTCACCTCCTGCGAGGGCCGGTACTCTGCCGAAGCCAGCGCGTTTTCCACATCCTGCCGGTTTTTCAGCCCGCCTGTGGTGTACTCCTGCTTCTTTTTCTCGCTCAAGTCTCCTCCTTTCCCAAACTGCCGGAAAGCCTGCTCCGCAGCTCCTCCGAGAAATTCTCCGTGTCCAGATTGCAGAGCACATACTGCAATTGCTCCTGCATCTGGTACAGATAATTCCGCAGGGCCCGGGCATCCTCCGGGTCCATATTCTCACTCAGCCTGGGCAGGCCGAT
>ENA-OPYX01000816-OPYX01000816.1-human-gut-metagenome-genome-assembly--contig:-NODE-816-length-17833-cov-3.326387_pt1 | contig 17833 bp, 17 predicted proteins | sample MGYA00242639_ERZ504486 | MGnify/ENA primary metagenome ERZ504486 (study PRJEB26092, sample SAMD00036296) | human gut metagenome | host: Homo sapiens | study: EMG produced TPA metagenomics assembly of... | reverse complement strand
TTTCTTTTCTGATATTGTGGCGGTGCTTGTTTGTGCATCATACTGAACGTCTTTTCCCAATGCCTCACTTACTGCTCTTATAGGCAAATACGTTGTATCATTGTACAGGAAGTTATCCTCTTGTACTTCTTTACCGTCCACAACAACTTTTATTGTATTCGGCAAAACGTTTATATTTTGCCATACATCAGTCGCATATGCTCCCACGCACGATATAACACCCATAACAAGCATACCGCATATAAAACTCTTGATATTTTTCATAATAAAAACCTCCCTTTTGATACCCAAATTGTACCACAAAGGAAGATTTTTGTAAATACTTTTATGAAATTCCCGTTATAAGTCCTCCCGAAACTGTTACAGTTTTTCCGTCTGCGGTTTGAAATGTTCCGTTTGCTCCTTGCTCAAACTTCCACTGCCCTACACCATGTGTTGCTCCGTTGCCACCATATAAGATAGTATTTCCCTGTAATTGTATATATGCTTCACTGATACTGTTATATACTTGGAAAACCACTTTTCCGTTATAATACAATATTAAATCGGCATATCTTCGACCATTACTGCTCGGTGCATTACACCACAATCCGTACTTATTGCCGTCTGCATCGTAACTTTGAATACCGTTTTTATCTATAACAGTTCTTGCGTTTTTATCTGTGCCTGTGGCAAATACACCTGTTATAGTAACATTACCGTCATCGTCCATTTCAATGGTTTTCTCCGACAACTGATTGAATATCTGAAAAACGAACGCACCGTCCATATTTCCGAGGTTTATTCTTCGTCTGCCCTTATTATCTTCGATATATAGCAAATCACCGTCTAACAGCAGTTTTTTGTTATCTGATTCAACGGGGTTTTGGGTACTGTTCACCGTACCGTGGAAGTAGCTTGTTTTCAGCTTATTCGCTCTGCCCGAATTTTTCTGAACGGTTTTTAACAGTTTACCCATATACCACGCATGGTAATACGGATTTGCCAACGTCGGCTGACCGATTGTTACTGACGGCTGTTTTGCGCTGTATGGGTAATACGTCATTGATACAATTCGCTGTTTATGTTCGATATTATCTTCAAAAACGTGTACTGTATCACCCAACGCAATTTTATAAAAATCACCGTACTCGGCAAGTTTACTCAAATCAACCACGTCACCCGTGATTGTCAGTTGAGGGCGGTCAAGTCTAAAATCGTTACCCTCGCCCTTTAAGTCCCACTCACCAAACGCCTTTAGCTTTTCGGGGTCATCGTAATCGCTGTAATCTCGGTACGCCTCGCGAATACCGTACTTCTCGATACCCTCTTTACTGTCAATGTACGGCTTACCGCCGTTTACAGATGAAATCGTCAAATCATCCTTGCCGTACATATACAGTCTTGTCGTCAGCTCTTGTGTGTTTCTCTCGACTGAAAGACTTGTCATATTCTTCTTTATTGACATTCTCACGCCGTTATCCTTACCGATACGCTCCACAACCGCAAATCGGTAATTGTCGTAGTATATTTCACCCCTGCCGTAAGCCTCTATGACGTTTTGAATCACGTCATATGTATTTATCTTATCAGTCGGGTAAAAGTCGATTTTAACGCCGTCTGCGCCTATTCTCGTCATACCCATTTCCTTAAGTTCACTGTCGGGTATAAGCTCAAACTTTGTATCGGCTATCGCAAGTTTTATAACGTCGTATGGGTCAACACCTATCGTTGATTTTGTCACGTCCGTATCGTTGCCGATTGTCGGCAAGTGATGATGAAGTGCGTCATCATAGAATATTCGGTTAGCTTTCACCGTCATAATTCTTGAACCGCTGTAATCTCGCTTTACAAATGTAATGCGGTATGCTTGTCCTTCAACCGATACTATACGATTTTCTTTTATAAGCTCCGCTTTTTCATCTTTCATAGGGTACTTAAAAGAAACTGTGTGCGTTTCCTGCAATCCCTCAAACACCGTCCACTTCATACTGCCTTGTTAAGATACGCAAGGCAACCGCCTGTGAAATTCCGTTTCGTTCCATTCGTGTAATTTAAAAGCCTGTTATTCACTCCATTTCATATTATCAAAAATCTACGTCGTACCAAAAAATTTAGGCGTGTAATTTATCTGCACGACACCGCCGCCTGTTACCGTTATTGTGTTATCCAATCCCCGGGACAAGTTCAAAGAAATCGCCGATATATCCGTTCATAAGGCTTGTATTTCCGCTGTAAGCTATCTCTTTTTCGCAGTCAATAACAATATCGCCAGTATGCTTAACAGTGATATTTTGCCGTTATTTCCTATTGTGAAAGGGCTTGTTGCACCTGTTACGGTTATAATAGGTTTGACGTGTATATCGCCGACATTCGGCACATTCCTATATGTGCCACTGCCATTCAATGTTAAATACTCGTCTTGTCCTATCGGTTGTTCTGTGTCGAGCGGTATTTCCGTATCAAGACAAGGACCGTCCAATGCGTCAAATATCAACTCGGAAAAAGGCTCTGCCTTATACGTCACTGACAAAACGGCTTTTCTGCCGTCGTGTTCGGGTGTATATGACACGCTGTCCATTACCCTTACGTTCCACTTGACAAACGGCATATCGTTAAAAATAAGCGTGCCTTTGCCCTTAAACCAACGGCTTAGTGCAGTCAGCTTTTTATTTAGTTCTTCGATACAGTCCGCACCGATGTTAAAATCAATCTGAAATTTTCGTGTATTGAAATATTCGTGACCCGACACGTCAGTAAAATCATATTCACCGTCTGTTTCGTCGGCACTTGCGGTAAACTCCTTTACCTGTGGAAATACGGGACGGTCCTTTGTTCTGACCGTCACTCGCTTAAAATCCGTTGTATTTTTGCCGTTAAATTCAAAACCGTTACGCATATCTTTCCTCCTATAATCCTACGTATTTGTTCAATGCATCTTGTTTTTCTTCCGGTGTCATTTGCATGAAGTTATTTATGATCTTCCTGTTGTCGCTCATTGAATTATTTTCAATTTTGAAACTATCGAATTTGTCAAGCATTCGACTTAGCAAACTTTCTATATTACCGCCTGTCGCCGAAACCTTATCGGTTATCGTTGCTACATATGCAGATATGTTGATGTCGGCATTTTGCAATCCTGTAAGAATGTTTTTCTTGCCGTCCTCCATTTGCTTGTATTCAGCCTCAAGACTTTCAATAGTGGCATTATTCTTTTTCTGTAGTTGGTACAATTCTTCATCACGTTGCAACTGTTTCATTTGTTCCTGCAACTCTTTGTACTTCTGTTGCCCCTTATCAGTAACTGAATTTGCGTACACATCAAGTTGTGCCTGTACCTCTGACATATCTGTTTTGCGATCCTGTACGTCCCAACTGTCACGAAGTTCTTGCTCTTGCTTTGAAAATTCGTCTTTGACATTTGAAATATAGTCTTGTTGCTTTTGGAGCAGTTCGTCAACCGCACTTGATTGCGACTTGTACAGTTCCATGCTGTACTTGTTTGTGTCGTCAATAAATTCCTCAAAACTGATTTTACCCGCATTGTAAAACTCTTTTACTCGGTCAATCTTGCGTTTTAGGAAATCTTCCTCGCTGTCACCATACTTATCCCAATCATCATATGTACTTCTTAACTCCTGCCATGCGTCTGCGTCTTTTTGCCACGCCGAATACTCGTCAGCATTTTTTTGAGCCACTGCGTCATAACGTTTTTCTTCAAGTGTCTGTTTTTCCTCGACGTATTTTTGATAATTAATAACGTCATTTGCATAAAATTCTTCAAGACGTTCCGCCTCTCTGTCGATACCTGAAATGTAGTCGTCTATCGACATATTGTGATACTTCTGCTGATGTTCAAGCCAACTGTCAGAGTAACTTTTCATATCGTCATAAAGCGTTTCGCCTGCGTCCGACACGTTGTCAACATAATCGTCCCAAGTGATTTTTGCGTCTTGTAAATCTTGATAATTTCTGTCTTTTATACGTTTGAAAGCGTCAAGCGGTGTGTCGCCGTTATCACCCCAATCGTTTATAGCGCTGTGCTTTTCAAGGTATGCCTTTGACTGTTCGTTGAACTCTTTCGTCTGTTTCTGCATAATAGAGAAAATTTGTTCCTCTATGTCGGCAATATCCTTGTCGTTCGACTTGAATTTCTCTTGAAATTCTAACCACTTTTCAAGTTCTTGTGCAGTCGTTACTGCGTGCGTTTTGGTGTAATTCGTCCAATCGTCCTTGGCTGATGTAAACGCGTCCGAATTGTCTTTTCCTGTTGCGTAATGCGGTATACCCATACCCGACATTATCGCCTTGGTTTGTGACGCTGTGTACACCTTTGCGCCCTTTGACAATGGCAACAACACGTCCTTGCCCTGCGGTATAAATGCACGTCCTTTGTCAACGATTAATTCTCGTGGGTCAGATATACCCTTTTCGTCATTAACCATTGCCAAACCGCCCTCAAAATTTTGTGTGCCTTTGGCTTTTTTGGCTTTTTTTACGAACATTCCCGTACTGCCAAACTTGGCCGCCGGAACATTTTGATTACTCAATCCACCAACTTGAACCGTCTGAACGGTCAGTGTTACTGTTTTATCTTTTACGGTATCTAAATTAGCCTTTGCACTCTCAACGCCTGCTGATGTGTTATCTTGTGCTGTGATTTCTGTATCGTGTGTTGTAGGAATCAGATTTATTTTGCCTGTGGTTAAATCAATAACGCCGATAGCCTCGCCGTTTTTGGCAATTAGTTTCGCCGTTCCGGTTGTACCGTCATATTCGGCTATTTTGTATTCTGTATTATCTATTGTTGCAATGGCGGGTGTTCCGTCTGCTGTAAATATGACCTCACACTGTTTGCCGTCAAGTTGTTTCGTCTTTTTCTCGACATTATCAACACCGTCTGTGTTGCCCTCTGTGTCAACAGTTACAACAAACTTTTTGCCCTCCAGTTGTCGAACTTTGGCGGTCAAATCATCAACTACTTCAAATCCGTCTGCGGTTATCTTGATACGTTTTTCATTCGGTATCAGTCCCATAGCACGCGACATTTCGGTCAACTTGTCCGCTGTCATATCAATACCTTGCTGACTTCCCTCGGACATCATATCCTTTAATATGCCGTTTATATCGCCTTTTTCAACGGCTTGGCGTACGCTGTCAAATCCGTTTTTGATTAAAGCAGTACCCTCAACGATTTCCTCTGTCGTCAATCCCATTGTTTGACCTGTTTCATTCATTTTCTGAACTACATCATCAATTTTGCCCCTATTAACTGCATCCTGCATATTCGTACATTCGGTATTTAACAGACTGACACCGACAGCAGTTTCGGCAGAAGACGCACCAAATTCCGTCATTGAACGAATATAGTCGTTAATCACGCCGTTTAATGCTGTACCGTCACCGTTTGCCGCCTGTTTCCACGCTGTAGATAGGTTATCTATACCATTCATAGCCAACGCCGCCGACTGTGCATAGCTGTTCATATCTAATTTACCGACGTCGATAAATTCTTTCATATCCTTTAAGGATTGTTCAATTCCGGCGCCGTCTTGATTTAATGCAGATATTTTAATTAATTCAGTTTCATAGTTTGCCAGTTCTTCTGATACGTCGCGTAGTTCTTTATGAGATTGGTCCAGAGCCTGTACTTGGTCGTAATACTTTTGGGCTTCTGTTGTTGCTACCGAATAATTTGCCGCAATAGACGATAACACGCCTTGCGCATTCTTCATTGATTGGTCTGTTGTGCCGTTTTCGTATGCGTGTCCGGAAACTTCTTTATAAATTTCTTGTGCTTTTTTGTAGCCCTCCGCCGCAGTTATTTCATTTTTTGAAATTTTTGCAGTTATGTCACTAACTTTTGATTTAGCCTCTGAATACTTCGTCTGTAATGCTAATTCTTTGTTATAGTTATCTTCCGCGATTTGGCGGTCCTCTTTGTATTTTGCGTCTTTATTTATTAGATTTGATAGTTCTGAACGTTGCTTATTGATATTAGACTGCAATTCATTTTTAGACAGTTTGGTTACTTGTTCAACAGCGTCGTCCAAATTAGAATTATCGGAATTGATTACAAGATTGTATTCCTGCGATAGCATTTCCTTTATTTCTTCTAACTTGCTTTTTGCATTGTCAACTTGTTCTTGACTGCTTTCGGGGCTTTCAATAACCATTTTTAACGATTTGATTTGCCCCTGTACTTCATTCAGCGATTTGTATTTTTCAAAGCTTTCTTTGACCTTTTCGTTGCCCTTGGATAGTCCCTCGCTCCACCTGTATTGCGATTGATACCATTTGTCATATGCAACTTTTCCTACTATAGCCGCTGTAGCAATACCGGCAACAGCTAATGCGGCAGGACCTGCCGCCGCACCGATACTTGTCAATGTCGGTGCAAACTTTGCCAATGCTCCGCCTGCTGAAAATGCCTTTTTGATGTTGCCGACTGCCTCAACAATTCCGCCAACACCTTTGATTGCTCCGGCACTGACTTTTGAAATAGCACCTATCGCAATAACTGTCGCACCCGTATTAACAACAGCACGTTTTTGCTCGTCGTCCATTTGCGACAATCCTTTTGCAAAATCAGCTACTGTGGTGCTTGCGTCTTTTATTGACGGCAACATTGTTTCGCCGATACTTCTTGCCGCCTCAACAATATTGTTTTTGGTAACTGACAACTGTGACGCAGTTGTTTCAGCCTTTGCGTCAAACTCGTTCTGCAATGCAATGTTTTCGTTCCATGCTGTATTTGAACGTGTTACCGCCTCGGTGATACCTGCCTCACTGTTTGCCAAACGTAACAAAGAATCACGCAAACGCACTTCGGTAAATCCCATATCCTGCAACATACCGATTGCGTTTTCACCTGCACCGTCGGCATTTTGTAGACCTTTGATGAATGCGTCTATCGCCTCGGCAGGAGATGAATCAAACAAATTCTTAAATTCTTCTGTTGTCTTTCCTGTGATTTTAGCGAAATTCTCTAATTGTACGCCTGACGAAATCATTGAATTTAGTTCGGTGCTTGTGTAGCCTAAACCATCAGCCAATGACTTGAAGTCTTTGCTGTTGTTTGCGGATAGTAGTTGCAAATCTCTTAATGACATTCCTGTTTTGTTCATAACGTCATTAACCTGCGTATAACCGTTTGTAGTTGCCATTTGCATAGCAATCATAGCCTTACTGAACGCACTACCACCCATTTCAGCCTCTATACCAACGCTTGACAATGCGGTTGCTATACCTAATATGTCGGCTTGACTTAATCCGATTTGTGTACCTGCACCAGCTAAACGCATAGACATATTAGCTATATCCGATTCTGTTGTAGCGAAATTGTTACCCAAATCAACTATCGAACTTCCCAAACGGTCAAAATTTTCTTGGTCCATTTTTGTAACGTTTGCGAACTTTGCGAGTGTTGCCGCACCCTCTTCGCCGTACAGATTTGTAGCAGTGCCGAGCATTGCCATTGTTTCAGTAAATTTAGATATGTTTTCAGTTTTTATACCCAACTGACCGCCTGCCGCCGCAAGTTCGGTTAATTCTGCCGTTGTTTCAGGAATGGCAGAATGTCCGTTTATTCCGACAGTCGTCATATCTATAATTTCTTGCCTAATCTTTTCAATCTGTTCAGGTGTACCGTCAACAGTTTTCTTTACATTTGCGAAATTGTTTTCAAAATCTATCGCAAACTTGGCACTCGCAACACCGCCCGCGGCAAGTGCAGTCGCCGCATACTGTAACGGCTTAGTTACAGTATCTATGCCCTCGCCTACTTCTTTCCACCGCTTACCTGTATTCTGTAGGTTCTGCGCCTCATCTGCACGTTCAGCGGCTTTTAAGCCTTTCTCATATTCCTCGTATTGCTCTGTTGCTTTTTTGACGGTTGCTTGTGCGTCGGTATATGCCTTTTTACTTCCCGACAATGCCGCCTCTTGCGTACGAATAGAATCGGATATACTTTGACTTTGCTTTGTGTATGCCTCAATCTCGGTATTCACCCAATTCAATGCCTTTTGGTTGTCTTTGTATGCAACACTGTTTTTGTCAAGACTTTTGTTCGCCTCTGTCAGCAACCTTTTCTCATTTGAACGCAAAGAAATTTGTTTATCTAATTCCGTTTTCTGCGCTTTCAGTGCCGTAACATTTTTATTTACAGACTTGACGTTATCCTCATACGCTTTTTTTGTATCGTCAATGCCGTACGGCTTGTTTGCAAGGTGGTTTGTGCGTCTTGCATTTGCTTTTTTATATGCCGTAAGACCTTTTGTACTTGTATTATTATTTTTGCTTTGCGTCTGCTCCAATTTTGACAATTCGCTTTCAACACTGCTTATTGTCGCCTCTAAGTCGGACGCATCACCTCTTATTCTTACTACTAATTCCGCCGCGTCAGCCACTACAAATCACCTCACTACATTCCATAAAACATTTTTAAATACGGGTCATTTCCCGTATATTCTTCTTCCTCGTCCTCGATTATAACTGCAAGTAATAATCTTGGGTCTTGTTTTGCCAAATCATTCGGCAATATACCGTGATATTTCAGCATTGTCCCATATAAATCGCTTAATCTTCCTTTTCGGTTGCCTGCTCCGGCAGGCTTTCCTCGTTTTTTCCCGTAAAATCGTCCATAAACCACTTCATAACTTCACGACACATTCTCATTTTTGCTGAAACAGCCGTGTCCAAAATATCTTGTGTCGCCTCTGTACCCTCAAACAGATAGTCAACGGCATCTGCACATACCGACGTAGCCGTTACTTTTTCACCCTCTGCAACGTCCATATATTCTTTTTCAACCAACGTTGCCGCACCGAAACACCACGGTTTTGATACATACTTCTTTTTGTTGTGTACAAATGTTAATACTCTTTGCATTGTTACTCGCTCCTCTCTATACGAAAAAAGCACGCCTTTCGGCGTGCCTTGTCTTAAAGTTCTTTCTTCACAGGATACCAATTCATATCGGTAAACCACTTTTCTTCAAGTTCCTCTACTGTTACACCCTCCGGCAAATCGCACTCATCAATAACATCATAGTATACATTGTTATAATCAGGCTTAACAGCTGTAAATGTTGCTTTTGCCGTCTGTCTTTCAGGCGCACCGCTTGACGGAGCTGTCTTTGCTCCAACGTGGGAACCAAAACTGTATGAGCCTTTTCTATATCTGATATATCTGAATCCCGACTTGTTTGGGTCTTTTATTTTTACTTTCCACGCTACACCGAAATATACTGTCTTACCATTATCAGTGAAACTTAATACGCCGTTTTTCAATTCCAATCCGCGCCACATTGCGTCGACTTCAGGCGGAATATCGGCGTTTGTCAATTCGTGTCCCAACTTTTCAACATAGCTTACTACATCATACGCCCCATTGTCTGCGTCAAAAACATCACTACCGCCTGCGTCTGTCGGAGCTATTTCAACGGTACCTCTTAGGTGACACGGCTCTTTATATGTAATACCCTCTGCCGTATCCGATTCAACTTCAAAAAATGTGTAGCGTTCTACACCCGTTATAACCTTACCTCTTACTTCTTTTCCTGTTGCCATAAATCAATCATTCCTTTCTACTACTTTCGTAAATCTCATTGTCCTATGTTTTATACTCTTGTCGTCGGGATTTGGGTACGTCCATTGTCATTTCGTGATAATATTCATTATCAGTCAACAATTTGTATACCCTCTCCGACAATTCAAAACACGTTTGCGGATAATCGGCGTAAATATCAATCTGAACAGTCGTATCATTCGTAACGACCGTATTGTCATATGACATTGAGCCTTTGTCCGTTAGCGTGTAATATGCTATTGCGGGCAATTTATTAAAATTATCGGGATATGCAAAACATACACTTACACCGTCTATTTGCTTTAAAATGTCCCGCAATTCCAAACCAATATCAAACACCGTATAACCCTCCCTACGCTAACACAAACACTTCGTATTTGCTCGCTATAACTCGTTTCACGAGTTATACACCTCCTTAAACTTAGCGATTATCTCGCTGATGTTATTTTTCAGTGCAGGTACGAGGAACGGCTGTGGAGCTTGACCCGATGTTGTAAAAAACCGACCGCCACTGTAATAAGTCCAATGGCTTTTTGAGGTATGCGAAACAGACTTATCGCCCTTTGAGCCTGTGCCAAATTCGACATAAATACCGTAATCGGCAGTCGGACCGATTGCAACGCTGTCACCGTCCACTTGGCTTACGATACTGCCCCTAAGTCGTCCTGTATCAAAAGGGCAATTTGACACTGCGTGTCCTCTTACAACCTCACCGGCAAGGGCAAGACCTTTTTGTATCTTATCGCCCGACGCATACTGTGTCAGCTTGTCAACAACGTCGTCTATCCCCTCGATTGAAAAATTCATTTCAGCCTACTCCTTTCGAGCATTGCTACCAAACCGCTGTCCCATTTCTGCACATATGTTATATCATATATGTCGCCGTCATATTCAACCCTGTTACCGACCTTTACATCGTCTGACATATCGCAGAACATACGCATTTGACATTCTATATCTAAACCGTATTGCTCTCTTGCTCTGCCACCACTGTACGGTTGTACATCGGCTTTAATTTCGGACAATACAGTCTTTTCGGTTTTACCTGTATAGTCGTCAATTTCATATTCTGCGATTATAACAGTTTTATCGTAAAAATCACTGAATACTGATGTCACTCGGAACACGCCCCTTTCGTTTACGGAACGGGTCAAGGCGTTTATAATAGTTGCTGAAAATCTTATCGTTGTCGGTTTCGGTATATGTCACAGAACGTTCGCCCTCACTTATGCTCTTGACTACTTCGGGACTTTTACTGTCCCCGTAACCTTTCGCCCTGTACATATCCGCCGCAATCTTCGGAACAAGGCTTTCAAGCTGACGAGGCAGTACATCAATATGACAATACGCCATAATCATATTAACCGTGTCCTCAATCAAAAAGGACAACAAGCTGTCTTGCTCGTCGTCCTTAATTCCCAACAACATTTTTAATGTCCCCAACTGTTCCATATTATTCACCGCTTACAACGTCGGCACTGCCCGACTTTCTCGCTTTGCCGTCTGCGGTAACTTCCGCAACTGTAATCTTGTGACCGTTTGTCGCAGTGATTTCGTCACCGTTGTTAAACTCTGTCCACTTCGACAAATCGTCGTCATACGCAACACTTGGAGCGGTGCTTGCGGCAGTCTTGTAAACCAACTTGTGACCGCCGATAGGCTTTGGCGATACTGTAATAACAGTGTTGCCTGTTGTTCCTGCAACCGATTCAACTGTCAATTCGCCAAGTGTCGGAACACCGTTCTTAAATGCGGCAAATGCGTCGTCCTTAACCACAAGGAAACCTAAACGCATAGTAGCTTTGATTGCAACCATATCCTGCTCCGCAAGTGATAGCGGTTTACCGTCACTGTCAAGAGTGCCTTGAAGTGTAGCCTCCGTCAAGATTTCATAGTTGATACCTGCACGCATACCGACAACGGCATACTTGAAGTTACCTGTGATAATATCGGCACGTTTATTGTCCCACGCACCGTTACGTACAAATTCGATAGGCTGACCGTACAGCTCACCGCCTGTTGTACCGTTGACATATGCAGGTGCGCCGTTTGCGTCACGCAATTTTCTCAGCATATTCTTAACACCGATACGACCGATAAATCCCGACGGGTCATAGCCGTTTTCTTCAATCATCGACATTGCGTCAGACATAGCAATATCAATATTTGCATTGTCCGTAACAACCATATGCTTACTGTCGATAGCGTTCATAATGTTTGTCTTGAACGGTGAATTTGTACCGAAAATGCACGCCGCGTCAATCGCTCTGTAAAATGCCTCTGCGATTTCCGGCTTTAGTTCTTCAAATACGCTGATAGTCGTATCTTCCAACTTTTCCTTTGTTACCGGAATAATAACGGCTAACTTCTTAGCTTCGATTTCAGGGTGAATCCAAGTAGCACCGCTTGTCTTAATTCTTTCACCCTCACCGACCCAGTAAGCACCCGGACCGTCTGTAAGTACGTTAAACTTCTTTTTCTCGTGTTTCATTTCCTCGACTTTCGCCATTCTTAAAACACTTGAACCCCTTGTCACCATTTTGATGATGTCTGTTGCTTGTTCGACAGGTACAAAGCCTGTCAATTCATTTTTCAAATAACCCATTTATTTCACTCCTTATCTCTGATTTTCTCTGATTATGTCCATAAAACTGCCTGTGTTGTGACCGCCACTGCCACCGTTTAAATTCGGTGTTTTGCCCTTTAAACGTTCGGTAACACCTGCTTGTACATCTTTGTCATAGCTTTCTTTTATCTTGTCAATAACCGCCTTTGTGCTATCCTTGTCCTCTGCTACAATGTACTTTGCAATCTCGGCAGACAATCCGACTTTGGCAAGTTCTGTTTCGGCATATGCAACGATTTTTTTCACGTTCAAACTCTGCCTTTGCCTTTTCAAATTCTGCCCTTTCCTTGTCGTCGTCCTCTTTTTTTCTTTGGTCGGCTGTAAGCTTGGCTTTTCTCATGCCCTCTTCTTCGGCTTTTTTAATTTTTCTTCAACTTCCTTTTCCCACTTCTCTTTTGCCTGCCGCTACTGCGTCATCAATCGCCTTTTTGATTGTCGCCTGTTCATTCGGTTGCGGGATGGCTCCGGAGGTGTTGGATTTTGGGATTTGGATTTGGATTTCGGATTTGGTATTTGGTGTTGGCTCTGCCATTTAAATCATTCCTTTCTAAAAATTGTATAAAAATTAAGACGTATAACCCCACGTCTAACAGGGAGATAATCGGATCACCATTCCTTTCTTCTATGTGTATGTTGTGCCTACTCTCACACTATCACCGCCTTTCAATAAATTTGAATATCAAAAAAGCACGTCCGAAAACGTGCTTTTGCGTATATTTAGTTATTTTTATCTGAAAATTATCTCATTGCCTTTATCCACAAAATCATCAGGAATATTTTGTAGTACAATCCACGGTGAGCCACCTTTTGAAAAGCACCCTCTTGTTTTTCAACTTTAAACTCTTTTGTCGTATATACTTGCTTATGCTTATTGATGATTTGCAATAGTTTCGCATTCGTAAAATCTTCCTTGCACGGAGTGCAATCCACAATAAATTGATTGTTTATTTTTTGAACATTTATTATTTCACACATAACTATCACTCCAAATACAATAAATTTCGTACGTCTTTTAATTTTTTACCCGTTTTATGTAATCTATATACCCCGTCCCTTGCGAGTACCATTCTTTCGCTGTTTGATAAATTGGGTGTTAATATTGCCGCCCTCAAACTCGCCTGCACTTCTTCTAAAATATCATCACTTTGCGTCTTTCCGTTCAAAAATGCCGCACGGTGTCCGATTATTTCGTGAGCTATGGCACCTTTCATAGAAACATTACTGTTTGGATTGGATTGCTTTTTCTCTGACGGATATACATCAGTTCCAATTCGTAAAACGTCCGCTAAAGAGCCATATGCTGTACAATCATAATCAACATAATAAATACGTTCTCTTGGCATACCCAAAGAAACCGCATAATCTTTAATGCTGTCTATTTGTTCCTGTGAAAGATTTTTCTCGTTTCTTCTTCCGCCCGTAGATACTTTCAATGTATCTTTATCTACCTTTATTATACCACGTTTTTCACTATTTGCAACATATTTTAACGAATTTCTTTGCTCGTCCGACAGACTGTTTTTCCATTCGTAAAACGTCATACTTCCGTCAACCTTGTAATTTTCGCCTGTGAGTGGGTCACGGGCGATACGGCTTGTTAAATTCACGTCTGCCATAATCGTAACGCACCGACAACGTGGGTGTATCGGTGGGAAGTTTTCGCCCTCAACGGCTTTGTCGGTATCAAACACGCTACCGTCAAGACTTCCGCACCTGTCACACGTCAATTCAGACAGTGCCGCTACAAAACGATACTGTTTTATACCTATTTCCTCATATGCCATTCTCTGACCTTGGTTCATAAAATGTGCCGTTTCACTTCGCACAAATGTGGTAGCTACTGCTCACCGTTTTGAGCACGCTTGCAAAAAAAACAGAGTAAGCGATATATCGCTTACTCTGACGTGGTGCGGATAACAGGACTTGAACCTGCATGGGTTGCCCCACATGAACCTGAATCATGCGCGTCTGCCAATTCCGCCATATCCGCCCGACTTAACTATTATATCAAATGTACATTCAAAATTCAATAGTCAAATCCAAAATCTACTTATATTTTTTTCAAAAATTTTATATCCTCTTTAGTAAGTTCGGCTTTTTTCAAGCATATCGGGACGTTTTTTTGAGTGTATTAAATGAGTGACTGTTCCCTTTTTCCCACTGTTCTATTTTTCGCGTGATGACCGGAAATAAGTACATCGGGAATCGGTTTATCGTGCCAAACTGCCGGACGGGTATACTGCGGATACTCCAAAAGTCCGTTAAAATGTGACTCATTTTCATACGAAGTTTCAGCAGCCAAAACTCCCGGAACCAGTCTTGAAACAGTATCAATAACAGTCATTGCAGGAATTTCGCCGCCTGTCATAACAAAATCACCGACTGACAGTTCCATATCCACAATTTCATCTATAACTCTTTGGTCAATACCCTCATAATGACCGCAAAGCAAAACGATATGCTCATAATTTGCAAGGTCGATCGCGATACCTTGATTAAACACCTTTCCCTGCGGCGACATATATATCGTAAACGGTTTATAATCAAGTCCCTCCGCAACAGACATATACGCGTCATACACAGGCTGTGCGTTCATAAGCATACCACCGCCGCCGCTATACGGATAATCGTCAACCTTTCTATGTTTATTGGTTGAAAAATCACGAATATCAATAAAATTCATTTCAAGAATATCATTTTCTCTCGCACGACCAATTATACTGTCACCCAAAACCGCCTCAAACATTTGCGGAAACAATGTAAGCACATCAAATCTCATATGATTTTTCACGCCAAGTCCTCCAAGCCGTCCATCATTCTGACGGTTATTTTACCGCCCTCAACGTTGATATTAAGAACAACGTCATCTATAACAGGCAACAAAAGATTTTTCTTTCCCTCACGCTTTACTTCGTAAATGTCGTTACTGCCTGTGTTGAAAACATCGCTTACAGTACCGATTTTTTCGCCGTCCTCCGTAACAATATCAAGACCGATAAGGTCGGCAATATAATACACGCCCTCAGGAAGTTCGCCCAAAATCTCGCGTTCGGCATAAATCACTTGATTTTTATACTTTTCAGCCATATTTATATCAGTAATCTGAGAAAATCTCACGATAAGATTATTCTTCTGATACTTTATACCCTTTACGTCAAGTCTTTCATATTCAGACTTTTTCTTTACATAAACAAAATCTATATCTTCAAACACTTCGGGATAATCGGTCCAAGGAACAACCTTAACTTCACCTCTTAAACCGTGTGTATTAACTATTTTTCCTACCTCAAGCAAGTCCATAACTAAATCCTTTCTTCAACATCGGAAATTAAAATACAAAAAGGGCTCACAAATGCAAGCCCCTACTATCCTATTGTAAGATTTCAACCGCAACTTTTTTATTTTCACGACTTGCGGCAGCTTTGACAACAGTTCTGATTGCCTTAGCAATTCTCCCCTGTTTACCAATCACCTTACCCATATCGCTTTCAGCAACTCTAAGTTCCAAAGTTACTGTCTGGTCCTCGTTGTTAATTTCCTTAACATCAACCTGTTCGGGATAGTCAACAAGTGATTTGGCTATTATCTCCAATACTTCTTTCATTAGCCTATCCTCCATAATTAGATAATGTTAGACTTCTTTAGAAGAGCCTTAACAGTATCAGTTGGCTGAGCACCGTTTGAGATCCACTTCTTAACTGCCTCTGCATCAATATTAACTGTTGCAGGGTCTGTTAGAGGATTGTATGTGCCAACTTCTTCAATAAATCTACCGTTTCTTGGGTATCTTGAATCTGCAACTACTACTCTATAAAAAGGAGCCTTCTTTGCACCCATTCTTCTCAATCTGATTTTTACTGCCATTGTTCTTTCACCTCCCATAAATTATAAGCATAAATATATCATAAAGTATTTATCATACCTTACTTACGTTTTCTGAGACGCTTAAGCATTTTTGCCTGACGTCCGCCTGACAGCTGTTTCATCATCTTTTGCATTTGTTCAAACTGTTTCAACAGCTGATTTACGTCCTGTACTCTTGTTCCGCTACCTTTCGATATACGAACTTTTCTGCTTGCGCCGATTATACTCGGCTTTCTGCGTTCTTCCTGTGTCATTGACTGAATTATCGCCTCAATATGAAGCATTTTCTTTTCATTTTCTTCAGTGTCAACGCTTTCAAGCATTTTCTTATCTATTCCCGGCAACATACCGAGTATTTGTGAGAATGAACCCATTTTTCTGATTTGCTTGAACTGTTCAAGGAAATCATCAAGGTCAAACTGTTGTTTACGGATTTTTTCTTCAAGCTCCTGTGCTTTCTTTTCGTCTATGGTTTCCTGTGCCTTATCGATAAGAGTAAGCACATCACCCATACCCAAAATTCTTGACGCCATTCTGTCCGGATGGAACTGTTCAAGGTCGCTCAATTTTTCACCGACCGACGCATATTTTATCGGCTTACCCGTAACTTGTTTTACGGAAAGTGCCGCACCGCCTCTTGTATCACCGTCAAGCTTTGAAAGTATAACACCTGTTATATCAAGCTGATCGTTAAATGATTTTGCGACGTTTACTGCGTCCTGACCTGTCATTGCGTCTACAACAAGAAGTATTTCCGTCGGATTTACTTCCGCTTTGATGTTCGCAAGCTCGTCCATAAGCTGCTCATCTATATGAAGTCGACCTGCCGTATCAAGGATAACAGGGTCGTTTCCATGCTTTATTGCGTGTGCTACCGCCTCTTTTGCGATAGTAACGGGATTTACGTCTGCACCCATTGAAAATACCGGTACTTGAATTTGTTTACCCAAAACTTCAAGCTGTTTTATAGCCGCCGGACGGTACACGTCACAAGCAACCATAAGCGGACGCTTATTCATTTTCTTTGTAAGGTTTAATGCAAGCTTACCTGTTGCAGTTGTCTTACCTGCGCCCTGCAGACCGCACATCATAATGACTGTCGGCGGTTTTTGCGAAAATTCAAGTCTTGAAACTTCACCGCCTATCATTTGGGTAAGTTCTTCATTAACTATTTTAACAAGCTGTTGTGCCGGAGTAAGCGACTCCATAATCTCCTGACCAAGTGCCTTTTCGGAAACTATGTTCACAAATTCCTTAACAACCTTGAAGTTTACATCTGCCTCCAAAAGAGCCAGCTTAATCTCACGCATTGCGTCTTTTATATCTTTTTCGTTAAGCTTTCCTTTACCGCGAAGTTTTTTGAAAACTCCCTGCAGCTTATCACCAAGGCTTTCAAATGCCATAAGCTGTGACTCCTTTCCGCAAATAATCTATATTTCTTTTGATATTTCGTCAATCAATCCGTAAAACTCGTCTTTACCGTCAAAATCGGCATTTTCAAGCAACGCATTTAATTTTTCAAGCTTTGAACTTATATTATGAAAACGTTCGACTATTCCGAGCTTTTCCTCATAATTCGTCAAATGCTTTTCGCCTTGCTTAATCGACTCTCTGACGCCCTGTCTGCTTATGTCGATTACATCGGCAATCTCCGACAGCGACAAGTCCTCGTTATAATACATATCTATGGCATTACGTTGCTTTTCCGTAAGCAACTGACCGTATACGTCAAGCAAAATGGTAACATTCAAGTCCTTTGCCATTTGCATCACCTGT
>ENA-OPYX01000808-OPYX01000808.1-human-gut-metagenome-genome-assembly--contig:-NODE-808-length-17949-cov-3.863988_pt1 | contig 17949 bp, 21 predicted proteins | sample MGYA00242639_ERZ504486 | MGnify/ENA primary metagenome ERZ504486 (study PRJEB26092, sample SAMD00036296) | human gut metagenome | host: Homo sapiens | study: EMG produced TPA metagenomics assembly of... | reverse complement strand
ACCTAAGATCATGAAGGCAAATGATCAGACCATACAGAGCAATACCTTCTGCCATGGCTACGAAGATCATGGATTTACCGAACAGGGAACCGTCTTCGCTGATAGCACCCAGGGCTGCACTTGCAGAACTTGCTACGGCGATACCGGAACCGATGCCGGACAGGCCGGTTACGAGAGCGGCACCGAGATAACCAAGACCGGTTGCAAGACCACTTCCGGCTGCGTCAGTAGCAGCCTGTACGTTCTGCGCACCGGCGAACATGGCGATGGTTCTCAAGGAGTGTGCCAAAGAAGAAGAAACAGTGACTGCCAGAGAATTTTTGTAACGATTTTTGTTTCTCTCACCCAGAAGAAATGCGCCTCCCGGGATGATGATGCTGAGAATCAGTGCTGCGGCGGTAAGAATTTCGATAATAGTTGACATAATAATATCCTCCTGCTTATTTATTTTTGGATTTTTTTAAAAATGGCTGAAAAGCTCTTCCGTTTCCTTTATAGAAACGGCTGAACATCTCATAATATTCCAGACGGAGAACCTGGATAGCTACGATCAGGCCTTCCATCGCGGTAACGAAAATATTGCCGAGGATCACGACGATCCAGTTCGGGCTTCCGGCTTCTGCACCGGCAAGCATCAGTACGACTTCCATCATAGCGGCATGGCTGACGGCGAAAGCGCCGATACGGACGAAAGAAAGGGTGTTGGACAGATAACTTAACATGACTTCGAAGAGTTCAAAAAAGCTCTGTACAAAATACATGCCCTTGCTTCCTTCAATGACGGGACTTTCTTTTTTCACCATTCTTGCCAGAGGCTCCTTCAGCATAATGATCACTAACGGAATACCGAACATCACGCCGAGAACCGCTCCTGCGGGAAGGGTGTGACCTGTCATAAACAGGAAGATCACAGCAATCAGGGAACCGTAGAACACCAGTCCTGCCACAGCATTCTGGTCAAACCAGATGCCTTCCACATCTTTCATGCGAACGGCATTAATAATATGGAAGATCATTGTAATCAGGATCAGGAACATACCGAAAGCGATTGCAACGACAAATACCGTATTTAACGTACCAAGGAACGGCAGATTGGACATCGCCTCCACCGGACGCAGCCAGAGCGCGGGGATCACATCTTCAAAACCGAAGATGCTGCCGAACATCAGACCGAAGAAAGTGGAGAAAATACCTGCGGTACCGATAATGGCTGCCAGATCCAACTTCTTAAACTTATATAGAAGAAATCCGCCGATCACCAGGCAGGCTCCCTGACCGGCATCACCGAACATCGCACCGAAGATAAACATATAGGTCAGTGCCACGAAGATCGTAGGATCCATCTCATGATAGGACGGCAGACCGTACATTTTCACAAACATCTCAAAGGGACGGAAGATCTTCGGATTCTTTAACTTGGTCGGCGGTTCGCCGTGTGCTGTGGAATACGGATCTGTCTCTACGAAACAGTAGAGATTCTGATCATCCGCGATTTCTTTCTGAAAAGCTGTGGCATCTGTGACAGACATCCAGCCGCACAGGATATAAAAGACTTCCCGGTTATCCTCTTTGGTGCAGGCGGCAAGCCGGCGGACATCAAAGTTGCGGGACTGACTTTCCAGTTTCCGTGTGGCTGCATAGAGCTTTTCACCCTGCTTTTGCAGCAGTTCGGCAATGGTATCCTGCAGTTTTGCCAGCTCTTTTTCTGTCTGTTGCAACTGTCCGGCTAACTGTGCCTGTACCTGAGACGGAATGCCGTAAAGCTTTTCGGGAACATCCAGCTGTTCAAAATGCATGGATGCGTAAACTGCATCGATCCGGTCAGTTACTTTGGTCGGGCAGAAAATAAAAGCCCCAGATATACCGGTCATTTTTCTGGCAGGGGTAAAAGAGCGTCTCTTCACTGCCATACACATATGTTTCAAATTTGTTGTAATATTCCCTGCTGATACGACCAAAAGCGGCAGGTCATATAGCGGAACTGCAGAAAAACGGGAAATATCAAAGTCAAGTGAGAGGAAGGGTTCCAGCTGTGTCAGGAGTTCTTCCAGTTCTTTTTTCTGATCTTCCAGTTCTTTTTTCTGTTCGTTGATTCGGGTCAGCTGTTGATCGAAGGATTCGATCAATGCGACCGCTTCATCCAGTGTCATGGTGAGATTCGTCTGGATGTTTCCGGAGTCCAAAAGCTTTCATATTCCAGTGCTTTTGCCAGAAGTCCTTTGTAGGGATTGATCTGCAGATAAGGAGTCAGTGTTTTAACGTCTGCAGCTGTGCAAGTAGCATTTTCCAGATGGATCTCGTATCGGGAAAGATACTGATCCACCACCCGGTCAATATCGGCTTTTGGTCCGGTGATGCTTACAAATTGCATTTTTTCAATCATAGTTACATCCCCCGGTGTTTTTTTGCTTACGATTTCGAGATATAGCGCATGGTGTCTTCCGGCGTGATACTGTAACGGATACATTCGAGTACTGTTGTCAGCCGGTCGATCTCATGTTCTTTGTGATAGAGGTAGCAGTAGATCGTGGATACAGAATAAGGATCCGCTTTGCTTTCTCCGGAAAGGACATGTTTCATGATGCTGCTGTACATCTCTTCAAGCGTATGTGAGTTCAGTTTTTCGTAACGTCGTCCATAGTAGGTCCGGTCAAGAAGCGATTCGAAAGCTGTCATCGTCTCAGCTTCTACCAGAGCGGCGATATCTTTCTTATGCAGCTTGTAATTCACAGGAATCAGCAGTGCATAGATATCGGCAGCGGTCATATGGTAATACTGTTTGGAACGGTAGATCCACTGGAGATTCAGCAGATCAAATTTGTTCCCGTAGGCTTTGGTGATCTCTTCCAGGTTCTTTTTGGAGAGAATCTTGTCTTTTGTCTTCCATATGGCAGAAAAATAAGAAAGATCCAGTGCCATCTCGTAGTCAAAAAGCGTTGGTGTTTCCAGACCGGACAGTGCGGCCAGCGGCTGGTAGTAACTGGTTCCCCGCAGATGACTGACAAATTCTTCAATGGACCGGGACGCGGTCAGCAGGTTGATATCCAGCTGTGAGTGCTTATCGAAGAATGGTTTGAATAAAGAAAGATCCAGATTTACATCTCTGTGGTCAAAGATCTTATTCAGACATTCTTTCATGATGGACACTTCGTATCGTCCGAAATAAAGATTGAGGAATTTGCGCTGCTCCATGTTGGAAAACTGATAAATCTTGGTAAAATCGCGATAAATCGAATTCACCAGAAGCTGTTCAATCTTTCCACGGTGCAGAGCCTCTTCTGAGAGAGAGTCCAGGATCGCTTCATAAGCGGGCTGCTGTTTCAGATAGGTAACTGCCTGGGGAACGCTTTTGAGTTCTGCCAGTTCCCGGTACTGATCGTCAGTCAGCAGTCTGCTCTGCATGGCTCGGATCTTCGTGGTCAGACCACTGTAAGATAATAATGATCCCATATACTTCACATCCTGATTATTTTGTGGTAAATCTTGTCGCATAATGCATCTTTATGTTCCTTATAATAAGCATCCATATGCTTAAGGGAACGTTCGGTGGAGGTTTTCAGGTGTTCCAGTTCCCGATCCGCCTGTTCCTGCAAGGTGCGTTTGGCAGCTTCCAGTGTTCTGGCAGCCTGAGCATCCGTATCGTTATCATAAGTAGAGGTACGTTCCTCGGCCGCGTTGTCCTGACGTCGGGTTTCTTCGACAGCAGATTCCATAATACGGGAAGCGGCTGTCTCGATTTCAGACAATTTGTCGATTACAGATTCCATTTTTCCCTACTCCTTTGTTTAAAATTTAACATCATCATACACCTATTCAGTCAAAAAGTAAATCAGAACTGTCTATATGTATACAAATTATTGGAAATGTATAACAAATTTATTCATATTCATATTGAAAAATAGTTCTTTCCAAGTATACCTCTTTTATAGTAGAATAAAGCGCGACATAGCTGTTTTACACAAGAAAATACCTGGAGGGAAATATATGAGGTTAAGGAATATACGCGGCTCTAAAGAGACGATTGCAGCCAGCGATTATGTGGTACAGGAACCGGAGACACACAAGGGAACATGGGGGCAGCTTTTTGGCAATGAGCAGCCGGTACAGATTGAAGTGGGAATGGGAAAGGGACGTTTTATCATGGATATGGCGCGCCTGCATCCGGATCGTAATTTTGTGGGGATCGAGATGTATGACAGTGTACTGCTCCGTGCGATGCAGAAGAGAGAACAGCTCGAAGAAGATCTGCCAAACCTGTATTTTATCCGTATGGATGCACGAAATCTGCCGGATGTCTTTGAGAAAGGAGAAGTGGATAAGATTTATCTGAATTTTTCGGATCCATGGCCGAAGGAGCGTCATGCAAAACGCCGTCTGACTTCCCGCCAGTTTTTGGAGCGTTACGACAAGATCCTGGCACCGAAGGGAACGGTAGAGTTCAAGACCGATAACCGCCCGCTGTTTGAGTTCTCACTGGAAGAAGTGAAAGAAGCAGGCTGGGTTCTGGACGCTTCGACTTTTGATCTTCATCATGATGCAAAGCTGATGGAAGGAAATGTAATGACCGAATACGAAGAAAAAATTCTCCCGGGGCAGGAAACCCGATCCATAAAATGATCATTCACCGATAAGAGAGAAAATAATCCGGCGCAGCGGAATAACCCGCTGTGGACCGGATTCTTTCTCGTTCATATCATATTATAACAACAGAACTTTGAAGGATCCGTGAGAAGATGGGAAAAAAAATGCTGTTGCCGCAACCGCTTCTACGACTGGAGCTACAACAACCCCAGGATCGACCGCAAACTGACTGATCTGCACAAACGTTTGTCAGAACTGGACGATATCCTGTGTGCGAGAAAGAAAAGTGAAAAAAAACGAAAAAAATTGTAAAAAAAGACTTGCATTTTTCTATACGGATGATATAATAATTCTTGCGTTACAGATACAAGCGCCTTTAGCTCAGCTGGTAGAGCAGTAGACTCTTAATCTATTTGTCCAGGGTTCGAATCCCTGAAGGCGCACTTAAAGCACTGTTTTCGATGACATGGAGCATCGGGGACGGTGCTTTTTTAATGTCTGATACGAAAATTCAAAATCTATAGGTCGAAAAAGACCTTCTGAATAAACAAAGAAAAGGAGAAAACTTATGAATCGAGATGTACCGTTAAAAAATACGCAAAAAAAATGAATCACTCCTACACCTTCGGCAGCTTTCCCGACGATCGAACTGCTGAAAAATCAGCCGGAACATGTGCTGAAAGTCCTGCTTCACCCGGATATGAACAGTGAGACTCAACTGGAGATCATCACTGATCTGTGTAACCGGCACAATATACCGATCGAACGGGCCGCAAAAGTGGTTGAAAAGCTCAGAGACAAAGAGAACATCTTCGCTGTCGGTGTGTTTGAAAAATACACGAACCAGCTGGATCCAACAGCGGATCATATCGTTCTTGTTAACCCGAGTGATATGGGGAATATGGGAACGATCATCCGGACAAGCATCGGTTTTGGTATCGAAAATCTTGCGATCATAGAGCCGGGTGTGGATGTATTTAACCCGAAAGTAGTACGGGCCTCGATGGGATCTTTGTTTCAGTTGAATTTCTGTTATTTCCCAAGCTTTGAAGCCTACAAAGAACAGGCGGGTAACAGAAGCCTTTATCCGTTTATGCTAAAGGGAGCTGTGCCGTTGCAGGAGCTTCAGAGAGACACCACTGAGACCTACTCCCTGATCTTCGGAAATGAAGCCACCGGACTGCCGGACAGTTTTGCGGATGAAGGCCAAAGTGTGGTGATCCGTCATACCGATCATATCGATTCGTTAAACCTGGCGCTGGCTACCGGCATCGGTATCTACGAATTCACAAAATGATAAAAATAACTAAAAAAGATATAAAAAATATCTAAAAAAAGACAGGTTTCGAGCCGGGAAATTTTAAGAAAACCTGGAAAAATGAAAAATAGCATAAAAAATACACAGGATTTTGTGAATAATAAAACGACTAATGGTCAGTTTTGCTAAAATACGAGAAAAATTGACAAAAACAAACATGAAAAATAGGAATGTTGACAAATGAAAAATTCAGAAGTAAAATTTGTAAAACTTCGGATTTATGGAGAGGATATAAATTAAGAAGTTTTAAGTGACTATTCAGTAGATAATATCCCACGAGGGTACTGAACAGTTACGTTTTGCTTATTAAAAGTTAAGGAAAGGGAGGGAGAGAAACGGATTTAGCAAGTAAATTACTGGAAGAGCTGAACTGTGACACTGCCTTTACGATCCCCCTGTTTGGAGGAATTGAAATCGCAGAGTCGGTGGTTGTAACCTGGATCATTATGGCTGCACTGGTAATAATTTCCATATTACTTACACGCAATCTCCAGGTGGAACCTGAAAACATCAGTAAACGCCAGCTGGCACTGGAAACAGTGATCGGTGTCATACAGGATTTCTTCAAAGATATTCTTGGAGAAAAAGGAAAAATGTATATTCCTTATCTGATGTCGGTGGCCATTTATATTGGCGTAGCCAATCTGATTGGTATTCTGGGATTTAAACCACCAACTAAAGACATGAATGTAACAGCAGCTCTGGCAATCATGAGCATTGTATTAATTGAATTTGCCGGAATCCATGCAAAAGGCGGAAAAAAGTGGCTGAAGAGTTTTGCAGAACCTACACCGGTGGTGTTGCCGATCAACATCCTGGAAATCTTCATCCGACCGGTATCCCTTTGTATGCGATTATTCGGTAACGTACTGGGTTCCTTCGTTGTCATGAAACTGATCGAAGCAGTAGCCCCTGTACTGGTGCCTGTACCGTTGACCTGTTATTTTGATATTTTCGACGGACTGATCCAGGCATATGTGTTTGTCTTTCTGACAGCACTGTTTATCAAAGAAGCTATTGAGTAAACTTAATTGGAAAAGAGAAAAGGAGAAAACATTATGTTAGTAGCAATCGGAGCAGCAGTAGCAGTATTAACAGGTATCGGAGCAGGACTGGGAATCGGTCTGGCAACAGGTAAAGCAGTAGATGCAATCGCAAGACAGCCGGAAGCAGAAAGCAAAATCAGCAAATCCCTTCTTCTTGGTTGTGCACTGGCAGAGGCAACCGCTATTTACGGTTTCGTTATCGGTCTGCTGATCATCTTCTTCCTTGGCTAATCACCATTACCGAAACATGAGAAAAACGAGAAAGGCAGGTGAGTAAAGGGTGTTACGGATAGACTTAAATCTGGTTTGGACCATTATCAACGTCATCATTCTCTACCTTTTACTGAAAAAGTTCCTGATCAAACCGGTAACTGCGATCATGGATAAGAGAGAGCAGATGGTGAAACAGGGTCTGGAAGGTGCCAGAGCCCAGGAGAGCCGGGCGAAGGAACTGAAGGTTAAATATGAAGAAGCCCTTGCATCTGCGAAGGAAGAATCTCTCCAGCTGGTTGAGAAAGCCAGAGGAAATGCCCAGGTGGAATATGACCGTATTCTGGGTGAAGCGGATGAACAGGCGAAAAAGATAAAAGAAGCGGCCAGAAAGGATGTGGAACTGGATCGGGAAAAAGCAATGAAAGAGATGCAGTCCGAAGTTGCAGGACTTGCTCTTACCGCAGTATCCCGTATCCTGCAGGAAGGTACTGATCCACAGAGTGACGGTGCGCTGTATGAACAATTTTTGAAAAAAGCAGGTGAGGCCAATGACACAGACCGCTGATCGTTATGGAAAAGTGCTTTATGATCTGAGAGTTCCCGCAGAAGATGTGGAACAGATGAAAGCGGCTTTGTGTGCGGCGCCTCAGCTGGTGAAAATTCTCAATGATCCGACTCTTACCAAAGAGGTAAAGCATGAGATTATAGAAACAATATTCCCGAAGAGCTTACACAACTTTTTAAAGACAGTCAGTGACCGGCGAAGATGTGATCAGATTGATGACATGCTGGAAAGCTACAGGGCCTGTGTGAGAAAGGAAAAGGGAATTGTGGCCGCTACGCTGTACTGTGTCCATGAGCCGGATGAGAATCAGAAAGCTCAGATGGAACAGTTCGTCAGGAGAACCTATGGCGTCAATGGCGTGGAAATGACTGTTGAACAGCAGCCGGACCTGATCGGAGGATTTGTTCTTCGTGTGGGGGACCGGGAATTTGACTGGAGTCTGCGCGGCAGAGTCCGTCAGCTGCAACAACGATTGATCCGGAGGTGAAAGAAATGAGCACAATCAGCTCAGAAGAAATTATTTCCATTCTGAAAGAGAAAATCGAAAATTACGATGCCATGTGTCAGGAACAGGAAACCGGTAAGGTTATCAGTGTCGGTGACGGAATCGCAACGATCTATGGAATCGATCATGCGATGTACGGCGAGATCGTAACTTTTGAAAACGGCGAAAAAGGAATGGTTCAGGATATCCGTCAGGATACCATCGGATGTATCCTGTTCGGTAAAGATACAGGAATCAAAGAAGGTACCCGTGTGGTACGTACGAAAAAGAAAGCCGGAATCCCGGTCGGTGAAGGATTTGTCGGTAGAGTTATCAACGCGCTGGGCGAGCCGATCGACGGAAAGGGAGCTGTAGAAGAAGACGACTACTATCCGGTAGAAAGAGAAGCACCTGGTATTATTGAGAGAAAATCTGTCAGTGTTCCTATGGAGACCGGTATCTTGTCTATCGACTCCATGTTCCCGATCGGACGTGGACAGCGTGAGTTGATCATCGGTGACCGTCAGACCGGTAAGACAGCGATCGCAACCGATACCATCTTAAACCAGAAAGGCAAAGACGTAATCTGCGTCTACGTTGCCATCGGTCAGAAAGCATCTACGATTGCAAAACTGGTAAATACACTGACCAAACATGATGCTATGGATTACACCATCATCGTTTCTGCTACAGCCAGTGACTGTGCACCGTTACAGTACATTGCACCTTATTCGGGAACCGCTATGGCAGAATATTTTATGCACAAAGGAAAAGACGTACTGATCGTATACGATGATCTGTCCAAACATGCGGTTGCATACCGTGCCCTGTCCCTGTTGCTGGAGCGTTCTCCGGGACGTGAAGCTTATCCGGGTGACGTATTCTATCTGCATTCCAGACTGCTGGAACGTTCCAGCCGGCTGAGCGATGAAGAAGGCGGCGGATCTATCACAGCACTGCCGATCATCGAGACACAGGCGGGTGACCTGTCGGCCTATATCCCGACAAACGTTATTTCCATCACAGATGGTCAGATCTTCCTGGAAAGTGATCTGTTCTTCTCAGGTATGCGTCCGGCAGTCAATGTTGGTCTTTCCGTATCCCGTGTTGGTGGTGCTGCACAGGCAAAAGCCATGAAGAAAGCAGCAGGAAGTATCCGTATCGACCTGGCCCAGTACCGTGAGATGGAAGTATTTACCCAGTTCAGTTCCGATCTGGATGAGACAACCAAAGCGCAGTTACAGTATGGAAAATGTCTGATGGAACTGTTAAAACAGCCATTATGTAATCCGCTTTCCATGCCACAGCAGGTTATCACTCTGGTAGCTGCAACACATAAAGTTCTGGTAGATGTGGAAGTAAGCAAACTGAAAGCATTCCAGATGGATATGCTGCAGTATTTTGCAGATATGCATAAAGAGATCATCGATGAACTGAATGATAAAAAAGTTCTCAACGATGAACTGACAGAAAAGATCGTAGAAGTGGCAGAGGAATTCAAGAAGAGCAGGTGTTAATATGGCAAATGTAAAAGAGATACAGGACCGGATCAAGAGTATCCAGGACACCATGAAGATCACCAATGCGATGTACATGATCTCATCATCCAAGATGAAGAAAGCAAAGAAAGCGCTGTCAGATACAGAGCCCTATTTCTTTGAGATGCAGTCCGCGATCCGCCGTATCCTGCGTCATGTGCCGGATATTGAGCATGCTTTCTTCGATGAGAGACCGGAGATTCCGAAAAAAGACCGGAAGATCGGTCACATCATCGTAACAGCAGACAAAGGACTGGCAGGTGCTTATAACCATAACGTGATCAAGATGGCAGAAGAGCAGCTGCAGTGGGAAGGAAAACACAGTCTGTTTGTTCTTGGAGAACTGGGTCGGCAGTATTTTTCAAAGAAAACACTGCCGGACGTGTCTGTGGATATGGATTTCCACTTTACGGTTCAGAAGCCTTCCATGCACCGTGCCCGTATGATCGGGCTGCGTATGGTAGAGGAATATCTGGAAGGAAAACTGGATGAGATCCATGTGATCTACACCAACATGGAAAATGCTGTGACCAATGAGACACAGACTCTTCAGCTGCTTCCGTTAAAGAAAGCTTCGTTCCATACCGAACTGAAAATGGGAATTCCGGCGGATGTACATCATGAGGAGATCATGCTGGTACCGTCCGCAGATGAAGTGTTAAATACCATCATTCCGAACTATGTAGTGGGAACGATATACGGCTGTCTGGTAGAATCCTACTGCAGCGAGCAGAACGCCCGTATGACAGCCATGGATGCCTCGAACCGGAATGCCAGCGAGATGCTGAAAGCCTTATCGATTCAGTATAACCGGGCAAGACAGGCAGCGATCACCCAGGAGATCACCGAGGTTATCGCAGGTGCGAAAGCACAGAAAAACAAACACAAGTAGAGGCAAAAATATATAGAGAGATAAGAGAGGAGGAGCGAATCCATATGCAGACAGGAAAAATCGTACAGGTCATGGGACCTGTAGTAGACGTCCTTTTCGAAGGACAGACTCTCCCGTCCATCAAGGATGCTCTGGAAGTTGACAACGGTGGGAAAAAGTGTGTCATGGAAGTCGCACAGCACATCGGAAACAATATGGTTCGTTGTATTATGCTGAATTCCAGTGAAGGACTTCACCGTGATATGGAAGTAACAGCTACAGGCGCAGGTATTCAGGTGCCGGTAGGAGAAAAGACACTGGGTCGTCTGTTCAATGTACTGGGTGACACCATCGATGGTGGAGAAAGCCTGGAGAAAGAACAGCACTGGGTAATCCACAGAGATCCCCCGACCTTTGAGGAACAGAGCCCGGTTGTAGAGATCCTGGAGACAGGTATCAAAGTAATCGACCTTCTGGCACCCTATGCCAAAGGTGGTAAGATCGGTCTGTTCGGTGGTGCCGGTGTAGGTAAAACCGTACTGATCCAGGAACTGATCCGTAACATCGCAACAGAACACGGTGGATATTCCATCTTCACCGGTGTAGGAGAACGTTCCCGTGAAGGTAATGACCTGTGGAGTGAGATGAAAGCATCCGGTGTACTGGAGAAAACCGCTCTGGTATTCGGACAGATGAACGAGCCACCGGGATCCCGTATGCGTGTAGCAGAGACGGGTCTGACCATGGCAGAATATTTCCGTGATGAAGAACATCAGAACGTGCTTCTGTTTATTGATAACATTTTCCGTTTTGTACAGGCAGGTTCCGAGGTATCCGCACTGCTTGGCCGTATGCCTTCCGCAGTAGGTTACCAGCCGACTCTGGCAAATGAAATGGGTGAACTGCAGGAGAGAATCGCTTCCACAAAGAACGGTTCCGTAACTTCCGTACAGGCTGTTTATGTGCCTGCCGATGACCTGACAGACCCGGCTCCGGCGACTACCTTCGCCCATCTGGATGCCACTACGGTACTTTCCCGTAAGATCGTAGAACAGGGTATCTATCCGGCAGTAGATCCGCTGGAATCTTCTTCCCGTATTCTGGAAGCGGATGTGGTAGGAGAAGAACACTACCGCGTAGCAAGAAAAGTGCAGGAGATTCTTCAGAAATACAAAGAACTGCAGGATATCATCGCGATCCTTGGTATGGAAGAACTGTCAGAAGACGATAAACTGACCGTATTCCGTGCAAGAAAGATCCAGCGTTTCCTGTCCCAGCCGTTCCACGTAGCAGAAACCTTTACCGGTGTTCCCGGAAAATACGTGCCGCTGGCTGAGACCATCCGCGGTTTCAAAGCAATCGTTGACGGTGAGATGGATGAATATCCGGAATGGGCATTCTTTAATGTAGGAACCATCGATGATGTTATCGAGAAAGCAAAGTCACAGGAGGCTTAAGATAAGGAGGTACCGGCATGAGTGGATTTTATATGCGAGTTCTTGCCAGTGACCATGTATTTTACCAGGGAAGGGTAGAAGCAGTGACTCTCCCGGGTGATGATGGTGAACGTACCGTACTGGCCCATCATGCAGACAGTATCATTTCCATCAGAGAGGGCGAACTTCGTTTCCGCGATGAGGAAGGAAACTGGCATGAGGCGATCGTAGGTCTGGGCTTTGCAGAGATGATCAATAACCGTCTGACCATTCTGGTAGACACCGCAGAACGCCCGGAAGACATCGACCGGAAGCGTGCGGAAGAAGCGAAAGCAAGAGCCGAGGAGCAGCTTCGTCAGAAGCAGAGCATGCAGGAATACTACATGTCCAAAGCATCCCTCGCCCGTGCGATGACCAGACTGAGTGCGACGAACAAAAAGAATATTGTGTAACTGTGAAGGTACTGAACAGTTACAAATATTGTATAGATGAGTATGGGACACCTCCCGGAAGGATAACCTTCCGTGGGGTGATTTTTTTTGCCAGGCATACGACAAAAAGGTCCGGTGGACCCTTTTTAGTTTTTCCGGACATAAAACCCGATAAAAATGTCATGGTGGGAATAACCATGAAAAAAATAAGTATAATACAGGTAACTGTTCAGTACCTTCACAGTTACTGATATAGTTACAAAACATTCGGGCAACAGAGGCGAGCGGGCGATGGACAGATATATACCATACATAAAAATAGCAGTATGTACTCAGAATCCAGGGGTCAATGACACGATCAGAGAATACGCAGCCGGATTCGAGGTACGGGCAGGGGTGAAAATACAGGTGGATATCATGAAGAACTGTTATCCACTGGCGAAAAAGATTCTGGACCGGGAACATTACGATGTGATCTGCCTGGGAAGAAAACTGTGGGATATCGACAGCTATACCTTTGCATCGAGCATCCGTATGACGGACCAGGAAACCATATTTTTACTTCTTGGATGGGACAGACTGACCCTTCCACAGATCGAAAAAGTAGCGCCGGTCGCGTATCTTCACACTCCCTTGCAGAAAGAAGAATTTCGCAAAGAACTTTACCGGGTGCTCAGCCGTCTTGGCCCCGGACGCCGATACCTCTCCATCCACACGCCGGGCTATAAAAGCCGTATGCTGTATCGGGACATTACCTATATCTGCAGGAGCGGAAATACCGTGCTGCTGCATACCCTGAAAGGCGTGTACCGTGCACAGGCAACGATGGAAGAAATCGAAGAGGAACTGATCGGAATACAGGAACGCTTCCTGAAAGTACACAGAAATTACCTGGTGAACCACCGCTATATTTCCTGGATGTATCAGCAGGAAGCAGGCCTGATGGACGGAACCCGCATCCCGGTCAGCCAGATTTACAGGAAACGAATCGAACAGGCCTTTGCTGAGAACAGAAAAGAAATGATGATCCTGTAACTGTGCATGGAATTGCATCGTATCCTGCGAGTATTCTGTTTATAGAAAAACACAGGAGGTACGGGCAAAGATGAAATGGTTCAGTGAGTGTTACGGGGTCTATCTCTTTGGAATTTATCTGTTGTTAAATGTCCTGGACTGGCTGACCGGATGGTATAAAGCAAGAGTAAAAAAAGAGGCAAGCAGCAAAGCCGGATTAAATGGAATCATAAAAAAAGTTGGATACTGGATTATACTTCTTATTGCATTTTTGATACCATATATGTTCCAGAGATTGGGAAAAGATCTGCTGGATATGGATCTTGGATATCTTTCGGCTCTTGGCTGGTTTACACTGGCGAATCTTCTGATCAATGAAATCAGGAGCATATTGGAAAATCTGATTGCCTGTGGATATCAGGTGCCGGAGATCCTGAAACGAGGTCTGGAGATAACAGAAAAAATGTTAGATGAGAAAGAAAAATAAAAATATGTAAAAAACAACCATCTTGTCCTGTAGTATGACAAATAAACATCATAAAATGACACGTAAAAGTTACAGCAGAAAAAATCTGTTAATATAAAGTCACATCAGCAGGAGGAGGATGTAACTTTATGGAAGAAAAACAGATGCTATATATAAACGTTATGATATGTGACTCTGACAGTAACAGGATCATAGATCTGGAAAATAAACTGGAAGAGATTGGGGAACTGGAACACATAAAGATAAATATAGAGACCAGACATGAACTGGAATTGCAGACAATAGAAAACTGGTTACCGGAAACATATGATATCTTATTTATAAACCTGGACAGGAGACCATCAGGAGTTAACCAGAGCCGGAAAAATCCGTGAAAAAGACGAGAAAATCCATATGATATTAACGTCTGAAAATCAGGAAAATATACAGGAAACATTTGATCTGATGCCGGCGGTGTATCTGATAACCCCATTAGAAAAAGAAAGTCTGAGACATTGGATACAAACAATCCAAAAAAGAGTAAAAGACCGGCGGTTGTATATCACTTTTAATTACAAAAGAAAAACGTATCATATTCCATATCGGGAAATTTTGTATCTGGAATCCCAACAACATAAAATCCGCGTGGTAACGGCTAAAGAAAGCTATACTTTCTACGGGCAGCTGTCCAGAATCCAGAAACAGATGCAACAGGGGAGAGAAACATTCTTACGTATTCATCAGTCATATCTGGTCAACAGCCGTTATGTATACTGGATGGACAGAAATACGGTACGCACACAGGATGGAAGAAGATTTTCTGTAAGCAGTTCTTACAGGGAGCAAGCCAGAGAAAAATATCTTGGTTATGTAAAACAAATATAGGAAAAGAAAGATCTGAATAAGCGAAACTCTTATTTGGATCTTTTTTTGTGCAAAAAAAATACTGCTTGAGACAGAAAAAGTGGAGATTTTTACAAGCAGGAAAAATTCAATCATTTTTCAGGTATGATAAGCAGGTCGTCGAAATCTCAAAGAAAATAAGTAATCGTTATTTATTCCGCACAGTCGGAAGGGATAACGGTTATGGAAAAAACATTGTCGGAATTAATCCGCGAATACAAAGATGGAGGAAAGAGAAACTTTGAGAAAATAGCTGAGAAGATGAATCCACTGATCGAATTCTATGCAAGAAAACTATATACATGGACAGGAAGATGCCAGGCAGGAGATGCTACTGGCTTTGTTTTTGTCTCTGGAAAAAATGAAATATTGCAGGAATGAAGGAGAGATGCTCAGCTATCTGAAGACGGGCATCAGACGAAGATATAAAGATCTGATGCTGAAAGAATTACATAATAAAGAAGAGACTGTATATGCGGAATGGACGGAAGTTCAGGATGAAAGAGACGATTTTGCAATATCCGAATTCTATATGAATCTGGAAAGTGCCCTGGAAAGTTTTCATGGGAAAAGAGCGAAAAATTTGCTGAACGAATCTTATTTTACGGAGAAAGCGACACGGAAGCAGCGATACAGGAAGCAGTCAGCAGACAGTATTGCAACAGAATCAGGAAAAAGTTTGTAAGAAAGATGTAAGACAATAAAATAATTATAGAATTGACACTATGTATATGGTAATATATATTAAGAAGGCTTTGAAAAAGGAGAACGGAGATGAAAATAGCGGTATGCGATGATGATAAGCTTCTGACCGGAGAGATTGACGGTCAGCTGCAAAGAATCCAACAAAAAATGGGCATTTCCTTTGAAACAGATATCTTTTTTGACGGAGAAACATTATGGGAAGCAATTGAGAAACATGGTTCCTATGATATCATTTATCTGGATATCGAAATGGAAAATATGGATGGAATAACCGTGGCAAGAAAGATTCGGGAACAGGATCCGTATACCATTCTTTTGTTTGTATCAAGCTATGACAGCTACTATGAACAATTATTTGAAGTAGAACCTTTACGATTCCTTCGAAAACCGATCAATCCGGAAAAGTTCGAAGAATATTTCAAGATTGCTTACGGAAGACTGATGAATCTGGACGAGCGCTTGCACTTTGAATTCAACAAGCGATTATACCAGATCCCATATCGGTCGATCATGTATATGGAAAGTCGGAGGCGAGTGATCCATCTGATAGAAAACGGCGGACAGGAGTATCGCTTTTATATGAAAATGAATGACCTGATGCAGGAAATCAGCCGGGTTGGTCATATGTTTATACGGATTCATTGCTCTTACGTGGTAAATTATTATTATATAAAAACATTTGGAGCATCGGAAGTTGTTCTTTTGAATGGGGAAGTCCTTTCGGTAAGTATAGAATATAAAAACGAGGCTATGAAATTCTATATGGATATGGCAGAGTAAGATACCGATACTATAATCAGACCAAAACTTCCTTTTTATACATAATTATGTATAAACGGGACAGCATGGGAAAGAGCAGACATTCTACAATAAAAACAAAACGGAGAATGCCTGCAAATGGATACGTATTATAAGATACCAAAAGACTGGAAGAATATCGGAAAAGAATCAGTTTTACCCAGGAACAAATGGGCGATATTATGGGAGTTGGGCAGGATCATTATCAACGCCTGGAAAAGGGAACTGTCATAATATCCAATAACGGTTTGGAAAAAATAGAAGAACATGGTGGGGATATTTATTATCTGATTACCGGTGAGAAGCAGAAAACAGGAATCGTCAATGAATTGCTGGAATCATGCTCGAATCAAAAGAAAAAGAACTGTTGCTGCGGTTTTATATTTTATGTATTGAAGCTGAGCTGACTAAGATACAAGGCGAAATAAAAGATGAGATTCATCATTATCTTCGAATGTCAGAACGAGCACTGGAAGAAGATACTATATGGCGAGGAATACGTCTGCTTGAAGGTACTACACAGATGAATATGGCAAAGCTGTTAGACATCGACCGAAAAAGATATGTAAAGCTTGAAAAACAGACCACCAGTATGGATGCACATATTCTCAACCAGCTATTTCAAGAATTCCGCTTTTTTCCGTTCCAATTGTTTGAGAGAGGAAAGTATTATTTAAACGGTCTATATAATTTAGCCGAGACTCTTCCTGATTCTGAACAGAACGAAATAGAAAGAAAAATGGAAAGCTATATGTCCTGGATAAAAAGAGAGGAGCCTTTACAGTAGTGTAAAGGCTTCTTTCTTTTAGGAATGCTGATTAATTAGCGATGGGTGGGATTGAAATATGCTCGACAGCATGTCTGTGAATATTATGAATCTGCCGAAGACTGTAGTTAAGTTTTTCAGCGATTACTTCCAGGGTATCTCCATGTATGTATTTTAAACGAAGCACATTCTGTTCGACGGGATCTGTAACCGTTTCGATGCACTGAATAATGTTCTGATAATAGCGAACCGCTTCCAGACGTTGAGATTGCAATTTAAAGATCAGAGTATCAACCTGTGCGCGATATAAAGAATAATTCGCATAGGTATCTGTTCCTTCTACTGGATGAAGAATGTAACTTGATTCAAAAGATAACGATTGAAAATTGAATATTTCGCTTTCCAATATTTGAATCAGGCAACGTGTTGAACGGTAGGATTTTAGATACTGTTTCTTTTGGGTAATGGATGATAAATTGGAATTCATATGAAACTCCTCCTTTGCTTTTAAGAGTTAGAAAGGGGAAAAAATATGAAGTGCAACTAAAGGGGGCAAAAATATAAAATGGATAAATTATTATGGGATGCTATGGCAGCTTCAGCAATAACAATTACGATGGAAGATTTCTTTTCTACTTTTTTAAAAAATGAAAACAACGAAACGGAATTATGTGGCTATGTGGTTGTTTTATTTTATATATCACATGACAATCATGAATATGTTAAATGGATACGTAGGAAATTTTGTTGGAAATGTAATAGCTTTAAGTATTGTTTGCTGGTTTTCTTATCAAAGCAGTTTTGCGATAAATGC
>ENA-OPYX01000805-OPYX01000805.1-human-gut-metagenome-genome-assembly--contig:-NODE-805-length-17969-cov-11.670721_pt1 | contig 17969 bp, 26 predicted proteins | sample MGYA00242639_ERZ504486 | MGnify/ENA primary metagenome ERZ504486 (study PRJEB26092, sample SAMD00036296) | human gut metagenome | host: Homo sapiens | study: EMG produced TPA metagenomics assembly of... | reverse complement strand
CAAACCTCTTTCTTGTTTCAGCGTTTCGCTCTGCCATTCTCGTTCCCCAGAGCACTTCGGTGCTCTGGGATGTAATATCTACATAACTCATTTTATTCTTTCCTTTCCTTCAAAGGGCAATCTCTTCTGCGACCTCCTTCTTCCGGACAAATAGGTCTTTGTCCGATTGCTGCGCAATGGTAGTGCTCTCCTTTAGAAAAGCTCAACATGCATGCGCAACAGCGTATTCCTTTTTCGTCAGAAAAACCCAGTTTTAAAACAGCTTCCATTGTTTATTACCTCCTGTTTTGGCTGAACATTTCCACATCCACGACAATATGTTTTTCGATTGATTTCTTTTGTGCACATACAATTATGTACTTCACTACACTTGTTTTTCTCCTGGCTATAATACTTTGTCCTGCTCCCAAGATACCGGCATGAACATAGTCTCTCCTCTGAGCTGTTCTTTTACATAGACAAAAACGCCTTTTCCCATGTCTCCCAGTAGACCGTAAACTTTCCAGCCACACGCCTTGCACTCATAAGGGTTCGAACTTTCTTTTCCACAGGACGGGCAACGAAACTTCATTTCTCCGATAGCCTCTTTTAACTCAAGTATCGTTCCGAATACCTTCACTTTCCCTGCTTTGATTTCCGGCTGGTTACAATCCTGATAATAGTTCATGTACCAATAATTTCTGTCAGTCTCCCAGCTATCAAGAACGTCCTCCCAATTCAGCTCAGTCGCCTCTCCGTAGGCTTTAGCTCTGTCGATAACCCACTTGAACTTATTGCAATATTTATGGAAGCACTTGCCTCCGCAGGTCACACACCCTTCTAAGTGTATGGTTCCGCCGTCCTTTTTGCAATCCTTGTCAACCGCCGCTTTTAGTTTGTCATATCCTACGCTCATACTGTAATCTCCATCCATCTTTTCAAATATTCTTCCTCGTCCTCTTTCTCCATTCCGGTATCTCGGACAATCATCCAACAATTTTCTGCGATTGCTAAAAGTACGAGCACAAGCACAACTGTTCCCAAATTCTCACCCCCTCTCAATTGCTCTTTGCCTGCATAGAATTGGGATTTTCATTCAGTTTCACCCTCTTACGCAAATTTCAATTGTTTTCCTGTATCATCTATCAACAAATTCGGCATTCTCTCGCCTTTTTTCAAGTAGTTACAATTTGCTTCTACAAGCATTTTAGCCATTTCCGGTACAACACTGTTTCCAATTCTAGCCACCTGCTTTGCTACTGGATAGCTTTTCCAGTGATAATCCTTGTCAATGATATAATCGTCTGGAAATCCTTGCATCCGTTTCAATTCTTCTGGCTTTAACATTCTTAAAAATATGTCAGATATCACATACTTTTGACCTTTGACATTAATCACAACATTTACTAGACCAAACCGGTCCTTTGTTGTAATTGTTCCAAGCGGTTTATCTAGCTCTTGTCCTACACCAGAGCCATAATATTTTATTAAAAATGCAGACACAAGTCCGAAGTGCCCTGGTGATGTAGTAATTGTATGTAAAGGCTCATCACATCCCTGCCCGATTCCAGTTTTATAATATTTTGTAATAAACGCTGTCACTAATCCATATCGGTTCGATGTATCAATAGTTTTAAGTGGCTCTGTAAGTAACTGTCCTCTAGCATCTCCTTCTTTTGTTTCTCCGTGATATTGAATAATAAAAGCAAGTGCTTTCTCATTTTTCACAATATAGGGATTTTGAGCATCAAGAATATACTTCCTGATTCCATTTGCAATTCTCTTTTGTGTTGCATCTGCAAGAGGCTTTTTCCGTTCAAATATAGATTTTCCTAAATCATCCCAAAAAATATACTCTCCACACTCTTTCCAGCGTTTCAACCCTATTCCGTCTTTGCTGTGCGTTTGTGATGGAAAACAAATTTCCCTGCCATCTCTCCGAAAAATTGCATACCAGCGTTTTCTTGTCGTTGGTGCTCCGTAATCTGCTGCTATTAATTCTCTACTATCAAATTCATACCCCAAATTTTTCATTGCAGCTATGAATTTCTTATAGTCCTCACCTTTCCGTTCTGGAATGGGACGTCCTTTCTCATCCAATGGTCCCCACTGCTGAATTTCTTCAACATTTTCCATGATAATTACTTCTGGCAGGATATCTTTTGCATGTTTATAAACCGCCCATGGCAGGATTCTAAGACCTTTTTTTCGAGGTTGCCCACCTTTTGCTTTACTATGACTTGTACAATCCGGAGATGCCCACATAAGAGCCACACGTCTGCCTTTTATGTATTTTTTTAAGTTGACTTTAAAAATATCCTCAGTTAAATGCAATGTATCCGGATGATTTGTCCGATGCATCAATATCGCATCTGGGTCGTGATTAATTGCAATATCAACTTGTCTGCCTAATGCCATTTCAATTCCCACTGATGCACCGCCACCGCCTGCAAAACAGTCAATTATTAGTTCGTTCATTATTTTCTCACCCCTGTCCACTCATCAATAACTTTCTCTCTAAACCGGTAAAAAGAAGCAATCTGCTTCCGTTACACTCGGCACATTCTCCAAACCTGCATGGAATTGGTATTTTCATTCAGATACCTCTTCTTCCATTTCAATATCAAGTGCAATAAGTTCACTTCCTTTTGCAGTAAGTCCTTCTACGGTAATCTGGAAATCTTCTGTTGCAGAACTAAAAAATGTTTTTAAATCATCTTGAAGTTTTAAAAGTGAATCTGCTAACTCTACTGCTTTCTTCTCGCTTATTTCGCTCAAATTCATATTTTTCTTAATTACGCACCCATTTTTAAAATAAAATGTAAGTATAATTTTTCCTTTATTCATTACCTCACTCCTGTCCACTCATCAACTCATCAACAACTTTCTCTCTAAATCAGAGACATTATAATCCCTGTTCGGAAAATTACTGAATTTTGTTTTCTTAGTTCTTCCTGCTGCTGCATCCTCTTCGCACCATTTAGCAACAGTTGCCATTGTTGTGCCACTGTATTTTTTAGCTCTTGTAACCCTTTCGTCAACAAATGACTTCCCATATTTTTGGCAAAGACATTCATAGTCTGTTTGTGGAGGGGGTGGGGGCAATTCGGTGTTCTCTTCTACTCTCCCTCTTATCTCCTTCTTATCTTCTTCTCCCTCTTCTTCTAGGGAGCGACTTTTTGCGCCGTCCGTCGACGTGTCGGGCGACTGTCGGGCGACAACATCGTCGGATTTCTGTGCAAGTGCCTTTTGCTCCGCTCGTTTCCTGCGTTTATTTTCCCTGTCACGCTCCTTTTTTCTTTCATAAGCATCAAGACTCTGATGTTTTCCCCAATTCGGAATCGTTATCACTCCATCGACAATTTCAATCATGCCAAATTGCTCAAATGTCTTAAGTGCCAACTGTACAGTCGTTTTCGGTCGTCTGAAAATGGTTGCCAGCATTTCGTCTGTATAAGCTATCTTGTCGTTCAGGGTAAACACCCCACTATTATTAGTCTTTCCAGCCATACAGAGCAGTTTAAACCAGATTACGATAATAGCATCATGTTCAGGCATACTCTCGATTAACAAAATTTTTTCATCATCGAAAATATCCGTCACGATTTTTATCCATTTTACTTCTGCCATTTTCCCCTCCTTAGAACGGAAGTTCTCCGTCGTCTGGATAGTTCATAAATCCATCATCATCCACATGTCTCTGTTCCGGAGCAGAATGAGTCCCCGCTCCTGTTGCCTTGCTCTCACAGAAATAATGTTCTTCCACAACCACATCGGTCGTATACACTTTTGCTCCATCACGGTTTGTATAGCTTCCAGTCTGGATTCTTCCACAGATACAGATTTTCGTACCTTTTTCCAGCCATTTCTCTGCGAAATCTGCCTGCTTTCCAAACGCAACGCATCTGATAAAATCAGCAGATGCATCCCCCTCTTTCTTGAAACGTCTGTCAACTGCAAGTGTATATCTGGCAATCGCTATTGAGTTTTCACCAGGGGTATATCTAACCTCTGGTGCTGCTGTTAATCTTCCCATTAATGCTACGTTATTCATTTCTATTATCCTCCTGTTTTTGTTCTTTTTTTACTGCTTCTGGTCGCCTAGAAGTAGCAAATAATTCCATTAGCATATAATAATCATCGTAAGAAATATCTTCGATTCTTTGCGCTGTAGAACCTTTTTTGTTTAAATAATCTAAAATATTCTGCTCACTTTTTCCTGCATATCGCAGTGCAACATGAATATTATTAAGCTCTTTTTCGGTCAAAAACTCCTCTTCTGAATCTCTCATTGCTCCCTCTGTCGGGATGCAAAAAAGTTGAAAACAAGCATATTTAAATGCAGCTGACAAGGCTTTATTTAATGCCTTATCGCCATTATCCATCCCTTCGCCTACGATTGACACAGTGACTTTTGAACCGTCCTCTACTGACATAAAATGATAATCGACTTTCACAATTGAACGTTTCATTGTTAAGTCTTTTCCAGATGCTTCTGTGATTGCTTCGATGTCCTTAACCTCAGGTACACAAAAGACTTTGTATTTAATCATAAGAGGCTGTAAAGCATTAAATACATCGTCAATGCCTCTGTAAGAATACGAAAACTTATTCGCTTTTGCCGTTCGGTTTTTCCCAATCGGACCAATATTTTCCATGATTGAGGCAATCGCCCCATAAATTTTTTCCATTTTTCTTTTCTACTCCTTATCGGATTCTTAAGGATTCAGTCTGCTTTGTCTCTGCAATCCCTGCAAACTTCTCCGGATTTGCTTTAACATCTGCAAGAAGCCGTTTTCTATCCAGCTTCGGGTCCTGCGAAATCAAATACTCAGCAGAAATTTTTGATTCGTCAATGATACTCAATGACTGCGGATTTTTCTGAATTGAATATGAATGAAAATCTGTTTTCAGCTTTCTTACATCCATCATTCTCATTGCATTTTCAAGGTTATTTTTCAAGTAATCACTGCGATTCTTAAGCACCTTTTTCATGTGTGTCAGACGCTCAATTTCCTTATCAATTTTCTCAACATCACCGTTCAAATTAGTGATAATTATTGCATAGCTGTCTGCTTTTACTTCCAGTTCTCCCTGAATAGATGCAAGAGTATCCTCAAATACAGTTGCATCCACGTCGGTATCTTCTGCTATCTGGCAAAGTGTCAAATATTCCCCTGTGATTTCGTAAAGTTTTAACATTTTGTATCCTCCTTTTTGGTGATTAAAATTGTTCTTTCTAACGTTTCATGCTCTCTTGCCTGCTCTTTTCTATGTCCGGCAGAAGCTGCGCTTACAGAGCATCCGGCACCGGTTCGCATCTCTAACATATACTCATCCATCATAATTTCAGCCCTCTTTCCATTTCTCTCCAAATAAGTTCACAACTTTATCAAGAGTCAGTGTTTCTTTTGCCTCTACACCAATTACTGCGCCAAGCACGTCCAATGGCATGTTTTTCTCTCCGCACTTTCTTGCACTATCAAGCAAGCTATTTAAGACTCTGACTTTCTCTGAATCTCTAATTAACTCCTCTAATGCTGTAAACTCAATTTCTACCTTGCTCATGCTGTTTTATCCTCCTTGATTTCCATCTTCATCCAACTTTTAACAAATTGCTCTTTCTGCTTCTTTGCTTCGTTTTTCTTTCTTGACTGCCAGAAGCTGACAGCGAAACCGCTAACGAACAAAATCACTGCTGGCACTGCAATCCAAGCTACAGCAAACAATAATGCTTCTGTATCCTTATATTCGATAGCATTACGCAACCAGCCGCCGAAGCAGATGCCTGTCCACAGCCCCATAGCAGTTTCAAGAATGTCCTTTTTTTTCTTATTGCTCATTTTTTTCATTGCATTTCTCCTCTACACCTGTTAAAATTACAAGTGTAATCTTTTATCTTTAGTCCCACAGGAAGTTGCGTTCCTATGGGACATTTTTTAATTTAGTTACTTTTCTGCCACAGAATTCCTGTATCTTCCCATAGTTTTTTAGGAGATATGTAATAGTTGATTCTTCCATATACACTGTTCATTTGTGATAATTTTGTAATCTTCTCCCCTGCTCTTGTGGCGATTCCAATCGGCAACCACCCTTGAACAATTCCTGCTCTCACCCAGTCCTGGTCTCTTCCGTAGATTTTTGCTGCATCAGCAATCGGCACCGAACCGGTAGGAAAATCCGGAATCTTTTGCATACTCATTAGTTTCTTGCAAACCTTATCAGCAATTTTTTCACTTTCTTCAAGTGCTTTGATTTCCGATAACTCTTCTTGTAAATCTGCTCCCATGTTTTCTCCTTTCTCACGCTACTTCTTTCAAAAATTTATTGATAAAATACACTTGACCTTTGCCAGTTACTTTCGTTGTTCGGGTTAAACGAACGCTTCCATCTGGATTACTAATCGAACTTTCTTTAATCTCAAACAACCCTGCTTCTACATATCTTTGCGCCGGTAAGTTGTAAGAACCTCCCTGCTTCAACAAGTATCCATGTTCTCTCATCCAGGCAAATAATCGTTTCTGACCGATTGCATATCCATTTTGAGCAATCAACTTTGCAAGTTCGCCGATAAGGATGCTATGTTCCGATGTCATAACCGCATCTGCAAAAATTTCTTTCGGTCTCATTCGATTATTTGCTTCTGTCAATGCCTTATTTTTCTCCTGCTCATCTTTCAGTTTTGTTGCAAGCTGAATAAGAAAGTCTGGTGATGTAAGTGCCTGCTCTAATGTCTGCTCTGTCATATATGCGCCATGCTTGCGAATGGAGGGGAGAATTTCACTGGTTACCCAGTGTTTGAATCTCTTTGCATTTGGCATCTTGCTAGAGAGAATCAAGCTGTAAAGACCAGATTCATTGATAATAATTGCTTTGCTTTTGTAATTTGTACCATTCCCCTGAATCAGGGTACTGGTTTTATCTTCAGTATCAATATGACTTGCTACGGCATTTTCTGGTTTTGCATATCCAAGAATTGCTGCTACATCTTTTCCCACAAACCACAGTTCATTATCAATAGTCACTGTTCGGATGCTTCCGAACTCTTCGTTGCTAAAAATCTGTAAATCATTCATTTTCTATCACTCCTTTTATAAAACATATTTTTTGTGTGCCTGCGCTAAATCATCATCGGATAAATCGAGATAAATCTGTGTTGTTTCAGTGCTCTCATGCCCCAGCATCTTCGATACTTGCAAAAGTGGCATTCCCCTCTTTAATGCCATAGTTGCGCACGTTCGGCGGAATTTATGCGGATTTGCTTTGTCTATCCCCGCTCTTTTTGCTATTCTAACAACCACCTTTTCGATGGAGGCTTTATCTACATGCTCATCTTTTTCCATTTTTTCTGGGTCTTTCCACCAATCTTTCATAATTTTTTTTGACATTCCTTTTTTATTCCATTTGTTGAACAATTTTCCTTTTGGGAATAGAAATGGATTATCATCTTTGCGTTCACTTAGATATTGCTCTAGTGCCAGTTGTGCTTTAGCATTTAAGTAAACATATCTTTCCTTTGCACCTTTTCCTCGAACTAATATCTTGCTACCTTCAATGTCTGCTAACAGAATTTCCGTCAATTCAGTAACTCTGCATCCTGTCGAAAGTAACATTTCAACTATCGTTTGTTCTCTTGCGTTTTCCGTTGCGAGTCGTAGCTTCTCAATTTCTAATTCTGTAAAAGCTTTCTTTTTATTTTTTCTGTTTTAATTTTATCCACTTTTGACATCGGATTTCGTTTGATTATTTCTTCTGTATAAAGCCAGTTGAAAAAACTGCTGAGAATCGCTATTTCACCTGCGATCGTTGCTTTAGATATTTTATCTTTAAGTCTGAATGCTATATAGCAACGAATATCCTCTGCTGTAATATCATCAGCAGTTTTTTCTATTTGTTTCAATGTTATTTTTATATTTCTTGCGTAGCTCTTTAATGTTTTATCTGTACAGCCTTTTACTTGCTTCGCAAGCAAGAAATTTTTCAGAAGATATTCATTTCTATCTTCCTGCACCTCAACTACTTTTGTATGTCTGCTTGTGATTTCTACATCGCTCAAAAGCAAATATAAATCACATTTTGCCTCTCTTACATCATCAATTCCACTAGTTGCCCATACCGCCAGTTTGTTAATAACCTCTTCACGACAATCTTGATTTTTATCCATCGTTAATCTCCTTAAAATACTAAAACATTATCTTTGCACAACCATGCTCCGTCTGAACAAATCCGTCGTTTTTTTCTGCACTTTCCAAGAACTCTACTACTTCACGCTGTGTCTGAAACGCTTTAAAAATATTATGCGTCACTGTCCAGCACAGAAAATACTTATATGACGTTCCGTCATATTCGTCTAAATTTACCGGTGTTTCTGTCAGAACCATTTGATTGTTGAGCTTTGCAGCCAATTTCTCCATTCTTTTTCGCATTTTTGTTATTCTCCTTTTCTATACCGTTCTCTCTCCAGCAGACTCTAAACCCTCTCGCTTTCTGCATACTGCCGCTAATGCCATGACTGTTGCATCGAGATAATACTCTTCACGCTCCGTCATGTGAGGATACGTTTCTTTTAATAGTTTCAATGTTCTTTCCTGTGCCTCTGTCATTGTTTCACTTCCTTTCTTCTTAACAATCTCTAATTAATTTTTTATTTCTCGTAGATTGTTTGTTTGACTTTGTGAGTATATAATATCACTTTGTGAGTTTTTAGTAGTATACTTAATATCAAGAAAAGAGGTGAAAAAAACGGAAATCAAAGATAGAATTAAAAGCATTCGCAAAAAAAAGGAGCTAACTCAAGTAGAGTTTGGTCAAATAATCGGAGTAAAAGGGAATACCGTAACAAATTATGAAACGGGATTAAGAAATCCTACTGAAGCTGTCGTTAAATCTATCTGTAGAGAATTTAACGTCAATGAGCACTGGCTCCGTACCGGCGAAGGCAAAATGTTCATCGAGCTAACAAAAGAAGAAGAAATTGCAACTTTTATAGGCGGGGTTTTGAGAGACGAAGATGATTCTTTTAAGAAACGTTTAATCTCTGGACTGGCGGCATTGGATGAAACCGGATGGGAAGTTTTAGAAAACTTTCTTAATTCAATCCAAAAAAAAGAGGACTGATAGTATCAGCCCTCCGCCCTGGAATTGCTTCGATATTACAGATGTAACAACGCTTTTACATAAAAGTAAATTAAGCGCAATTTTCGCTCATCTGCCTTATCCAACAGTTCCACAATCAGCTTTTTGTAATCCATACCTATGTACCTCCGTTTCTTCTGTACTGTGCAGCCCGAAACGAAATTCCTTTCATTATATTACTACTTTTGAGAACAAAAAGAAAGGATTTCCCGAACATTCGTTCTGTTTCAGCTGTTTTATCTGTCGTTACATTAATTAAAACGACCGCATTTTGGAAAAAATTACAAGAAACGGAGAATCGTCCGGTAAACCGGACACTTATTTGCTTGTCATTTGACAGGTGACTCGAACAGGTCTGTGATGTGACATTTCAGACCTTGGGCAAGTTTTTCTAATGTCTGTATTTTAGGATTTGAATTTTCATCCATGCATTCTTGGACGGACGACTTCGATACTCCTGATACAATCGAAACTTGCCGAATTGACATGTTTTTTTGGTACATAATTTTATCTAATAATATCTTCATGCTATTAGTATTTATCGTTTCTGATAAAATATGTATCAATATGCAATTAAAAAGAGGGGGAATAAAAACTCAATGACGGTTAACGAACGTCTGCGATATGTGAGAAAAAGGCTATTATGTCTTACACAAGCTGAGCTTGCCTCTGACATGGGTTTAACTTCTAACACAATTGGAGTAATAGAAACTAAAACTAGGAACATAACAGAGCAAACATTAAAGCACTTCTGCGTCCGGTATAACATAAATGAAGAGTGGATGCGAACCGGAAACGGCAAAATATTTGCAGAACAAAATACACTAGATGCATTTGCGAAAGCTCATGAGGCATCAAAAACTGAAATAGCCTTATTTAAAGCATTTCTTTGTATAGAACCAGTAATGCGGCAAACTATGCTAGAACAGTTTAAAATCAATTTAAATCAAGAAGAGGCGATTTCAAATCTGAATTAATTCCCAGAGCAAAATACTTTAATCGAGGGGGAAATCATGGATTTTAAAGAAGAACTAAAGAATTATGTTAAGCGAATCGAGAACACAAAAGATACACTTCAAACCGAGGAAGCAACCAAAATGGCTCTCATCTTACCTTTTTTTCAACTGCTCGGATATGACGTATTTAATACCTCAGAGTTTTGTCCAGAGTATACTGCCGATATCGGAATCAAAAAAGGTGAAAAAGTAGACTATGCTATCTTAGTGGCAGGAGAGCCGGTTATTCTAATTGAAGCAAAGGCTGCTAACAAAAAGTTAGATAATCATAAATCACAGCTTTTCCGGTATTTCGTTTCTACTCCTGCCAAGTTTGCAATCCTCACGAACGGAATTGAGTACAGGTTTTACAGTGACTTAGATGAAGCAAACAAAATGGATAAAGACCCATTTTTAACTGTCAACTTATTGAATCTCAAAGATGCACAGATATCACAGTTAAGCAAATTTCAGAAAAGTAATTTTAGCATTTCAGATATCTTAGACAGTGCATCCTTGCTTAAATATGTCAATATCTTCAAAGATTATATTGATCGACAATTTCAAGAACCTGCGGATGAGTTTGTCAAACTCCTGCTGCAACCGGTTTACAAGGGCGTCAAGACACAAAATGTTATTGAACGTTTCCGCCCTGTCGTGACTAAAGCAATGACTGAGTATCTAACTGAAACACTGAATGAAAAGTTACAGGCAGCACTTGAGACGACCGCAACAACTTCAGTGAATGATATTAATGCATTAAAAACAAATGAGCATTGGGAAATTCTGAATATTGTAAAAGAGATTTTGCAGAATGTGATAGACGTAAGAAAAATAAGTCTGAAATATACAAGTTCTTACATTGCTGTATTATATGAAAAGAATACAAGAAAATGGATTTGTAGAATCACACTCTCTTCCAATCAGCAAAGCCTTATCATTCCGGATGAAAATAAAAATGAACTGCGTTATAGCATCGACAATATTTCAGATTTATTTAAATATTCCGAACAAATTATCGAGTCAACGAGACGTTACTTATTCTTTGATATACCATCTGAGAAGCAAGAAGAATCAAAAGACGTCTTAAAAACTCGCTGGGGCACTTATCAAATGCCTGAGCCTTATCGTGTTTGCATTACAAGAGGACCTCGTACTGATTTAAAGAAAATTAAATAATTCAGGGAGAAAAAAATGGGATTTGGAGAATCAGCAACTATCAAAAAGGTAGGTATTATAAAAGTAGATGAAGAAAATCAAATGTTCCAAATTAAAGGGGCTATTTCAAATAATGGGAAAAAAAGTGGGATTATTGGAAAGACTTTTAAAGGGGCAATGGCTATTGGAACAGCAGGCATGTCAGTAGCAGCAAGAAAATTACTTGGGACTGGAAAAACAAAAGTTGGTTCTAATGACTGGTATCATTTTACTGATTTAATAAGCTATGAATTGGTTGAAAATGATAATATCGTAACTAGCGGTGGAGTTGGACAGGCACTAATTGCTGGTGCTGCATTTGGTGGAGCTGGTGCAATCGCCGGAGGCATCACAGGAAAAAGAGTACAGAAAAAACAGGTTGAATCAATGTATATTAAAATCACATTAAATAATTTTGATACTCCACTTATCACCGTACCTTTTATAACAAAAAAAGTCAAAACTACATCAAAAGAATATTTGACTGCGCTAGAAGAAGCAAACAGCCTTTTAGCAACTTTAGATATCATAGCACATAGAAAATAAACAAAAACCGACTCCTGCGCCAACAGAAGCCGGTTCAACATCCGAAGATGTTATCTCAGTTACCGATTTTATTGTATCATCTTCGGAGCAGTCACGCAAGGAAAAAGAAAGGATTGATAGCATGGCACTAATTAAATGCCCAGAATGTGACTTACAGGTAAGCGATAAAGCACTTTCCTGCCCTCACTGTGGCTATCCCATGGCATCTGCTCCACGAAAGAAATACACGAAACAAGTAAAAAGAAAACGACTTCCGAATGGCTTTGGAAGTATTACAGAATTAAAAAATACCAGACTTCGGAATCCGTTCTGGGTTCGGGTCTGTGTCGGCAAGTTGCCTACAGGAAAATGTATTTTAAAACCATTAAAACCTCGGGCTTATTTTAAAACTTATAATGATGCTTATGAGGCACTTGTCGAATATCATAAAAATCCTTACGATTTAGAACCGGATATTACTGTTTTTCAATTGCACGAAAAATGGTTAGAAGAATATTTCAAGAGCTCTGCCAGTTCAGAATCTTACATGCGAACTTTAAATGCCGCATGGGCTTACTGCTCTTCTATCTATAATATGAGAGCAAAGGACGTCCGAGCAAGGCATATAAAAGGCTGTATTGATGAGGGATATGTTGTTGAAACAAGAGGAAAATATAAGGGAGAAAAGCGTTTTGCATCTGCTAATACAAAGACAAAAATAAAGTCTCTCTTTAACTTAATGTTCGATTATGCTGTAGAATATGAAATTGTGTCAACAAACTTTGCAAGGACGTTTGACATCGCACAGGAAATTACCGACGAAGTAGAGCAGGTAAAGCGTGGGCACCTACCTTTTTCGCAGGATGAGCTGAAACTTTTATGGGAAAATGTAGATAAAGTTCCTTATATTGATCTCATTCTGATACAATGTTATTCTGGTTGGAGACCTCAGGAACTAGGTTTGATTGAGATGAAAAATGTAGATTTAGAGAACTGGTCCTTCATCGGTGGGATGAAAACGGCAGCAGGAAAAAACAGGATTGTACCGATTCATTCCAGGATTCGTTCACTTGTTAAAGGCAGATATGATGAAGCAGTCACACTCGGCAGTAACTACCTTTTTAATGCAACGGATGCCGTCAAAGGCGGTTACAAATTAACTTATGATAAGTACGATTACCGGTTCAAAAAAGTGATATCTGCATTAAAATTAAATCCGGCCCATCGTGCGCACGATGGGCGAAACACTTTTATCACTGCTGCAAAAAAGGCAAAAATAGATGAGTATACAATCAAGTTAATTGCCGGTCATAACATTACAGATGTGACGGAAAAGGTATATACACAGAGGGATTTGGAATGGCTTAGAGAAGAAATAGAAAAGATAAAATAAGAAGCAAAACGACTTGGAAAAAGTCTTTAAAGTCAACATTATTCGTTGATTACTTGTTCACTAACTGCTTAAAAATGGCTCAAACTTAAGGTTTCTTGTTTCCGTTGAGGAAGCTGCTAAAGCTGGTAAATTCTAAGAACTCCTTTAAAATTAAGGATTTTTATCTAACAAAAAAGGTTACCACCGTACTTCTGCGGTGATAACCTTTTTTTATTTCTGTTCTCTGCTTATTGATTTTTACTTATCATTTACTTTCTCTTCTAACTGAACATAAGCATTCCATAACTTTGAAATTGTCTGTTCCTGAACTTTACAAGCTTCTCTTAAATTTTCTATCTCTTTTTTTTAAACGGTCATTTTCTTCTTCTAATAATTCCATCTTTTTCTCTATCATATCTCTATCTCCTCCAGATAATCAAAATACATTCCTTATTATATCTCCTGCATTACACTTTGTAAAGTATTTCCTTTTTTATTTTTTATGTAATGTTTTCATTTATGCAAGCGCATGCCCATGTGAACTACTCGACTGTAAGTAACCGATCTTCCTGCTTAAATTCAACTATCCGAGACCATGTAAGTTCTAAGTCCTTTCATCAAATCCATCGCTTTTCCATCGATAACCAAATCTGCCTTTCCATCTGCAAAATGATCCTGGTCATTCATCAGAATAATCTTTTCCCCCTTAAAGTACTTCGTAAACATACTTCCCAGGTCAGAACGCATCGAGCAGCCCAGCATCAACAGAACATCTGCATTTGAAACCTCATCTACTGCTTTTGTAAGCAGACGATTATCTATCATCTCCCCTTTTAGGTAAATTTCCGGACGGATAATCGAACCGCACTTTTCACAATATGGAAGTCCACTTCTTTCTCTTTCCTGCAAAGCTTTCAACGGATATTTTTTCCTGCATCTTGTACAAATATTTCGATAAATGCTTCCATGGATTTCCAGTACATTTTTACATCCTGCACGTTTTGGCAAAGAGTAAATGTCTCTTGTTACAATTGATTTTAAAATTCCCATCTCTTCCAGTTGACCAAGCAGTTTTAAACCCTCATTTATTCTACCTCTTTTGCTGAGAACTTCATTTTTATAAAATTCATAAAACTGAGATGGTCTGGTGTTGTAAAACGCTGCACTAAACAATTCTTCTGGAGAATACCCATATCGACTCTCGATATCATAAGCATCCTCCGGCTCCCCTATGTTCGTACATCCACTTTGATAACTCACCCTCATCCCAAGGAGGCACACCAGATATTTACTTTCTTTGATGATTTGAGACGCACGTTGTAATTTTTCTTCTCGTGTCATTTTGCCCACCCCTTTCTATATGGGCTATTATACTATATTTTCAGTAAGATTGGTGCACAAACTTAATCTTTAAAACACTTTTTTTCTGCTATATTTTTCAATTTTTTTATTAATTTTTCAATTTTTTATTAATTTCTATTGATTATCTATGCAATTAAAATTTTATTGTCCTTCTTTTTCCCAAAATCCTAATTCTTGTTTCTATAGAATGACAAAACTTTTTTCTGATAAACCAGAAAAGTATCTGCAGGGACTTTTTTGATTTTTTGTCCTATACAGATACTTTTCTTTTTTACCAGATATTCATACGGACTTTTTTTCCTGCCCGCTCCAAATGTTCTTTTAATTTATAAGTCAGCCGAAGCTTTTCACTCGAATCAATATTCAGTTCTTTATAAGCTGGATTTCTTGCATTTCCAAAGAAAATATTGATTTCGGAAGAACGTTCAAATAATTCCACTGCCAGTTTTGCAGCTGCATCTTTTTGTTTTGAGATACTTATCACCGCCATACTGTCAGACAGCCATCGGTTTGAATAGGTAACAAGCTGTTTTAAAGTCAAATAACCTTCTGTTACCATATCAACCCCTTTTAAGGCAGACATCGCCGGAACTGCATCTGTTTCTGACCCCTTAATGGTTACGACTTCTTCTCCCAGATAGTTTGCCACAAATTTTGCAGTCGTTCCACCACACACTATATGTTGCCCTTCTTCTTCAAAAAAGACTCTTAAAAAATCCTCGTCTTTTTCCATTTTACTTGGAGGGCCAATCATCAGATTCGTAACTAACGGTTCGCAAAGACGGATTGTAAGCACCGTAATATCGTCATCTGTCTCATTTAAATTCAAATCCACACAGGCTTCTGCAATATCAACCGCCATACGCTGAGCGCTCAGATTCGGTTTATACTTCTGTTCACAAAATTTTTCAACCTCTTCATATCCCCAGCCTCCATCGGTTGTCTTCCCCATTCCGGCATTCGTTACACCATCTGACATCAAAATCAGCATGTCGTCTTTTTGTAAGTCAAACTCTGCTTCACGAATTTCCTTCTCGTTAATCAAATGAATTTGCTCTTCGTAATGAAATACCTTTCCTTTGCGAAGCAAAATCAATCCCGGATTATCGTAGGTCGCAAGATAAACATGTCTTCCTGTAATCTTCATAGCAAGAAATGTAGCATAAGCAAGCTGTCTTTCGTGACACACCGGAAGTGCTTCTGCAATCGTTTTTACCGCTTCTTCCAGATGAATTTTCTTTATCATCATCGTACAAAGCATTTTTGCCGTCAATGTTGCTAAGATATTTGCTTTTACACCGCTTCCAAGTCCGTCAGAGAGTACTAAAACGGTATCAGACCCTCTTTCTTCCATGATGTAAAAATCTCCACACAGCGATTCTTTTTTCTTATTTAGGCTGACATGGGCAAAATCCGCAAACAGATTGTCAAAATACACTCTCATAACCAAACCTCCGGTTTTTCACGTTTCTCTTCTTTTTTCTCCGCAAGAATTGTCTCTTTTAAGTTTTCTACGGCAACCTTGGTATCTGCCGCTGTTTCTCCTAACAATTCCGCAATCTTATGTACAATCCGAAGCTGCTCATCTGCCAGTTTGTCTGCCATCCTTGCTGCCACAATGCGGGTTCTTTGAATTTCCTGCTGCTGTGCAATTTCTTTTGTTACATTTTTCATAATACAGATAATCAGACCATTGCTTTTATCATAAGTCAGCACACGGTCTAAATAAACCTTAAATTCTTCTACAAAAATCTGATCCTGTGAGAATGTTTTTCCATAAGACAGCATATTTACAAAAGCATAGTCATCCATCAATTCACTGACAGGCTGTCCAATAATAGATTTCTTTCTTCGGATATCAAATAAGTCCATTGCTGCTTTATTTAATTGGATGACGTTTAATTCTGTATTTACTGTCACAAGCATACCAGGCATCGCATTGATAATCTTATTCGCATAACTGGCTTCGCGCTCTCTCATATAAGGCATACACATCGAAACCTCTGCCTTATTCTGGAAAATCGCAATCGCTTTTTCACGACAGGTATTGTAACCACACGCTCCGCAGTTTAATTCCTTTAACGGACTTGTCTTGCCCATTTTTACCAGAATTTCATGCAGTTCTTCTTCCGTTGGATACGATTCCTCCACAACTCGTCCAATAATCCCACGGCTCATATTAATTTCTTCGGAAATATCAAAATCTTTGCCGTTTTCTATATTTGAGGCATCGGAAATCGAAGCTTTTTCCAGTTCAAGCTGACTCTGAAGCCGGCAGACTTTACTTGTCTGGAAAGACGGACCACCGATACAGCCCCCATCGCAGGCATTTAATTCCAAAAAGCAATGATGGATATTCCCTTCTTTTAATTCATTTAAAACCCGAATACAGTTATCGATTCCTTCTATGTTCATATAGCTGTATTTCGGATTTTTTTTCATAATCCGGCTCATACCTCCCCCAAGCGCACGCATACGGGACAATCGCGGTTCTACATTCTCTTTCTCATCTTCGATACACATCTGATTTTCTGCAAGCCAGTCATCTAATTCATCAAATGAAATAACATAAGACACGTCATTAATCTGTTCATTTAATTCTGCAATCGGAGAAATACATGGACTGATATAGACAAGCGTACATTCTCGATTCTGCTCTTTTAAATATTTTCCATGTGCCTGCATTGGCGATAATACGGAAAGCAGGGAATCCATCAATTCTGGGTAATGAATCTTAACCAAACGGACAACCGACGGACAGATAGAGCTAATCATAACATCCTTCTCTCCCTCTTCAAGCAACCTTTCATATTCTCGTTTCACCAGATAAGCTCCCTCTGCACCTTCACGTACATCTGAAAATCCCAGCTCTAACAGAGCTTTTCTAAGAGAAGGAAAACTTCCGGCTCCATACTTTGCAATATAAGCAGAGTTTACACTTGCTACAAGCTCTCTTCCCTCCGCAATCATTCTCTTTAAACTTGGAACATCATTTTTCTCAGCCTTGGCGTGCTGGGGACAGACAATGGTGCATTTTTCACATAAAATACAGGCATCCTGCATAATCTGAGCCTGATGATTTTTTACCCGAATTGCTTTTACCGGACAATTTCTGACACATTTATAACAGTTTTTACAATCCACAGGTTTGAATCTTAAAATCCACATGGCGCTCTCTCCTTTGGTGATTTCTACTAATTTTTATGTATTTATTATACACGTCTCAGCAATACTACACAAGGAAATATTCTGGATTTCTCATAGCCATTGAAGTTTTTACATACCTGCCGATTTCTCTTAGACTTTATCAGATTCCAAACAGCCCATACCGGATTCCAACTAAAACCAAAATATGAACCGGATAAAACCAGTAGAAAAAGTATTTGAAAGAGTGTCCTCTCCCT
>ENA-OPYX01000803-OPYX01000803.1-human-gut-metagenome-genome-assembly--contig:-NODE-803-length-17979-cov-3.569124_pt1 | contig 17979 bp, 20 predicted proteins | sample MGYA00242639_ERZ504486 | MGnify/ENA primary metagenome ERZ504486 (study PRJEB26092, sample SAMD00036296) | human gut metagenome | host: Homo sapiens | study: EMG produced TPA metagenomics assembly of... | reverse complement strand
CGATGAAACATGAGGAATATTTAAATGAAAAAATAGATGAGTTGGATAAGATATTAAAAGACTCTTTAAATTTAGATGAAGAAAATATTAAAGCAGAATTTTTTAGCAGATTTTATATTGAGTTAATAGAATATTATTTTTTAATAGACTTTCTGGATGGATATGGAATCAAGAACCAGAATCAAGAGGAATTGACATTTTACAAGAGGAGTACGAAGAGTTAGTTTCGCATATTGAAACTATGAGTGAGGATGAAGAGTGTTTTGATAAAAATATTAAATTATGTATTAAACAAAGTTGATACAGAGGCACGACGTACAGTACAAACTAATGAACAGATGGCTATTTCAGAAATGTTAAATGTTATAAAAGAATTACCAGAGAAGTATTTTAAGACTAACAGAAAAATCAGAATTGATTGTAATGTTCATACCATTCATTTTTGTTACGTCAATCATACCTTCACCTTTCTTCCCACAATGTAAAAATGGCAACAGATATTCGCAATAGGTGGTCTACATTTATGCAACCATTTATCCATATTGCAAAATACCTGTTACCACGGAGTATTCATCATGCTGATCCTGTATGTTTCATACTGTTAACGTTTCAAATTTACCAGTTCTTCCAGCATTGTATCTGAAGTTGTAATAATACGGGAATTAGCTTGGAAACCACGCTGTGTCGTGATCATCTGCGTAAACTCTGTAGACAGATCAACATTAGACATTTCCAACGCACCAACCGTAAATTTACCACCGTCACTGGTAATATCCATACCAACTCCATCAAACAATCCCGAGTTCATAGATGCTGCAAACAAACTGTCTCCCACTGCTTCCAACCCCGAAGGATTTGAGAATGTTGTTACCGCAATCTGTCCAAGTACTCTCTTTTCACCATTGGTATAAGTTCCAATGATCTTGCCGAACTGATCAATAGAAAGGCCTCTCATCTCACCGGCAATGTTACCTGCTCCCTTGCCATTAGCATCACCTCTGGTATACGATGTGTTTCCAACGCCTCCCTTAGAATACTGTGTCAAGTAACTTACGTCAACTTCTACACCACCTAAATCATTCTGTGAATTATAATGTGTAAACGTATCATCAATACCGCTGTTAGCCGGCACCGTAACCACATTAAACAAAATGGATTTGTTGGCATAAACAGAGGTTGCCGGTCTGGTTAGACCAGCCTCTTTCGTTCCGGCAAACTCACCACTGGTTGAGTCAAACAATACCTGTGAAGCTGTTCCGGTACCGGATAAGGTATACTTTCCTGTTACCTTATCAATATCATTGTCATTTACCGTATAGGTTGCTCCACCGAGCTGTACAACAACACCTGTCGCAGAATAGGTCGTTGTTTCGACACCATTCGTCGTCGTGGTTGTCTTCTTCACAAATATGGAATCTCCCTCGGAATTGCATACATCACTCACAACCAAATCATAGGTTCCCGGTGTTCCGGAATCCTGCAGATACATCTGTACCGTATACTCCTCACCGATGCTCTCACCCACATTTTTTATGTACTCCTCGATCAGCGTCTTCGCCCGTGCCTTTGCCTGCGACAGCATCTCTGTATTTTCTTTTGCCTGCTGCTCCATCGCTTCCTGCGCACCCGCCAGTGTCGTTGTTTTCTCTTCTGTGGTAACACTGGTCAGAAAACCGGTATCGGTCAGCGGGGTACCAAGAGAATCTTCATCCACATCTACATTCAAAACCTGTGCATCCGGCATCGTCACGGTCACCACACCGTTTTTGTCCGGTTCTGATACTGTGACCTGACTGATATCGATGCCATATTCAATAATCCCACTGTATTCCGTCCAGATTTTCTTATATCCGGTTTTCAGCCATTTTGCGAAAATGCCACTTGCTTCCGTCTCCGCTTTCGCAACATTATGATAATAACACTTCAAAGTGGCCAGTTCACACACCGAAGTAACCCCTGAAAAATCAGCAGTCTGTGTTTCTTTTCCGCATCCTGTCAGACAAAGAACAACGGTCCCAACGAGAAGCATCCATGTTTTTGTTATCTTTCGTACTCTCATTTTGTTTTCCTCCCCGGCAAATTTCAAGTTCTTCTATATATCCCACTGCATCGTATATCCTGCATTTTTCAGGATCGGCGAGAGTAGTGCTTCGATGGCTGACTGCAGATTTTCTTCGGCCGTCTGATAGAGTTCTTTTGACTCACTCGCTTCCTTTAGGGCATCTTCCTTGCACACCGTCATGATATCTTTCAGCTCCACATCTGGATTCTGTGGGATAAAACTGAGCGAATCCGGATCCACGGTTACTGTATTTACCGTAATTTCCGGCAGTACCGGCGTTACCGTTTTCTTTTCCTCATCAATGGTAAATGTTATCTGATCCAGCGCGATTCCTACTTTCACCGTGGAGGCATACGCGATATGGCACTCGGTTTCTTCCAGGTTTCCATCACTGTACTTGTCTGCGATCCCGTTGTATATGAACTCTGCCGTGGACAGTTCACTGATATCCACCGCTTTTTCCAGCTGCGAGGAAGTAATTACGCTTTCTTTTGTTATCTTCTGTACTGCATTTGGTACAAACAGACCTGCTGCAGCCGCAACGATTCCGAGAACCAGCACACTTCCTATGATTTTTTCTTCATTCAGTTACTCCTCTCCCGTTTTCCCTTATTATACTGCATAATCTCTTTTTCTTCCACCGGCATATTTCTGTTTCCAAACCTGAAAAAAGATGCCATGCTTTAAAACATAGCATCTTTTTGACATCTGTTCTCAGTTAATATCCAGATCTGCCGTAACCTGATAATAATCGCAGGCATGGGATTCATATCCGGTAACATTTGCTTTGGAGTCATGCTCATTTTCAGGAACTGAGCAGAAAACGAATGCATGATCATCCAGAACGGTCTGCTGCATCTGTACAGCAAGTTCTGCACGTTTTTCTATGTCAAATTCCGCGCTCAGTTCTTTTTTCCAGCTCATCCAGTTTTTCACTGCTGTATTTTCCCTGATTCCTTGTCGCATCAGAAGTTGCAAAAACAGTAAACCAGTATTCCGGATCACCGGTAGGTGCCTGTACATTAGCCATTGCATAGACATCCCATGCAGTGGGATCATCTGCTACAGAGTTATTGTCCGCCGTACAGTTGATGTCCAGATCAATCCCGATATCCTTAAGAGTTGCCTGTGCGGATTCTGCAAGCAGCGGCAGTTCCTGACGGCTTGGGTAGGTACATGCCATCTTTACTGTTAATTTTTTTTCCATCTTCTCACGGATGCCATCTCCGTCAGTATCTTTCCATCCTGCCGCTTCCAGAACTTCTTTCGCGCCTTCCGGATCATAAGTTTCTGTCGTCACCTTATCTCCACCAAATGCAGAGCCTTCCGGAAATACTCCATTTGCCACATAACCATTGCCTTCCAGTAAGGTTGCAACAAAATTCTCCTTATCAATCCCCATGGCAATCGCTTTTCGGACTGCTGGGTCGGCACATACAGAACTTTCATCAAAATTCATCTTTCCAAAGAACAACGGGAAGTGGAAATCTGTGAAAATGTATATGCATCATTTTCAAACAACGGATAGCTTTCGTAAGCCATACCGTAGGCTGCCTGTATTTCTCCCGACTGGAGTGCATTGGCCAGCGTACTTCCATCTGTAATGGTACGGATTGTCAGCTCGTCAATCTTCGGCGTTCCATTCCAATAATCCTCATTTTTTACCAGTGTCAGATGATCATCGCTCTGGCAGTCCACGGCGATGTATGGACCGGTACCTGCTACGATTCCATCATCAAATCCTGCGTCCACATCAATGATACATCCATAGGGATCTCCAAGATAGTTTAACAGCGCCGGTTTCGGCTCTGAAGTATGAATCGTAAGGATCTGACCATCTGCTTCCATCGAATCGATTTTCAGATCATTTTTTGCCCGTTCGTGATTTTCAGTCAGATGCTCCAGACATTCTTTCACCGCTTCCGCATCCATATCCCGGCCACTGGAAAATTTCACATTATCCTGCAGGGTAATCTTCCATGTCAGTTCATCCACATTCTCCCATTCTTTTGCCAGCCAGGGTTCGATTTCCATGGTATCCGAATATTTTACCAGTGTCTCACCAATCCCATACCGGATACAGGCCCAGCCTGAATAAGCATCATGTGGATTCACATTGTTTTCTTCATTGGAACTGTTGAATGTTGTGTCACCGATTACCAGGGTCTTTTTCCCTTTCTCAGTTGTTGTCTCCGTTTCGTTTTTCTGATTTCCGCATCCTGCAAGCATACTCGCACATAAAACAACACTTAACGCAGTACCGATCAGTTTTTTCGCATTCATCCTTTCTGTTCCTCTCTTTCTGTTTCTCACTTTATTATTCTTTTACAGAATCTCTGGCCGGTCTTCCTATCCGTTCTCATATCCCGGCCGGGGGGGGCCTGTTATTATTATCACAGAACGCTTTCAATAAGTCTTCCGGTATATTCTGTCTTCGGATTCCGGATCACCTCATCCGGCGTTCCCTCCTCCACAATCTTTCCCTGATGCATGACAAGCACTCTGTCACAGAATTGTTGAACCAGTGCAATGTCATGGCAGATAAACAGATATGTCATATTCCTTTCTGTTTTCAGTTTATCCAGCAGTTCCAGGATCTCTTTTTGAATCGTAACATCCAGCGCAGAGGTCGCCTCATCCAGGATCAGTAACCGGGGATCGATAGCGATCGCACGCGCGATCGCAGCCCTTTGACACTGCCCGCCACTGACTTCATGAGGATAGCGCGCTGCATATTCTTTTTCCAGTCCACATAGTTCCAGCAGCTGTCCTGCCTTCACCATTGCGTCCTTTTTTTTCATTCCATAATTGATCAGACTTTCTGCAATTCCATCACCCAGTTTCCTGCGCGGATCAAAGCTCTCCGTTGGAGTCTGAAACACCATCTGCATCTTCTTATATACTTCTTTTAACTCTTTTCCCTTTTTCAGAGTGATATCTTCTCCATCCAGCCGGATCGTTCCGGAAGAAACATCCAGTAACCTGGTGATCATATTGACAACCGTAGTCTTCCCGCTTCCGCTTTCTCCGATAATTCCAAGCTTCTCACCGGACTCTACAGAAAAACTCACATCATCTACTGCCGTGTAGTTCTCTCGTCCCAGAGAGACAAATGTTTTTGTCAGATGTTCTGCTGCTAGTACCACACTCATTTTTCCTACCTCCGAAGTTTTGGAACCGCTGCCAGCAATTTCTTTGTGTACACTGATCCCGGATGTTCAAATACTTCTTCTGTCACTCCATACTCCATGATCTCACCTTCATGTAAAACCAGCACTTTGTCTGCCATCGCACGGATCACTCCCATATTATGAGTTACCAGCACTATGGAAGTTCCAAAAGTTTCCCGAACCATAAGCATCTCTTCCACTACCTGTTTCTGAACTGTTACATCCAGTGCGGAGGTCGGCTCATCTGCCAGCAATATCTTCGGGTTCAAAAGCATGGCCGCCGCGATGCCCACACGCTGCTGCATACCACCGGAAAGCTCAAAAGGATAACTGTCCAGTACTCTTTTGGGATCTTCAAAGCCAAATTTTTCAAGCAGCTTCTCCGCCTGATTCTCAAATACATCTGCTTTTATTTTTTTATGTTCTGTCATGAATTCATAAAGCTGTGCCCGTACCGTACGGATCGGACAAAAAGAGCTTCCGGCCGTCTGAAAGATCATTCCCAGCTCCGGTCCGCACAGTTTTCTCATCTCCCTCGGTTTCAGGTCGGGAAGATCCATTCCCTTATACCAGATATCACCTCTGGTAACAAGACCGTCCTTTCCAAGCAGACCCATCGCCGCTTTGATCAGCGTCGATTTTCCGCTGCCACTTTCTCCTACAATTCCAAGGATTTCACCTTTTTCTACAGAAAAACTGACATCATGTACAACCCTTTTTCCTTTATAACTGATATCTACATGTTCATAACGAATGACTTCCGTCACTTTTTCTACCTCCCATTGCGGGGATCCAGCCAATCTCTGACCGTATCACCCAACAGATTGAATATCATTACTGATACAAAGATTGCACACCCGGGTGCCAGCGTTACCCAGGGATGAGTCGTAAGCAGATTTCTTGTGTCACTCATCATACTTCCCCACTCAGCCACCGGCGGTTTTGCTCCCAGCCCCAGAAAAGACAGACCTGCAAGTTCCATCATCATCGTTCCGATATCCAGCATCGCTGTAACCAGGATGGGGCCTGTAATATTAGGAAGTATATGCTTAAAAATCAGTTTCCAGGTTCCACAGCCGGACAGTTTCGCTGCCCGGAGGTATACCGTTTCTTTTTGTGCCAGAGTTTCACTTCTTGCCACTCTGGCGTATTTTGGCCAGCTGATGGCACCCAGTGCTATGATCGCATTATGGACACCACCTCCAAGAGCTGCCGCTACCGCCAGCGCAAACACCAGCCCGGGGAAAGCAAGGAATACATCGGAAATACGCATCAGAACCGTATCGACCCATGTTCCCTTCCAGGCACAAAACACTCCGATCATCGTACCAAGCACTGTAATAAATGCAACCAGCAATAAGGTGGAATAAATACTGGTCTTGCTTCCCACGATCACACGGGACAGCATATCCCGTCCATATCGGTCAGTACCAAAGATATGTGCAGCGGACGGCACTGCCTTTGCATTACCCAGATCCTGCAGATAGGGATCATATGGGCATAAATATTCACTAAAATACGATGCGATCACCAGTGCCAACGCCAGTATTCCAAAAAAAAGTCAGACGAATCTTCAAATGATTCCTGTGTATATTCTGTTTTCTAATTGTTGGTTCTCTCATCCTTTTGTTACCCCCAGACGAATTCTCGGATCCAGTCGGTGATACAAAAGATCCGTGATCAGATTCACCATCACATAAATAATTGCCATCCATACCACATAAGCCTGAATAACCGGATAATCACGCATGGTAATCGCATCTACTGCCAGTTTTCCAACGCCATCCCACATAAAAATACTTTCTATAATAGCAGTTCCCCCCAGCAGATTTCCGATTGAGAGTGCCAGTAGTGTAATAATCGTCAGCATCGAAGATTTCATTACGTTTTTCCATAAGATCACGCGACTGCGCACACCTCTTGCCCGCGCTCCCTGCACATAATCCTTATTCCATTCCTCCAGCACTGCGGCTCGAACCTGCCGCATATATTTTGCTGACATGGAAACAGCCAGTGTAAGAGCCGGCATCCATGCACTCTTCAGGGTCACTCCATCCGAAATTACCGGAAGCAGTTGAAGCCTAATACTTAATAGCTGCATCAGTAACATAGCAACAAAAAAATTGGGTAAAGCATTTCCTATAAAGCTGAAAAATCGCAGGATCAGATCCGGAATCTTATCATGCGTAACCGCTGCAAGTATGCCAAAAGGAATCGACACCAGTATGGTAAGGATAATGGATAAAGCTGTCAGAAGCAAGGTCGCCGGAAGTTTGGAAAGAAAAGTAGGGAACACCGGTTTCCCGGTCATATAACTTTCTCCCATATCCCCTGTCAGCATTCCGCCAAGCCATCTGCCATACTGTACCAGGAATGGCTGGTCCAGTCCAAGTTCTGCTCTTTTCGCATCTATAATTTCCTGAGATACTTCCGTTCCTCTGTTCTGATACATCTCCGTAACCACGTCCGAACCAGCCAGGCGCATCATGGCAAAAGACAAAAAAGTAATCCCCAATAAAATGGGGATTAACTGTAAAAATCTATGCAATACATACTTTTTCATTTTATCACCTCATCAAAAGAACTATAATGAGTATATCATTTCCATATTTCTGTCGTAAGCCCCGTAGGGGGTTTTGAGGTATTCAATTTTGGACTGACCATATTCCAAAACATAACTGTTCAGTACCTTCACAGTTACGAGCCAAAATGCATTTAAACGATAAAAACACGCTTTGCGAGTTTTTATCGTTATCGCGGCACTCCTCAAGGTTCCGTGCAAGCACGGACTTTGACTCGTTGCTCGCGTAAATCACCTTCGGTGATGGCATTTTTGGCTTGTATGTCTCGGGATTTTGGCATATTCATGCCAAAACACCTCGCGGTACAGTGGCTACTGAATAGTTACTCCAAAACATACAAATTTCCCGGTTGTTTATCCGATCAGCTCCTGTTTTACATAATCAAGAAATTCATTGCCAGATCCGACAACGGTGTCTTTTCTCTTTTTACATATCCGAACATAATCTTATCGGATTCATTGGTAAGACAAATGCCCGGACGTGAAGGAGTCTTCCCGGGAGTAAGACTGTCGCCGCTGATGTTGGCGAGGCTGCCGTGATCCAGCATCTTTTCCATAATGTAGTCGCTGTTGGTTACGACGGAGACATCGATTTTTCCAAGGGTCAGATTATTTTCTGTATCCAGTTTCCAGCCTTCGTAATTGCCGGCGTCTTCCAGGAAGTTCTGGATATAATGCAGATTTTCGATTGTTTCCCGGGTGAGCTGTATTCCTTCTTTTTGCAGGTATCCGCCGCCGGGATACAGATAGGTGTCCAGTTCTTTCAACGGAATGAATTCCAGCTGTTTTCGTACCAGCAGATACTGCAGATCCGTCTGCTGACGGGTTGTCACGTAGAGGAAACCGAGTTCGTCTTTGTATTCATGGATACGCTCCAGCACTTCCCGCATTTTTCCGGTGTGTACTTGACAGTGCAGGTTTTCTTTTTCATGAATCTGATAAAACCGTACAAAGCAGTCTGCAATCCAGGAACTGGGGTTAAATGCAATATTCAACCACTGGGTATCTCCCACCGCGGACAGCTCTGCCATCGCTTCCACGTTTTCCAATACCCGGCTGGCATAGGCATAGGCCTGTTTTCCGTTTGGTGTCAGGCTGATTCCATGAGGATTTCGCACAAAAAGCGATGCCTGCATCTCTTCTTCCAGTGCCCGGATCACCTTACTGACGCTGGACTGGGTTGTATATAAAACAGATGCCGCCTCGCTGAAAGAGCCGGCATCTGCACAGGTGATAAAATATTTTAACTGTTTGATATTGATCATAAGTCACCTTTTTTTCCACAGACTGCAAACAATGGAGTCGGATTATAGAACGCATTTTTTTCCATGTAGACACGCTGACTGACTCCCATATCAATCTGGAACTGCTGCACACCGCTGCTGCTGAGAGCTTCCAGATCCCAGGCAGGACGGGCATAATTGCTTATGGACAGCTGGCGTTTGATATCCTCACACTCCTGCATCAGTGTATTTTCAATCTGGTTATGGGCATGATTTTTCGGAAGATCAGAAGTATCCGTAAAATCTACCGCTCCATAATTGGCATCAAAGTTCAACAGCACACCGCCCGGTTTCAGCACACGCATCCATTCTTTATAGGCTTTCTGTGCATCCGGAAGCGTCCAGGTCAGATTCCGGGAGATCACAAAATCAAAGGTATCGTCATCGTATTCCGGATTCTCTGCATCCATTACCTGAAACTCACAATCTGCCTGTTCTTCTTTTGCCAGTTCTCTGGCATGGAGAATCATATCCGGTGTCAAGTCAATCCCGGTCACCTGATGTCCTCTCTTCGCCAGGAGAATAGAGAAAAATCCCGCACCGCATCCTACATCCAGGATCCGCAGATGCTCTTTTTCCGGCAAATATTTATCGATTTCTTCCATCCATCGTTTCGCCAGTGGACTGTGAAGTTCTTCTCTTCTCTGCTCTTTGAAATCTGAACTTCGTTTTGTCCAGTAACCGGCGATCTTTTCTTTCCGGTCATCTTTTTCATAAGCGATTCTTCCGTAGGCGATCATCGGTCCTTCCTTTGTCACCTGCAGACTTCCCGTCTGGAAAAGAATCACACCGTCATATCCCCCATAACTCGTCTCCAGGGTCTTTCCTTCATAGTCTGTGACCTTTCCAAGCTTTTCTCCCTCTGAAAACATATCTCCCGGTTTTTTATCCGGATACCATAAACCGGCCTGATTTGCCGACTGATATACCACATCCGTCACTTCCATGGGATAATGATTCCAGTAACCACGGCTGGTCCGGTAAATGCCAAGGTAACGCAGGATATTTTTCAGATCCCTCTTATTGGACTCTACTTCTTCTCTCGTCCATCGTCCCATACCACCCCTCTCAATCAGGATGCTCGGAATTCCGCAGGAGGCTGCATAATTATAAGAACCACCGGATTCCACATTGGAGCGTACCATATACGGAACGTCCACGTGTTGCGCCATTTTTCGGGAAACCTCGATGACTTCTTTTTCTCCTTTTCCCGCATAATATACAAACGGCGTCAGATCTTCATATTCATCTCCGCTGTGAAGATCAATATAATAATCTGCCACACTGTGCAATTCTTTTTTTATGGCACTGGCGAGTCTCTGTGTTCTTGTTCCCTTTTCATCTCCCGGGAACTGCCGATTCAGATTTTTCCTGTCTTCCAGACAGAGACTTCCTGCCCGCTGCTCGAATTCTTCAGGACAGACCACTTTTACGATCACTATTGTTCCTGTGATTTTTTCCATTTTTAATTCGTTCGCCAGTTCCACTGCTGTCTCCACACCCACATATTCCCCTGGGTGCACGGCCGCAGTGATCAGCACGGTCTTTCCCTCTTTTTCCCCGTGCAGAACCGCCGCCGGAAGTACGAATTCTCCGCCTCCGATCATCAGCGTTCCCTGCCATCTCTCGCCCGGGGTTATTTCCAGCCCTGCTATCTGAAATTTATTCTCGTTCTTCATCATTTCACATTCAATCCGTCCTGTATGATTCTTACTCTTTGACTGCTTCGATACCAAACATTGGTGTCGAATGATAATTGACCTTTTCCACCTCTGACCATACCTGGTTCCAGACTTCCGTATCCACACTTACCCGGGCTGTTCCGAGTTCCTGCAGTATCTTTTGATCCCACCGGGGGCGATTGATCCTGCTGAGCGGCACCTGTCTGGCAATCTCTTCCATCGTATCGATATCCGTACAGGTATAGTGATCTTCCAGTCCGGCCTCAGTTACCATCTGCCGGTCTTTCTCATATTCTTCTCTTTTTTCAGCATCAAAGAGATGATGATACCAGTTAGCATCATAATTTAACAGGATACCACCTTTTTTCAGCACACGCATCCATTCTTTATACGCCTGCTCCGGATCTTCCAGGTTCCAGGTCAGATTCCGGCTGACTACTGCATCAAATGTTTCATCCGCAAATGCAAGATGACTGGCATCCATCTGACAATATGTGATCTTTTGTGCGAATGCTCCTGCATTTTTTTTAGCCTCTTCCAGCATCGCTTCTGTATAATCCACAGCAGTCACCTGGTAGCCTGCCTCTGCAAGAATAATAGAAAAAAATCCTGGACCGGTTCCGATATCCAGAATCTTATAGGTCTCATTTGTTCTGTTCTCCGGAAAATGACGTTCCAGTTCCCGTCTCCAGTTTGTCCGGTTATCACCCGCCAGTTCTTCCTGATTCACCTGAGAGTACCCTTCGGCTCTGTCAGTCCAGTAATCTTCGATCTGTTCCAGTAATTCCATATATTTTTCGTCCCTCCGCATAACTATATCGTTAACGCTCATTATATCATGAACTTCGTTCATGATCGCCATTCGCCGCTCCCCATAACCGTGCATGCACGCTTCTGGCTCGCTAACACTCATTATGTCATGATTCGCACCTTCTGGTGCTTGACGCTGCTTTTTGCAGCTATCATGATCGCCATTCGCCGCTCCCGATGAACAAACTTCGTTTGTTCTCGCTCGCTAACGCTCATTATATCATAATTGTTTCTTTTTTTCACAAGCCTCCATCGGGGGATATTTTTTCTTCACTTTTTCACGTAACTATGCTATACTAATAAAGTTATTCCAGCTTTTTTTGACCGGAATAGCATAACAGTTTTTATTTTAAACAAAGAAAGGGATAATCTATGTTAAGTACAATCGAATCCATCAATTCGGCGGTCAACAATTTTATCTGGGGAGTCCCTGCTATGATCTGTATCATCGGTGTTGGTCTGTATCTGACCATCCGTACTCATTTTTTACAGATCCGCAAATTTCCCTATGCAATCAAGACCACCATCGGACGTAATGTTCCGAAAAAAAGGACGCATCTGACGGTTCTCTGACGCTTTCCAGGCAGTCTGTACCGCTCTGGCCGCGACGGTCGGTACCGGTAATATTTCCGGAGTCGCGGGTGCCATCGCCATCGGCGGTCCCGGTGCTGTCTTCTGGATGTGGATCTCGGCTATCCTTGGCATGTGTACCAAATTTGCTGAAGTTACCCTTGCCGTACATTTTCGTGAAACTAACGCCAAGGGAGATCTTGTCGGTGGACCTATGTATTATATAAAAATGGTCTTAAAAAACACTGGCACTGGCTGGCGTACCTTTTTTCCGCTTTGGTGTCCTTACCGTATTCGGTACCGGTAATGCCACACAGGTCAATACGATCACAACAGCTGTCGATTCCGCACTGATTAATTTCCACCTGATTTCTGATCAGTCTGTCAGCACACTGAATCTGATCATCGGAATCGTGATCACGATTCTGGTCGGTCTGATCCTTCTTGGCGGTATCAAGCGAATCGGAAGTGTGACGGAAAAACTGGTTCCTTTTATGGCATTGTTTTATATTCTTCTGGCACTTGGTGTTGTACTGATCAACTTCCGTAATATTCCGCATGTTTTTTATTCTATTGTTTATGGTGCTTTTCGCCCGCGTGCTGTAACCGGCGGTGTGGTAGGAAGCTTCTTTCTCAGCATGAAAAAAGGAGTCTCACGCGGTATTTTCTCAAATGAAGCAGGTCTTGGTACCGGATCCATCGCCCATGCCTGTGCGGATACCAGAAAGCCGGTGAAACAGGGTCTGTTCGGTATCTTTGAAGTATTTGCCGATACCATTGTCATCTGCACCCTGACTGCTCTGGTTATTCTGTGCAGCGGCATCACGGTCACTTATGGACAGGCTGCCGGTGCAGAACTCACGATATCAGGATTTACTTCTGTATATGGCAGTTGGATTTCTGTTTTTACAGCCGTTGCGATGTGTTGTTTCGCTTTTTCTACAATCATCGGATGGGGACTGTATGGAGCAAGATGTATCGAGTTTCTGTTTTCCAGTGAGAAGGTCGTAAAGCCGTTTATGGTTGTATATTCTCTGGTAGCCATTCTTGGTGCTACAGTGGAACTTGGACTTCTGTGGAGTATTGCAGAGACCTTCAACGGTCTGATGGCGATTCCAAACCTGATTGCGGTGTTCCTGTTGTCGGGGACGGTTGTGAAGATGGTGAAGGAGTATTTTGCTACAGAAGGAAAATAAATCTTTTTAAGAGAGAAACGCCTGAATCTCAATATGAGATCCAGGCGTTTTTCATCTGTCAGGGCTTAGTTGCATCGCATTTTTCATATTAGTATCTCCAAATATCTCCGCACTCTTTCTTCTACTCGGAATTTCTTCGCATATTCCGATAATTGAGGAATGTTTTTATCTTTTCTGTCCACGTATCGCTTATATGCCTCAGCAGCAATACCAATATCTACTTCTGTTCGTTTTCGTAGAATATCACACAATGTCCTCTCCATGCTGTATGTGGTAATGATATTTTCTCCCGGCGATTTCACACGAATCAATCCCAGATCATACCATTCTCTCTTTACTGTCGAACATATTATTCTATTTTTCTATGTGAGGAACCCGGTTTCGTCCGCTTAGGGAAAAAACTATACTACGCCAGTTCCCCCGTATTCCCCGTATACAACTGATAATATTTTCCTTTTTCTTCAATTAACTGGTCGTGTGTTCCACGCTCGATGATACGTCCGTTTTCAAGAACCATAATACAGTCACTGTTTCTTACGGTGGACAGGCGGTGTGCGATGACGAAAGTGGTCCGTCCATGCATCAGCTTATCCATACCATCCTGTACCAGCTTCTCCGTTCTGGTATCAATCGAAGAAGTCGCTTCATCCAGGATCAGCACCGGCGGATCCGCTACCGCTGCACGGGCGATAGACAGAAGCTGTCTCTGCCCCTGGCTCAGATTGGCACCGTTATTCGTCAGTTTCGTCTGATAGCCATCCGGCAGTCTCCGGATAAATCCATCCGCATTCGCCAGTTTAGCCGCCGCGATCACCTCTTCATCCGTAGCATCCAGCTTTCCGTAACGGATATTTTCCATAACCGTATTCGTAAACAGCTGCGTATCCTGAAGAACAATCCCCAGAGACCGACGCAGATCTGCTTTTTTGATCTTGTTGATATTAATACCATCATAACGGATCTTTCCATCCTGGATATCATAAAAACGGTTGATCAGATTGGTGATCGTGGTCTTTCCTGCTCCGGTAGAACCAACAAATGCAATCTTCTGACCCGGTTTTGCAAAGAGCTTGATATCATGCAGAACCATCTTTTTCTCATCATATCCAAAATCCACACCATTAAATACCACATCACCTTCCAACGGCTGATAAGTTGTTGTATTATCCGCTTTGTGGTAATGTTTCCATGCCCAGTGACCTGTATGTTTCTGTGCTTCCCGTACCTCACCATTCTCAATTTCCGCATTAACCAGTGTAACATACCCTTCGTCCAGTTCCGGTTTTTCATCCAGGATACGGAAGATACGGTCTGCACCTGCCAGTGCCATAACCACACTGTTTAACTGCTGGCTGACCTGGTTGATCGGCATGTTGATACTCTTGTTAAAGGTCAGGAAACTGGCCAGTGCACCAAGGGTCAGACCGCCGACTCCATAAGTAGCAAAGATACCACCTGCGATCGCACATACCACATAGCTGACATTTCCCAGCTGTGCATTGACCGGTCCCAGGATATTACCGTATTTATTCGCATTGTTGGCACTGTCATAGAGTTCATCGTTTAACTGATTGAACTTTTCCAGGCTCTCTTCTTCATGACAGAACACTTTTACTACTTTCTGTCCTTCCATCATCTCTTCGATATAACCGTTTACCGCACCCAGAGATTTCTGCTGTGCAAGGAAATATCTACCGCTCAGTCCGGCTACTTTCTTCGTAGTAAACAGCATGATGGCGATCATCACCAGAGATACGAGTGTCAGCGGTATACTCAGGATGATCATGCTGACAAAGACACTGACAATCGTGATCACACTGGATAACAGCTGTGGCATACTCTGGCTGATCATCTGACGCAGCGTGTCAATATCATTTGTGTAGATTGACATGATATCTCCATGCGCATGGGTATCAAAATATTTGATCGGAAGACTCTCCATGTGATGGAACATATCATTTCTCAGATTCTTCAGTGTTCCCTGTGTCACATATACCATGATCCGGTTATAGGAAAAGGTAGCCCAAACACCGATCAGATAGAATACCGCAACCTTCAGGATCGCTCCAAGCAGCGGACCGAAATCCGGACTGCTCTGCCCGATCAGTGGCATGATATACAGATCGATCAGATTTTTCATAAACATGGTTCCCTGGACATTGGCAATGACACTGACGAAAATACACACTGCCACAATTACCAGATGAATTCCATAATTTTTTCCGACATATTTTAAAAGACGTCCCATCAGTTTTCCCGGATTTCAACCCGGGGTTTCGGACCTCTCGGTCCTCTTGGTCCTGGTCCTTGGCATGATCAGACACCTCCTTTCTCGTCAAAATCTCCGCCGCCCTGGGTCTGAGATTCATATACTTCTCTGTAAATTTGATTATTTGCAAGCAGTTCTCCATGAGTACCAAAGCCATCTACCTGACCGTCATTCATGACGATGATCCGGTCTGCCCCTGTACACTGGAGATTCTTTGTGCGATGATCAGTTTCGTCGTACCGGGAATCTCTTTTGCAAAAGCTTCCCTGATCCGTGCATCGGTAGCGGTATCAACGGCACTGGTAGAATCATCCAGAATCAGTACTTTCGGTTTCTTTAACAATGCTCTGGCGATACACAGACGCTGCTTTTGTCCACCGGATACATTGGAACCACCCTGTTCGATATAGGTTTCATACCCTTCAGGCATCTTCTCGATAAATTCATCGGCACAGGCCAGCTGGCAGGCGCGGATGCATTCTTCTTTGCTGGCTTCTTTGTTACCCCAGCGCAGATTTTCCAGAATCGTTCCGGAAAACAGCACATTTTTCTGCAGTACCACGGCTACCTGATTTCGCAGAGTCTCCATATCATAAGACCGCACATCCATACCGCCGACTTTGATATTTCCGGTGGTCACATCGTACAGACGACTTATTAGATTAACCAGACTGGACTTTGCACTTCCGGTTCCACCGATGATACCAATCGTCTCTCCTGCATGAATATTCAGATTGATATCTTTTAAGACATATTCGCCACTTCCTTTTTTGTAGCTGAAGTTTACATGATCAAAGATGATACTTCCATCTTTTACTTCTGTCACCGGTCTTTCCGGATTGGTCAGTTCCGGTTTTTCTTCCAGAACCTCTGTGATTCGTTCTGCACTCGCCACACTCATGGATACCATAACAAATACCATGGACACCATCATCAGGCTCATCAGAATATTCATACAATATGTAAGAAGACTCATCAGTTCTCCGGTAGTCAGCTGATCGGTTACGATCATCTTCGCACCCAGCCAGCTGATTCCAAGGATGCAGCTGTATACCGCAAACTGCATCAGAGGTGCATTATAAGACAGGATCTTTTCTGCTTTTACAAACATTTTATATACATTGTAACTTGCTTTGGAAAACTTTTTGTCTTCATAATCTTCTCTCACATACGCTTTTACCACACGGATACCGGCAATATTTTCCTGCACACTCGCATTCAGATCATCATATTTTTTAAATACTTCCTGAAAATATCCGGACACCCGGCTGATGATAAAGAACAGGCATGCTCCCAGAATAATAACTGCCACCAGATAAATACTTGCCAGTTTTGCATTGATATAAAAAGACATGATCATCGCACAGACCATGCTGATCGGCGCACGCACAAACATGCGAAGCAGCATCTGGTATGCATTCTGTACATTGGTTACATCCGTGGTCAGTCGTGTGATCAGTCCGGCGGTACTGAACCGGTCGATATTGGAAAACGAAAACTGCTGAATGTTTTCATACATGGCTTTTCGCAGGTTTCTTGCAAATCCTGCGGAAGCATTGGCTCCACAGACACCACCCATGATACCTGCATACAGACCAATCAGTGCTGCCACGATCATCCATCCGCCTATGATACAGATATGGCGGATATCTCCTTTCTCCACACCATCATCGATGATGGATGCCATGAGAAAAGGAATCAGCATCTCCATCAGGACTTCCAGAATCATAAATAACGGAGTCTTGATGGAGTCTTTCTTGAACTCTTTGATCTGAGCTCCCAGCGTTTTAAGCATTACTCTCTCCTCCTGTTTGTTTCTCCCTGTTGAATCTCGATATTAGAACGCATCTTACGGATTACCCGGAAAAACACTTCCAGATCTTCGTCCGATATTCCCTGACGAAGTGTGCTTTCCAGCCGGTTGATGTTGCGGATCGTTCCTTCCTGCATCCTGATACCAACTTCCGTCAGCTCCAGTTTCTTTAACCGGGCATCTCGTTCCACACTGACTCTGCGGATATATCCTCTTTTTTCCATCAACTTCAGGATCCCTGTCGCTGTGGACCTGGCTATGGAAAATTCCGCCTCAATATCCCGCTGATAAATGTCTTCTTCGGAATGCTCATATAAAAACCGGATAATCCAGCTTTGCATCATCGTCAATTCCTCGCCTCCCATCGCTGCACGATAGGCGGTCATCCGACTGTGAATCTCATTTTCCAGCCGTTTATTTTCAAATCCGATGTGATCCCTGTATTCTACTTTCAGCATCCTGTGACCTCCTTTCTGTTTGTTCGGATGCGAACAGTTCGGTAGCGTTCGTTCGTTCACGAACTATTTTATGACACATTTCCTC
>ENA-OPYX01000800-OPYX01000800.1-human-gut-metagenome-genome-assembly--contig:-NODE-800-length-18000-cov-3.867286_pt1 | contig 18000 bp, 19 predicted proteins | sample MGYA00242639_ERZ504486 | MGnify/ENA primary metagenome ERZ504486 (study PRJEB26092, sample SAMD00036296) | human gut metagenome | host: Homo sapiens | study: EMG produced TPA metagenomics assembly of... | reverse complement strand
TGAGTGCATCTACCAGCATGTGGACGAGCGCAAGGCCGTGCTGGAGGCAGTGATGAGCGAAGCCAAAGGCAGCTGACCGTCATTGCACACGTTGGCTGCAACACACCGCGACAGTGTGGAGCCTGGCCCGCCATGCCGGAGAGCGTGGGTGTGGATGCCATCGCCTCCATCCCCCCCATCTACTTCCATCTGCCTGAGTATGCCATTGCAAAATACTGGAATGACATGTCCGCTGCTGCTCCCAATACCGAATTCGTCATCTACAACATTGCCCCAGCTGGCTGGCACCGGCCTGACCATGAGCCTGCTGAAGGAGATGCTCAAGAACCCCAACGTCGTTGCCGTCAAGAACAGCTCCATGCCCACCCAGGACATCCAGATGTTCAAGGATGCCGGTATCGCTGCCCGCGGCGAAGGCAACTTTGTGGTCTTTAACGGCCCCGATGAGCAGTTCGTCTCCGGCCGCGTCATCGGCGCAGACGGCGGCATCGGCGGCACCTACGCCGTGATGCCTGAGCTGTATCTGGCCATGAACGAGCATATCAACAAAGGCGAGGTCAAGGAGGCTCAGGCCCTCCAGTATGAGGCCGACCGCATCATCTACAAGATGTGTGAGGCCCATGGCAACCTGTACGCCGTGCAGAAGGAGATCCTGCGCCGGATGTACGGTCTGGAGCTGGGCGGCGTGCGTGAGCCCATGCCCAGCCTGGTCCCCGAGGATGAGACCATCGTGGCCGAAGCACAGGCCATGATCGAAGCCGCCATCGCAAAACTGTAAGCTGAACAAGCGCCCCCTCTCCGTCTCTTTTCAGAGGGGAGGCGGGCGCTTCTTTTTTGGAGGGAAAGCGTATGATCTGCGATACCCTGGATCAACTGCATCTGTACAAGGGGTTCCACAAAAACCTCGACACGGCCATTGAGTTTCTGGCCGCACACCCGCTGGAAACCCTGCCGCTGGGCCGTACCGAAGTGGACGGCGACGAGGTGTTCATCAATGTGATGGATGCCGATCTCAAACCCCACACCGGTTCCCACGCCGAATATCACCGGCTCTACGCCGATCTGCAGATCGACCTGACCGGCGGCGAGGGCTGGGGCTACGAGACCGCCCCCGGCACCGAGGTGGAGCCCTACCAGCCGGATATCGGCAAAAAGGACAGCGAGGATGCCGTTTTCGGCGCTCTGGGCGAGGGGCGGTTCGTCCTCTTCTTCCCCGGTGAGCTGCACCGCCCCGGCGTGGAAATGCCCGGCTGCAATCGTGTCCGCAAAGCTGTTGTCAAGATCAAGATGGAGGATAAGTATCATGGATAAGGAAAAACTGTTTGCTCAGATCAAGGGCGGGCTGATCGTCTCCTGCCAGGCATTGGAGCACGAGCCCCTGTACACCAAGGAGGGCGGCGTGATGCCCCTGATGGCCAAGGCAGCCGCCATGAGCGGCGCGGTGGGCATCCGCGCCAACACCGTGCGTGACATCACCCAGATCAAGGAGGTCGTGGACCTGCCCGTGATCGGCATCATCAAAAAGGACTACCCCGGCACCCCCATGTACATCACTGTGACCATGAAAGAAGTAGACGAGCTGGTGGCCTGCGGCGTGGATATTCTGGCGGTGCAGGGCACGGGAGCTCTCCGCCCGGATGGTTCCACCTCCGCTGAGTTCATCCGCGCTATCAAAGCAAAGTACCCGGATCAGTTGGTGATGGCCGACTGCGACAACTTTGAGAACGCCATGGCCTGCGCCGAGGCCGGTGCCGACTTTGTGGGCACCACCATGCGCGGCTACACCCCTGAGACCCAGGGCATTGACGACATCGATTTTGATTTCGTCCACAAGCTGGCCACCGAGTGCCCCGCCAAAGTCATTGCCGAGGGCCACATCCACTACCCCCGAGCAGGCCGTCAAGGCACTGGAAGCCGGTGCTTTTGCACTGGTGGTGGGCGGTGCCATCACCCGCCCTGCCGAGATTACGGCCCGCTTCACCGGAGCCATCAACGCCATGAACAAGTAAAACGGAGACACTGAGATGAAACAGTATCTTGCGATCGATATCGGTGGCACTGCCGTCAAGCTGGGCATCGTGGATGAAACCGGCGCGGTAGGCCCCAAGGCCGAGGAGAGCGTCAACTTCGACGGCTACCAGACCCCGGTGCTGGCCACCGTGCTCAAAGCCGCCAAAGCCTTTGTGGAGACCCAGAACATCGATGTGAACACACTGGAAGGCGTGGGCGTTTCGGCCACCGGCCAGATCGACAGCCGCAAAGGCATCGTGGCCGGTACCTGCGGCAACTTTCCCAACTACATCAACAGCCCCATCCAGGCCGAACTGGAACGGCTCTTCGGCCTGCCCGTCACCGTTGCCAACGATGCCAACTGCATGACGCTGGGCGAGGTCTGGGTCGGCGGCGCAAAGGGTTATACCGATGTCATCGGCGTGACCCTTGGCACCGGCGTGGGCGGCGGCATCCTGACCGGCGGCCGCCTTTTGGAGGGTGCCCGCGGACTGGGCGGTGAGCTGGGCCACTACCGCACCCATGCACTGGACGGTGTCCCCTGCACCTGCGGTGCCACCGGCTGCTGGGAGCGCTACGCCGCCACCACGGCTCTGGTACGGGCCGCGCAGAAAAAGGACCCGGCCTGGAAAGACGGCCGCGCCATTTTTGCTGCCGCGGAGGCTGGCAACGAGACCGTTCTGGCCCTGCTGGATGCCTGGACGGATGAGATCGCACAGGGCCTTGCAGGCATGGTGCACATCTTTAACCCGCAGCTCATTCTCATCGGCGGCGGCGTAAGCGCCCAGCAGAAGCTGCTCATCGAGCCCATTGCCGCCAAAGTCAGGGCCTCCGTTATGCCCGCCTTTGCCGAGGGACTGGAGATCCGCGCCGCCCAGCTGCACAATGATGCCGGTATGGTAGGCGCAGTCTATTACTTCCGCCAGCAGCACGGCGAAGCCTGATCATCTGAACGATCAAAGGAGTGTATTGAGATGAAAACACATATTCTCTGCCTGGGCGATTCCAACACCCACGGTTACTGTGCCGACCCCAAGGACAATGCCGACGGCGGCATCCGCTTCAACGAGGACGAGCGCTGGACCTGCCGCCTGCAGACTGCTCTGGGCGACAAGTATCTGGTAACCGAAGAGGGCCTTTCCGGCCGCACCACCGTTTTTGTAGATCCCATCCACGAGTCCATGGATGCTCTGAGCGTGGCCTATCCCCTGCTCAAGAGCCATGAAGTCATCGACCTGCTCATCATCATGCTGGGCACCAACGATGTGAAGGAGCGCTTCAACGCAAACGCTGCCTGCATTGGCGCTGGCATGGAGCGCCTGATTCAGAAGTGCAAGACCGTGGATTGCTGGGGCGGCAAGGAACCCAACATTCTTGTGGTCGCTCCTCCGCGCATCAAGGAGGGCTTCCACGATGAGGTCATGGGCGACGGCTGTGTGGAGAAGTCCAAGGGCGTTGCCGGCTGGTACAAGATCATTGCAGAGCGCAACAACGTCCATTTTCTGGATGCTGAAGGCTGCGAGTTCAACCAGATCGACTTCATGCACCTGACCCGTAAGGGCCACGCACAGCTGGCCGAAAAGCTGGCCGAGCTGGTGCCGACGCTGCTCTGAGTCAAAAAGAACAACCCTCTCCGTCATTGCCTCGCAATGCCGCCTCACCCTTTCGGGAAAAGCAGGCAAAGCAAAAGGCTTTGACGGAGAGGGTTGTTTTCTTTTGTCAGATGTAATCCGAAATATACGGGATCTTATGGAAGAGCACGTCATCCAGCCGTTCCACAGCCTCTTCCCTGCCCTCGATGCGCTCCAGCTCATACAGACGCTCTGCGGTCTTATAGCCCAGCAGCAGGGTGGTAAAGGTGCCGATGCCCATTTTCAGGTGATACTCGGCGGGTTCACGGGTCATGGTGCAGTGCCCATCCGCAAAGCGAACGTTGAACGTCCGGTCGTTCCATGGCAGAAGCGAGTCCTCGATCTCCAGCTCGATACACAGGGTGCCGCCGTCCGGGTCACAGGGGTAATCGGCGAGAAAATCCTCCACGTCGATGATGCGTCCCATGGCATAGGGGCGGATGCTCTCCTTGATGTCGCCATCGTCCATCTCAAAGGCGATGGGTTCGCTGAAATAGGTGCTGCCGTGCACCTCATCGATCATGGAATCATGGGCATGGATATACTCCCACAGGCCTTTCTGGGCCTCGCGGTTGAGGTAGACCATTTCCTTGATGTGCATGATGTCATTTTTGATGAGGTAGACCATGTAGCCGCAGGGCTTATCCTTGACGTTGTAGTAGACCGCAACATTGGTATCGTCCTCATCCCAGCGCCAGTATTCCTCCCAGGCCAGACTGTTGCGGAACAGACAGCCGTGGGTAATGGACGCAAAATGAGAGTGCAGCTCATGGAACTCGGTATTATCCCAGCTGACACGCCGGACATAGCCGGGGGCCTTGACCTTGGTAGGGATCTGCCGGTCCTTGATGTTGAACGAGATCTTGTTGGAAACGATCTCCCAGCCCAGATGATGGTACAGCGGAATGCTGTACGGGTAGAGCAGGGCGAAGGATTTGCCCTCCTCGTGCATCTGGGTCAGGCCCTTGATCATCAGGTGTTTCATAATGCCCTGCCCGGTGTACTCCGGGTAGGTGCAGACACTGGTAACAAAGCCCACATGGTAGACCGTATCGTAGATGTTCATTTTCAGCGGATAGACGGCAAACTGGGACACCAGCGTGTCTCCATCAAAGCAGCCCAGAACATCGGCACGTTCCAGCACCGGGAACTTGGACTGCTTGATTTCATCGTCCTTCCAGCCTGTGGCAGTCAGTTCTTCTTCCGTGACCTGAAAGGTGTAGCGGAGCAGTGCGTTGTACTGATCCAGATCCTTCGCTTCCAGATAACGGGTCAGATAATGGTCTGCGGCGTTCATACGAACACCCCCGCCCTTACGGGGTCAGACGGTTGGGGCCGCGGAACAGGAACTCCGCGTCCTTGATGCTCTCGCCCACCAGCAGCATGGTCAGGCGGTCGATGCCCAGACCGAAGCCGCCGTGCGGGGGGCAGCCATACTGGAAGAATTCCAGATAGAACTTGACATCCTCAGCCAGACCCTTTTCCTCAGCCTGCTTCTTCAGCACCTCATAGCGGTGCTCACGCTGGGCACCGGTGGTGATCTCCACACCGCGCCAGATCAGGTCGTAGCCCTGAGGCACGCCGTTCTCGTCGCGCATGTGGTAGAAGGCGCGCTTCTCAGCATCGTAATCCGTGACGAAGAGGAACTCGTGGTTATAGTGCTTCTTCACCCAGTCGTAGCTCAGGCGCTCAGCCTCGGTAGTCAGGTCGCCCTTCTCGGAATCGTCCACCACATAACCGAAGTCCTCTTCCAGACCCTTGTACAGGTCAGCCAGCTTGACCACGGGGAACGGGGTCTCGGGCACGATGACTTCCTTGCCGAACAGCTCCTGGATCTGGTCGCCGTAAGCGTCCTTCACAGCCTGCAGGCCAGCCTTGAGCAGCTGCTCCTCCATGGCCATGACATCCTTGTAAGAGGTGATGTAGCTGAACTCCAGATCGAAGCCGGAGAACTCCGTGGCGTGCTTATTGGTATAGCTCTTCTCGGCGCGGAACACAGGGCCGGTCTCGAAGATGCGCTCAAAGCCTGCAGCCATTGCCATCTGCTTGTAGAACTGGGGGCTCTGTGCCAGATAGGCATTGCGATCGAAGTAATCCACCTTGAACACCTCAGAGCCGCTCTCGCTGGCAGCAGCGATCAGCTTGGGGGTGTGGATCTCGATGAAGTTCTGGTCCAGCAGGAACTTGCGCATGGCGTTGACCATGCAGCTCTGGGCCTTGAACATCAGCTGGTTCTCATCGGTGCGCAGATCGACCCAGCGGTAATCAATGCGCTGGTCGATGCTGGAACGCTCCACTGCCTTTTTCTTCTTGGTGGCGGCAATGGCCTTGCGGGCAATGGGCAGTGCATCCGCAATGCTCTCCACCTCGATGGCCTCGGGGATCATCTCGATGCCGCCCATCTTGACGTAGTCGTTCTCGACCACCTTGCCGGTGACAGTGATGACAGAATCAGGGGTCAGCTGATCGATGGTGCCCACCAGATCAGGATGATCTTCTTTTTCAACCGTGATCTGCAGCTTGCCGGTGATATCCTTCAGTACGATAAAGGCCATATACTTGCTGTTGCGCAAGTTTTCAATAAAACCCTGTACCTTGACCGTATTGCCAATTTCCTTTTGTACCTCGTTGATATAGGTGCGATTCATGGAAATCCTCCTTTGATGTCTTATACCGTTTTATTATACGCTTTTCAGGGGATAAATCAAGTATTCTGCCCGGGCCAGTCTTACTTCTTGTGATTTTCCTCTTCGTGCAAAGTGCCGGTACCGCCCTCGACCACACCGTCGTGGTCGAGCACCGCCCTGATGGTGCCAAAGAAGCACTTTACGTCCATGCCAAAGCTCAGGTGCTCCACATAGTAGCCGTCCAGCCGGGCCTTGTCCACGATCTCCAGCTCATCCCGCCCATGGATCTGGGCCCAGCCGGTCAGGCCGGGGCGGACATCGTTGGCACCGTACTTGTCCCGCTCGGCCAGCAGGTCATACTGGTTCCACAGCGCCGGGCGCGGGCCGATGACTGCCATATCGCCCACAAAGATGTTCCAGAGCTGGGGCAGCTCGTCCAGACTGGTCTTGCGCAGGAAGTGCCCCACCCGGGTGATATACTGATCCGGGTCCTTGAGCATGTGGGTGGGCATATCGTGGGGGGTGTCGATGCGCATGGTGCGGAACTTGAGGATATTGAAATGTTGTTTGTGGATGCCCACCCGCTTCTGCCTGAAAAAGATCGGCCCCGGGGAATCGATCTTGATGGCAAGGCAGAGGATGAGCAGCAGCGGCGAGAGCACGATCATGCCGCAGAGGGACAAAATGACCGCCAGCAGCCGCTTGATGCCGTTTCGATACATGGAAGATCCTCCCTTTTCAGAGTACTTTTTATTATAGCAAGCCATTCGACAGTTTGCAATCCATTCCGTGCAGTTTTACGCCCGAGAGGCTCAGGCAGGTGCAGCAGAAGTATTGGCTGTTGCGCAGACCACAAAACGCCTGTTTTGTTGTATTATTCATCCTGTTTTCTCTCTTGTTCCGGAACGATTTCTGCCGTATCATTATAGTAACAACTCTATCTGAAACAGGAGGTCTTTTCTGTGATCCAACGTTTTTCTTTCGGGCATCCTTTTCCCACCCAGAGCGTTGTGCTGTCTCTTCCCGCGGAAAGCGGCCCCATCCCCTTTCTGACTCCCGATGGCAGCGGCTGGCAGCTCACCCTCAGTGAGCAGGCTGCCGTCTACGGTCTGGGTGAAATGCCCCGCGGCATCAACAAGCGCGGCTGGCACTACATCGCCAACAACACCGATGAATCCCGCCACAGCGAGGACAAGCTTTCCTTCTATGGTGCGCACAATTTCCTGCTGGTGCGGGACGGCAGCACCTGCTTTGGCCTGTTCGTGGATTTCCCGGGCAAGGTTTATTACGACATCGGTTATTCCCGCCACGATCTTCTCTCTTTCCACACCGAGACCCCAGACTACGATCTGTATCTCCTCTCCGGCGGGAACGAAAATGCGATCTGCAGGGAGTTCCGTACCCTCATCGGCCGCAGCTACATCCCGCCCAGGTGGGCATTCGGTCTGGCACAGAGCCGCTGGGGCTACAAGACTGAGGAGGACGTACGGGAAGTTGCACGCCAGTACAAGGAGCACGACCTGCCGCTGGATATGATCTGCATGGACATCGAGTATATGCAGGACTATGCCGATTTCACCGTAAACAAGGAACGTTTTCCAGACCTTACAAAGCTCTCCGCAGACCTGAAAGCGCAGGGCATCCGGCTGGTGCCCATCATCGATGCCGGCGTGCGCGTTGACCCCAACGACTCCACCTGCACTGAGGGACTGGAAAAGGGATACTTCTGCAAAAAGGCCGACGGAACTCCCTTTGTGGCGGCAGTCTGGCCCGGCAAGGCCTACTTTGCCGACTTCCTGCGCCCCGAGGTGCGGGAGTGGTTCGGCCACAAATACAAGGCCCTGACCGACTGCGGCATCGAGGGCTTCTGGAACGATATGAACGAGCCCTCCCTCTTCTACTCACCTGAGCGGCTGCGCGCTTTTCTGGACGATATGGCCGCCCTGCGGGAGAAGGACAACATTGAGCAGGAGGAGTTTTTCCCGCGCGTGGTGGGCGGTGCCATGGGCCTGATGAACAGCCCGGCAGACTACGCCAGTTTCTACCACGAGGCAGACGGCCGGAAGGTACGTCACGATCAGGTCCACAACCTTTATGGCGGCAGCATGACCCGCGCCGCAGGGGAAGCCTTTGCCGACCTGCGTCCGGGCCAGCGCACCCTGCTTTACAGCCGTTCCAGCTTCATTGGCAGCCACCGCTACGGCGGCATCTGGCTGGGCGACAACAATTCCAGCTGGGCCCAGCTGCTGGCCAATATCCAAATGATGCCCAGTGTCCAGATGTGCGGTTTCCTGTACAGCGGTGCCGACCTCTGCGGCTTCTCCTGCGATACCACGCCGGATCTTGCCCTGCGCTGGCTTGAGTTCGGTCTGCTCACCCCGCTGATGCGCAACCACTCCGCGGTGGGCACCCGGATGCAGGAATACTACCGCTTCCCCGAGGTGCTGCCCGCTGTGCGTAATATGATCCGTCTGCGCTACGCCCTGCTGCCCTACCTGTACAGCGAATTTATGAAGGCTGCGCTGGAAAACACCAGCTACTTCCGGCCGTTGGCCTTCGATTACCCGGATGACCCCGATGCCCGGGAGGTGGAAGATCAGCTTCTGCTGGGCGAGGGCCTGATGGCCGCTCCCGTCTATGTCCAGAATGCCCACGGGCGGCATGTCTACCTGCCCGAGCCCATGAAGCTCCTGCGCCTGCGGGCTGTGGACGACTACGACGAAGAGATTCTGCCTGCCGGACACCACTATATCCGCTGTGCGCTGGACGAAATGCTGTTGTTCATCCGTCCGGGTCACATCATTCCCGTGGCACAGCCCGCCAACAACACCGCTGAGCTGGATGATGCCAGCCTGACCCTGTGGAGCTTCCTGCCCAACGGCGAATCTGCGGAGTACCGGATGTACCGGGACGACGGCGTGACAACGGAATACGAGAAGAAAGAGCACTGGAAAAACGCTGCAGATCCATCATTCCTGATCAAAGCGCCCCAGAAAGGCAGGCCCCCCCCTGCGCGGCATCTTGTATTTTACAGAAAACTGTATTATAATATAGGTGTTCTTTACAAATTGCGTTGTGCCGCAAAACGGCACGGCGCATTTTTTACGCTTCGATTTTGGTGCAAGAGTATGAGAGAAGTTTCAAAGGAGGCGGAGCTTTCATGGCACAAATGTCCCAAGCCGGTGATCTGACCAGCGGCCCGATGCTGAAAAAGATCATCCTGTTTTCCCTGCCGCTGGCGGCATCCAGCTTTTTGCAGCTGCTGTTCAATGCTGCCGATGTGGTCGTGGTGGGTCGATTCGCCGGCAGCGCCGCGCTGGCAGCAGTTGGTTCCAACGGTGCACTCATCAACCTGCTGGTCAACCTGTTTGTCGGCCTTGCGCTGGGTGCAAACGTTGTGGCGGCCCGCTGTTATGGTGCAAAGGATGACCAGGGCGTGCACGAAGCGGTGCAGACTGCTGTTACCCTGAGCCTTGTGGGTGGCGTTCTGATGGCTTTTGTGGGCTTTTTTGCAGCCCACGGTCTGCTGGAACTGATGTCCAGCCCCGAGGATGTCATTGACCTTGCCACACTTTACCTGAAGATCTACTTCATCGGAATGCCGATGACCATGCTGTACAACTTCAACGCCTCCCTGCTGCGTGCCGTGGGCGACACCCGCCGCCCGCTGGTCTGTCTGGCGGTGGCAGGTGTCATCAATGTGGTGCTGAACCTGCTGTTCGTCATCGTATTCCAGATGAGCGTGGCGGGCGTGGCGCTGGCCACCATCCTCAGCCAGACGGTATCCGCCATTATGGTCACGGTGCTGCTGGTCAGGGAAGAGGGTGCCATGCACCTTGACCTGCGGCATCTGGGCATCCACAAGAAAGCCATGCTGCAGATCATCCGGATCGGCCTGCCCGCCGGTCTGCAGAGCACCGTGTTCAGCCTGTCCAACGTGGTGATCCAGTCGGCCATCAATTCCTTTGGCTCCACGGTCGTGGCCGGAAACTCTGCCGCATCCAACCTAGAGGGCTTCATCTACACCGGCATGAATGCCTTTGCGCAGGCGGCCGTGACCTTTACCAGCCAGAACGTGGGTGCCCGCCGGTACGACAACCTCGACCGCGTCATGCGCAACTGCCTGCTCTGCGTCACTGTGGTGGGCCTGTTCCTGGGCTGCGGCGCTTACTTTGGCGGCGAGGTCCTGCTGCACTTCTACTCCACGGATGAAGCCGTGGTGGCTGCCGGCCTGTCCCGGATGCAGATCATCTGCACTGCCTACTTCCTGTGCGGCATAATGGACACTCTGGCCAGCTGCCTGCGCGGACGCGGCTACTCGGTGATCCCCATGATCGTCAGCCTGGTGGGCAGCTGCCTGCTCCGTCTGGTCTGGATCGCGACCATCTTCCGGATGTTCCGCTCCACCGGCACGCTGTACATCAGCTATCCCATCAGCTGGGCCCTGACCGCAGGGGTACATCTCATCTGTCTGCTGGTCGTGCGCAAAAAGATGAACGATCAGCTGAAGGAAGAGGCCCGCCTGGCCGCATAACAAAAAACGCTTTCCTGTGCTCAGCAGGAGAGCGTTTTTGTTTACAGCATCTTCTTTAACAGATATCGGTCATACCCGCCGTACATCTCCCGGCGGTCGGCAATGACAAAACCGCAGGCAAGGGCATTGTTCAGGCTGTATTGATTCTCCGGGCTGACGGTGGCCCCGATGCCCACGATGCCGGGCCGGACAAGGGGCAGCGCCGCTTCCAGCAGCTTCCGCTGCAGGCCGTTGCCCCGCCAGTCCGGGTGGACCACTGCGCTGTCCGCATTGGCCCAGTGCTCCCACTCCTCCCGGGGCACCCCCAGAAAGGCCGCATAGTTGTGCGCACTCCGGCCGCAGTAGCGCAGGATAAAGTACGCCCCCAGCCGTTCGCCGTCGTATGCCCCGATGCACAGGTCCTCCCTCAGATAGGCCGTGATATTCTCCAGTGTGTCCGGCACAAACTGCTCCGGGTGGGGCATGGCGGCCCGCACTTCGTTCTGCAAAGCAAAGAATGCGGCGGCATCCGCAGGGCCGCACCGGCGCAGGCGAATGGGAAGCTGTGCAGGTCGGCCGCACACTTTTTGCAGTATCAGTTCCATTTTGTGAACCCTCCAAAAATAAAATCATACTTTCTGCTGGATTCCAGTATAATTACCATTCAAAATAAAGTCAAATCATGCTATAATGAAAGCAAGAAAATCTGTCCGGCGCAGCTTTGGGGTGCAGGGCAGGTTTTCCCAAGTCCAGGCGGGCACTGCCCCGCCCGCGAACCGGAGGAACAGCCCATGAAAGAATCCAGCTCTTCGTCATCCATCCGCCTGGGCGGTGCGGTCATCAGTGACCGTGTCGTCGCGGCGCTTCTGGAAGAACTGCGCACCGGCCGCTACGCCGATGCAGACCGCCTGCCCGCCGAGGTCGATCTGGCCGCGGAACTCGGTGTCAGCCGTACCGTGATCCGGGACGCGCTGAGCGAAATGGAGCGCGCCGGTTACATCGAGCGCGTGCGCGGCATTGGCACAGTGGTCAACCGCACCGTGCTCGGCCTGCGCAGCCGCCTTGACCAGAAGCTGGAATATTACCCGCTGATCCGCAGCTTTGGCAGCTACCCCCACGCCGATGGCATCCAGATCTATCCCATCCGCGCCGGGGCCGAGCTTGCCCGGGATCTTGCCATTGCACCGGGGGACGAGGTCATCTGCATCAAAAAACGCATCCTGGCCGACACCACCCCGGTCATCTACTCCATCGATTATCTGCCCCGCGCCCTCTTTGGCAGCCGGGACTACACCCGCATCGACCTGAGTGGCGGCGTGTTCGATATCCTGGAGCAGGAATGCAACCAGCAGATCTCCTCGAACGTGGCCCACCTCAAGGCCAGCTGCGGCGATGAGGCCATCCGGGCTGCCATGCGCCTTGCTCCCGGCGAGGCCATGCTGCTGCTGGATGAGATCTGCTTCAACCGTCTGTGCCACCCGGTCATGCGCTCACTGAGTTATTACACGAATTTCTTCGATTTTTCCATTCTTCGAAAATTACTTTGACGGAGGTAAAATTCATGCGCCATCTCATCGATCCCTTGGATTTCAGCCAGGAAGAGATCACCTCTCTGCTGAATCTGGCCGACCGCATCCGCTCCGACCCTGCCGCTTATCAGGACGTTGCGGCTCACAAAAAGCTCGCCACCTTGTTCTATGAGCCGTCTACCCGCACCCGCCTTTCCTTTGAGGCGGCCATGCTGAACCTGGGCGGTCATGTGCTGGGCTTCCCGAGCGAGACCGTCTCCAGCGCTTCCAAGGGAGAAAGCGTTGCAGATACCATCCGTGTGGTCTCCTGCTATGCTGATATCGTGGCAATGCGCCATCCCAAAGAGGGTGCGCCGTTCCGCGCTTCCCGCTACTCCCGCATCCCGGTCATCAATGCCGGTGACGGCGGCCACCAGCACCCCACCCAGACCATGACCGATCTGATGACCATCCGCACCCGGATGGGTCGGCTGGATAACCTGACCATCGGCCTGTGCGGCGATCTGAAGTTCGGCCGCACCGTCCATTCTCTCATCAAGACCATGGCACGCTGCAAGAACATCCGCTTTGTGCTCATCAGCCCCGAGGAACTGCGGGTGCCCGACTACATCATCAAGGATGTGCTGGAGGCCAACGGCATTGAGTACCGTGAGACCCGGAGCCTGGAGGAATCCATGCCCGAGCTGGATATCCTGTACATGACCCGTGTGCAGAAGGAGCGCTTCTTCAACGAGGAGGATTACATCCGCCTGAAGAACAGCTACATCCTGACCAGCGAAAAGATGGCCCTTGCCAAGCCTGAAATGGCAGTGCTGCATCCCCTGCCCCGCGTGAACGAGATCGCACTGGATGTGGACAACGATCCCCGTGCTGCCTACTTTGAGCAGGTGCAGAACGGCGTATACGTCCGCATGGCACTGATCATGACGCTGCTGGGTCTTGCCGACCCCAAGGCACCGAAGGAGGGCAACTGATATGCTGAATATTGACGAGATCCAGAACGGCATTGTGATCGACCACATCAAGGCAGGCACCGCTGTGGGCCTGATGGAGCTGTTGGGCATCACCGGCAACAAGACCGCCAACGTGGCACTGATCCAGAATGCGCGCTCTCACAAGGCCGACTGCGGCCGCAAGGACATCATCAAGGTCGAGGGGGATGCCTCCTGGCTGAATCTGGACGTGCTGGCCTACCTTGACCCTGACATCAGCGTGACCGTGATCGAAAACGGCAAGGCTGTGCGCAAGGAAAAGCCGAAGCCCCCCCAAGCGTCTGGTGAACATTGTGCGGTGCCGCAATCCCCGCTGCATCTCCTCCATTGAAGAGGAATGCGACCAGATCTTTGAGATGAGCTCCAACGGCAAATACCGCTGCATCTACTGTGAGCAGGAGCTGCAGGTGAAGCCGGAATAATCGGTACAAAAGCAAAAGGCAGTGCGTCCCACGCGGCGCACTGCCTTTTTTTGTTGTTACACGAAATCCTCCCGCATCGGAGTGAAGATATCCAGCAGGATGCCCGCTTCCGTACAGGTGCAGCCATGCTCCACACCGTCCTCCTTCCGGCCCGATCTCAAACAAAAAAAGGCCCGACAAAGCTCCCTCCGGCAGCACCGCCCGGCATCCCATTCCCACATACGATGCCGTGCAGGTACAGTGCATTCAGAAGGTCTCTATCTGCAGCAATCCCCCAAGATCGCCATTCAGAGCTTCGTCAGACTTTTTATTCGTAAAGACGTTCCGGCCCACGCACACACGCCTGCGTTCCCGGATGTTCCTTCCTCTGTCGGCCGCAAACCATACAGCGGGGAGGCGCTCCTGCCTTTAACTTGATTTCATTGTAGCAGATTCCGATGAAACTTTCACCCCAAATGTCATATTCTGCAGGGTTTCATGTCATAACTTGCGGAGCGGGATGGTGCAGGTAAAGCGGAACCAGCACTCCCGGCAGCTGATGGTATATTCGCCGCCGTATTTTTTCAGCACATCCTGCACGTTCCACAGCCCGAAGCCGTGGCCCGCCCCTTTCTGAGAGATGCGGGGCAGCTGACCGTCCACGAGGTTCAGGTCCTTTTTCACCCGGTTGCGGACGGAAAGCACCACCTCTTCCTCGCTCTTCCGCATCCGCACATAGACCTCCGGCGGATCAGCCTGCGCGGCGGCCTCAATGGCATTGTTGAGCAGGTTGGAGAGCACGATCACAAGGTCCGTCTGATCCATGGGCATATCCCGCAGATCGGGCAGATCAAAATAGACCATGACCCCTTTTCGGCTGGCTTCCTCGTACTTTTGCTGAGCAGGGCATCCAACAGGGGGTTGTGGGTGTTCATAATGGTGGTATTCGCCGCAATGGTCTTTGTGAGCGTGGAGAGGTAGGCCTTTGCTCCCTCGTAATCGCCCTGCTGGAGCAGCAGAGCCAGTGCCTCGGTGTGGTTGGTGAACTCATGGGTCAGCCGCCGCTGGGTCTTGTAGGATTCCAGAAGAGCTTCTGCGCTCTTCTTCTGGCGCACAGCCTCCACCATCAGTGTCTGCTGCTGCAGCATCTGGTCGTTGACCATCTGCACGATCCCCAGATGGATTATTACTGCTATGGTCAGGCCAAAGGTCAGCATCATATTCATCATGCTGGGCACTTCGCTGCCGCCGGATACCATCAGCACGATGTTCAGCACCACAACGATGCCAGGAAAAAAGGACATGACCAACATCTGCAGCGGGGTCAACGCCTGCTCCCTCCGCCAGCGCCGGATAATGTAGGCCGCAAGCAGGCCAGCCCCTACAACAGCAGCTACCAGCAGGAACAGGCAGCTGCGGTAGCGCCAGACCTCCCGGACGGGAATGTGCTTGCACCAGGCAAAGGTGTAGCTGACCGTGTTTTCCGTCAGCAGGCACATAATGCCGTTGACAAGGCAGGCCGAGAGCTTCTGGTTCCAGCTTCCGCCGAAAAAGAGCACCGTGACCAACAGGTAGATAACATTCAAAATCACAGATTCAACATTGAAAAAAGCCAATGTCATGCCGGATCGAGGCCACTAGAAAAACTGCTGCCAGCAGGGCGGCCCACAGGCAGGGGAAGCGGAATCTCCTGCCGCGGCCCAGAAATGCATGGTCCACCATGATAAAGGCCGCCCACTGGCCAATGCAGACCAGATGCCCCATCAGAAGCCAGAGCATTTCCTTAGTCATCCCCAAACTGCCCCTTCCATTCCAGATAGGTGCTGCGAATCTCAGCATAGCCGTTCCGGCTCACACTCAGCTTGACTCCGTTGCGCAGGGTGACCATATAGCTGCTGATCTGCCGGATGTACTTCATGTTGACCACCGCACTCCGCCCCACCCGCAGAAAGCCGTTCTCAAACAGGGCCTGCGGCAGCTCATTCAGCTTGCCATAGTAGGAACACAGGGGCTGGTGGGCCACATCTCCGTAAACGTTGATCTTGCGCAGGTCGCTTTCGAGGTAGTAGATGCTGTCGTAGGGCAGCTCAGTCTCGGTGCGGTTCTGCCGGATGGTCAGGGTCTTGGGAGCCCGGTGATCCTGCTCGTGCAGAATGGCATCCAGACAGCGGGGCAGCTGGCAGTCCAGATCGCGCTTGAGGATATAGCGGAACGCATTCACGGTGTAGCCCTCCGGGGCAAATTCCAGATAGGCCGACACATACACCAGGCAGATCTCCGGACTGCATTGGCGCAGCTGCTTTCCCAGTGAGATACCGTTCATGGTGTCCAAATCCACATCCAGCAGCGCCACCTGATATAGATCAAGGTCCCGCCGGGCCAGTGACTCTTCCCCGCTGTGGCAGACGGTGCATTCCACCTGCAGGCCCCGCCGCGCAAAGAAATCCCGGACGAGCGTTTCCACGCGGGCAGCAAACACCGCATCGTCATCACAGATCAAAATGTGCATTGTGTCCTCCAACAAAACGCCCTCTCCGTCAGTGCTTCCGCCTCTCCCAAAGGGCGAGGCAATTGCTGCTCTGACTTCAGGCTGTGCAAGCTGCTTACCTGTCAGATGCGTTGGCTCCCCCTCGGGGAAGCTGGCGAGCGAATGCGAGACTGAGAGGGTTTATTCCCTTATGCAAAGAACTTGTCGTAGATGCCAAAGGCGAAGATGAACAGCACGATCACGGGCAGACCGTAGGTCAGGTAACCGCGCATCCAATCCTGGATCTTCAGCCCCTCGCCGGTGTTGACCTCCTTCTTATAGTTGTCCCAGCCCCAGCCATAGCGGGAAACGCAGAACAGCAGGTAGACCAGGCTGCCCAGCGGCAGGAACAGGTTACTGACAAGGAAATCCTCGAAGTCCAACACCGCACCGCCAAACACGGCAAAGCCATCCCAGGCCCAGAGGTTATACCCCAGCACGCAGGGCATGGACAGCAGGATGATGAGGAACAGGTTGACCAGACTGGACTTTTTACGGGTGCAGCCGGTCAGCTCCATGCCGCAGCAGATGATGTTCTCAAACACCGCCAGCACGGTGGACAGGGCCGCAAAGGCCATGAACAGGAAGAACAGGCTGCCCCACAGCCGCCCCAGCGCCATGTTGGCAAAAATATTGGGCAGGGTGATGAAGATCAGGCTGGGACCTGCGGTCTGATCCACACCAAAGGTAAAGCAGGCCGGGAAGATGATGAGACCGGCCGTGATGGCCACAAAGGTATCCAGCACCACCACACGGACGCTCTCGCCCAGCAGGGAGTGCTCCTTGCCGATGTAGCTGCCAAAAATAGACATGGCACCGATGCCCAGGCTCAGGGTGAAGAAGGCCTGATTCATCGCACCCACCAGGGTGTTGACGATGCCAACCTCCTTCATGCGGCCAAAGTCAGGCACCAGGAAGAAGGAAAGACCCTCCTTTGCGCCGTCCATGAAGAGGCTGTTCACGGCCAGAATGACCATGATGAGGAGCAGGGCGATCATCATGCCCTTGGTCACACGCTCCAGACCGTTCTGCAGGCCCTTGGCGCAGACCAGAATGCCCAGAACGACCACGAACACCATCCAGAAGGTCATAATGCCGGGGCTTGCCAGCATCTCGGTGAACTTGCCCGCCACCTCGTCTGCGTTCAAGCCGGAGAGCTTTCCGGCGGCGGTCATATAGAAATAGTGCAGCATCCAGCCCGCAACGGTGGTGTAGAACATCATCAGCAGGTAGCAGCCGATCAGGGTAAAATAGCCGTGGATATGCCACTTCTGGCCCGGCTTTTCCAGCACCTGATAGGCGTGCACCGGGCTTTTGCGGCTGGCACGGCCCACCGCAAATTCCATGGTCATAATGGGCAGACCCAGAATGACCAGGAACAGCAGGTAAAACAGTACGAAGGCTCCGCCGCCGCCCTGACCTGCCATATAAGGAAATTTCCACACGTTGCCAATGCCGATGGCACAGCCTGCCGACAGCAGGATGAAGCCCAGCCGCGATTTCAGCGTTTCACGTTCCATAGTAAATTTGTCCCCTCCAATAATTTCAGCCGCCCGCCTTCTGCACGAAAAACAGGCGGAATCAGTTTATTATATCACAAATTGGAAGAGAATGGAGTGCTTTTTCGTATTTTCCCTTGCAAATGAAAAGTAAAGCATTAAATGCAACAAATTTTCGGCCTTATTTTTGTGGATTTTAGCGTAAAGCAAACAGGCCGTCAAGTTTTCTCCGCTTGCAGCCGCCCTCTATTGTTCGATTTTACCAACGGTT
>ENA-OPYX01000799-OPYX01000799.1-human-gut-metagenome-genome-assembly--contig:-NODE-799-length-18013-cov-3.992452_pt1 | contig 18013 bp, 14 predicted proteins | sample MGYA00242639_ERZ504486 | MGnify/ENA primary metagenome ERZ504486 (study PRJEB26092, sample SAMD00036296) | human gut metagenome | host: Homo sapiens | study: EMG produced TPA metagenomics assembly of... | reverse complement strand
ATCGATGAGGAGAAAAAACGAGAGAACCGTCTGCTTTATCTGGCGCAGACCGATCTGATGACAGGATTATGTAACCGCGGAAGCGGAGAGCGAAGAATCAATGAGCTTTTACAGGAAAGAACGGGTGGATTACTTTGCCTGCTTGACTGTGATAAATTCAAGGCAGTAAACGATACATATGGGCATTCGGTAGGCGATAAAGTGATCATCGCCGTTGCAGAAAGTTTACAGAAATCATGTCGGGAGAACGATGTGCTCCTGCGTCTTGGCGGGGATGAGTTCGCGATATTTATGCCGGGTCTGTTAGAACAAAAGTCAGCAGAGAAATTCTTTGACAGACTTTTTGAAAACGTTGGCGAGATTGCCATTGAAGAAATGCAGGGAAAACATGTCGAAATAAGTTTGGGTGCATGTTTCTATGACGGATCAGAATTCGTTTCATTCGATCAGCTGTATAGAAATGCCGACCGCGCGATGTATCAGAGCAAAAAGAAACAAGGTTATAGTGCAACAATCTACGATGGACAGTAAGAAATTGTTGGCGCAGCGGTCTAACTGAAGAATGTAAAAGAATAAAGAGAGATATCACAGTGTAAATGGCGTCAAATTTATTTTCTCTTACCAGGCGATTGTTAGCCGGGAAGAGAAAATAAATTTGGCGCCTTCACTATATAAAATGATGAAGAAAAATTGTTAGCCGGGAAGACAAAAATAAATTTGGCACCTTCACTATTTAAAATGATGAGGAATTTTTCATGGCTTCCAGAAATTCATACGGCACAGCCATATTTCCCTTTCCAGTGCCAAGATGAATATACGGCTTATTAGCACCATGAAAATCAGAACCACCGGAGAGCAGCAACTGATATTTTTCTGCCATTTCCCGGAAATCCTTTTCATCAGAACCCTGATTGCAGGAATATACCGCTTCAATGCCGTTCAAACCTGCGTTCACAAGTTCTTCAATCATGGCGGTCAGTTCTGCACGTTTCATTTTATAGAGACATGGGTGCGCGAGAATTGCAAGCCCGCCTGCTTGATGGATCAGAGCCACCGACTGCATTGGAGTGATCTTATAACGGTCTACATAGCATTTACATCCGTCACCGATATATTTGTCAAAAACGGTTTTCAGATCTTTCACCTGTCCGGAATCCACCAGATATCTGGCAATGTGCGGACGTGCGACTACGGTATCTGGATTCAGACGATACAAGTCTTCTGCAGTGATCTGAAAACCTTCTTCCTGAAGTTTTTCTACCATTTTCAGATTGCGGTTGTCGCGGTTATCGCGGAATTTTGCCAGTTCTGCCTGAAGTTCGGTATTTGCAGGATCAATGAAGAGTCCTACGACGTGGATTTCTGTTCCGTGATATTCTGTAGAAAGTTCCACACCCGGAATGACTTCAAGATCGGATGCTTTGCCGGCAGCAAGTGCTTCGGAAACACCGTCAACGGTATCGTGATCAGTTAATGCAAATGCGGAGAGTCCACATCGTTTTGCTTCTGCAACGAGTTCCGTTGGGGTGAAAGTACCGTCAGAAGCAGTAGAGTGTACATGTAAATCAATTGGTTTATTCATAGGAAACATGTCCTTTCTTTATATAATATAAAAAACTATAAGTATTGCACATATAATACTGTGAAGAAATATTTTCCCGTTATTAATTGAAATGGATATTTTTTGAAAAACAATTCTTTTTGAAATATCCGAAGATATAGGTGGAAAATTATTTCAAAAGTAGTATAATAAAAAAGTAAACTCTATGCAAGAAGGAATACGGAGACCAAATTTATACTATATTTTACTTTTGAAACAGCGCATGTGAACGGTCATAAATTTATCTGTAAAAACGGATAAAAAATATTGAAAAAACCAGTTGACGTTGAAAAAAGTATGATATAGTCTCATCTTTGACAGTTGATTAGTTAAAAAAGCGCCACAATCCCTGTAAATACAAGGGGTGCGGCGCTTTTGTCTGTATACATGAAATATAGTAATGTTTTATCTCTGCTTACTTTTTTTCTGAATTCCTTTCATTTTCCGTTTTGTTATGAATTGATAGTCCGTTCTGAATCCGCAGGTTTCATGGAGATCGTCAGTGATTTCCTGACGTTCATATATCGGCATGAAGCCCTGTTCTTCTATATCCGCAAATTTTATATCCTTTAAAGTACGAAGTAATTGTTCTGTAGTATAAGTTCCTTTCAGAGAGCGATTTAATAATCGAAAATATAACAGAGCAAGAAAGCAGGTAAGGAAATGGGCTTTAATCCGGTCTTCACGGTTTAAGTAAACGGGTCTGGCTTCAAAGTCTGTTTTCATAGTTCTGAAACAGTCTTCAATCTGCCATCTTCCTTCACTGACTTTTAAGATATCTGCAACGTCATCATCAAGCAGATCTGTACATACCGCATAAAGCCCGTCATACATTTCTTCTTCAGCAATCTTATCTGTATCGAGATAATAGTGGATCTTAGCTTTTTCTCCTTCGTTGGTTACAGCTATCTTATTTACAAATCTTGCAGGATCGTTTGGATTTTTACGCTGTTTTTTTAGAGAGCCATTTGCAACCATTTTTTCTGCCCGACTGATCTGCTCTGCACGGATGGCTTTCTGGTAAGCAGCATATTTAGGTGAGTAGGTTATGATCAATCTTTGATCCAGTTTTTTGGTTGTAAATGGTTCGTCTTTATAATAAATCTGGTTCTTGTCATCACCTGTCAGTTTTGTAAGGTCCACAGGTTTATCATCTGCGAGACGTTTGAAGCCAGTTTTCTTTAAAGCCCATGCCCGATCTTCGGCAGGCAGTTTTTTGATGGACTGAGTGACAATAAATGCCCTCTGTCCCATGTGATTAAGAACACGGTTATCCTCAGAAGCAAGTCCGGCGTCACTGCAATAGATAAACTTATCACAGCCGAATTGCTGGAGAATCTTTGTTTCTAAAGGTTTTAAAGATTTCTGCTCATTTTGGTTTCCAGGAAAGAGTGAGAAAGCTAAAGGTATTCCGTCACCATCTGTAAAAAGTCCCATTTGAATAATGGGATTCGGACGGTGTTCTTTGCTTTTTCCGTATTTTTTATCACCATCTTCCTGTTCGATTTCAAAGTAGTAGTTTGTGCAATCATAATAAAGAATCCGATCCATTCTGTCACCGAGAAAAAAGCTATTTTTATAAACTTCTGATTGAATAAAATCCATTTCAGAAGCAAGAACAGAAAGAGCTCGGTACACATCATGAAGTTCATAAGTTGGAGGCTCAAGGAACTGTTTTGCTGCTCGGAAGGAAGAACTTTTGCTGGAAGGTTCCAGAACCCTTGTATAAATTAAATCAGATAAAATCGCATTAAGATCATATTCGAATTTATGTCGGCTTTTGATTTTTCTGCAGACAGAATCAAGCTTAAGCCCATAGTAAATCGATTGAAGGAAAAGATATCCACCAGAAAATAGCTTCTGTTTATGATAGTCCATAAGTCTGTTGGAATGAAACGGAATCATAACAGTAGCATCTTCTTTTTCACTTTTATATTTCAGAGTCTCAAGACGCGCTTGTTCATTAGCCCATTCAACAACTCCATCACGATCCGTGTGGAGCTGCGCTGATAATTCAGCTAACGTACCTAATTTTCGGATGGTTTTGGAAGTGCTTTTCCCATTGGCATTTGTATAGGACTGAGTGATGTAAAAGGACTCGGAATTTTTTGATTTTGATGTTGTTATACGCATAATAATCACCTCTGTCACTATTATACAATATATCACTAAATATTACTATATAATAAAAATAGAATTTTGACAAAAAAATAAGCCTATTTCAAGGATTTGAGGTACTTTTTTGCATTTCAATGTGTCAAACTCCCGAGTGAACAGTAACATTAAGACAGTTGAAAGATGGATATCTTCTGCATATAGTGCTGGATATAATCTGACACTTATGATAAAATTATAGTAAAAATACTCCAGATAACAGGAAATTTTAATATATGAAAGTAAAGAATAAAGACAGAATAAAAAGACAGAACAAAAAGACAATTCGGTCTGAAATGGTGAATATGCTTGTGTGGACCAGTATTATGACAATGCTTCTGGTTGGTGGAGGATTATCCGTTATCATATTCCAGTGGTCTTCAATTGCATTGCGCGAAGATATGGATTTCTATATGGAAAGTGTGGAAAAGCAGTTTACAAATCATCTGCTGTTCTGGGAAAGATCAGTAATATATCTGAGTGAAAATGAAAATATGAATTATTTTTTCCGTACCGGTTCGACAGAGGGAATTGAGAAAGTAATGAAACAGGGAGTCAACCTTTTTTCCAATCAGAATATGGTGTCGGATACATTTCCGATTGTAAGTGACTATTATGTATTTTCTAAAAATATGGAGTATAAAGGGATTCATTTTTATCCGGAGACACAATCGGCAGATAATATAAAGAATACACGTATAATTGATGGAATTAAAAGATACAGAGATCAGGACAAAATGTTCTATTACAGAAAAAACGGTCAGGAAATAGAGTGTTATTTTTCTGTTTATGATGATGACATGGAACGTATGGGATATTGTGTTGCAATATTTGATATGGAAAATATCAACAAGATCTTTTCCAAACTGGAAAAATATCAGACATATTACTGGTCAATACAGACGAATGATGGGACTGAAATAGGGGGAACAGGATTAAATGGAATTTTAAAAGATGAGCTGATTAATCTGGACGGAGAAATAAAAAAAGATCATAAAAAATATCTGTATAAAAAAAATCAGGACAGTTTTGGTTTAATCTACTTACATAATAATACCAAAAAGTAAATTATATCTGGATATTAGACCGGGATTTCAGCTGGCCTGGACAATTGCTGTATCTATGTTTATTGCAGTAGTAGTTTCAGCATTGTATTATTCAAGGAGGGTTACTTATCCGTTACAGAAAATTGTAAAAAAAATTGAACAGGTTGGAACGGGAGACTTTGAAACAAAGCTGGAGAATTACAATATTTTAGAGTTTCAGCAGATCAGCGACTCTTTTAATGAAATGACAGTGAGAATTGAAACTCTGATCAAAGAAGTATACGAAACACAATTACTTGTGAAAGAAGCGCGGCTTCAGTATCTGCAAGCTCAGATAAATCCACATTTTATGTTTAATGTACTGACAATGATTGCTATTAAGGTAAAAAAACACCGCGATGAAGAATTATATCAGACGGTAACATCTTTTGCAGGATTAATGAGAGGAAAATTGTTCAGAAGAAATGAGGTTGAGATAAAGTTAAAAGAAGAAATGGAAATAGCTGGATTTTACTTATACCTTCAGAGTGAAAGATTTAAGGATATCATTACCTATAATATTGAATGGGAGTCTGATGAGATAAAGGAATGTTATGTCCCCAGACTTTGTATAGAACCGATAGTAGAGAATGCGGTCATCCATGGACTGGAGCCAAAGGGAACAGAAGGCAGAATCAGGGTAGCAATCAGAGAAGCTTCTGAAGATTCTATAAATATTGTTGTAGAAGACGATGGCGTAGGATTTAATGTGAATGAAATGGATGACAGGAAAGATAATAAGAATCCTCGAGTAGGTGTCATGAACATTCAGAGACTGATACGTAATCTTTATGGTGATAAATATGGCGTATTATTCCAGAGCGAGATTGGAAAAGGAACAATAGTTACGGTCTGTCTTCCTATGAGAAAGGATAGAACAGTTTAACCGAATCAGGTATCCCCTGTTTCAATTGCGGATATATGCTTGAATAGGAATTTAGCGGGAAGGGAATTAATATGTGGAAGGTTATAGTAGCAGATGATGAACCATTTATAAGAGAAGCATTAAAAGAAATGATTCCGTGGGATGAACTGGGATGTCATCTTGCAGAAGCATTAAAAAATGGGAAGGAAGTAGTAAATGCTGTAGAAAAATACAAACCGGATATCGTAATACTGGATATACAAATGCCACTTATGACAGGGATGGAGGCTGCGCAGTGGATACATGAGAATTATCCGGATATAGTAGTTGTGCTGCTTACGGCATATGAAGATTTTAAATATGCTCAACAGGCGATTGTATTTCAGGTGAAAAGATATGTGATAAAGAGTAATTTGTTTGAAGATCTTCCCAAAGCATTGGAAGAAATTTCTGAAGAATTGAAGAAAGATAATCGTTCAGAGAAGAACAGAACAGAATTATACGCAGGACAGAAAAACAAACTGAATGATAATGAATTGAATAAAATTGTCTATAATATTATAAGTTGTATGCGGAGTGGGGATGAGAATGTATGCATGGAAGAAATGCAGAAATTACGTTCGGCTATCAGAGATTACTCAGACTCTTATATACGAAGTGCCGCTATTCTGTTTATTTCCGAGTGTCACAGATTGTATATTGAATATGGAGATGATGAAGTAACCGGATTCGATATGGAACAGGAAGATGCTATCAATTTGATTCTTGAAACAAAACGGATTATTGAGATTGAAGATTGTCTGGAAAGTATGATGCTATCATTTGTCAGAAAGAAAAATAAAAAAATTCAGACTGCGGATGAACTGATTGATTCCATTAACAAATTTATAGAGAAAAATTATACGAAGAAAATAAGCCTGGATCTTATTGCGGATGCGGTACATGCAAACAGATGTTACATCAGCAGAATATATAAGGAACGGACAGGCGAGAAAACTGTTCGAAACGATTAATCAGAAAAAAATTGAAATTGCCAAGAAATATATTGAAGACGGAAAGATGAGAGTTTATGAAATAGCAGACAGTATAGGATGGGAAGATACGGCATATTTTTCACGTGTTTTTAAAAATATACAGGATATTCCCCGAAGGAGTATGAGAAACTTTTACCGGAGGTAAATCGTTATGAAAAAATGTCTGATACTTCTTCTGATGTTGCTGATGTGTTTATCAGGATGTGGAACATTGTCACAGTCAGATGAAATCAGTATTGTTCTTTTACATGGCTGGGGAACAATGGAAGAAGATAATCAGGCCATGAGGGAAATATATAGTGAATTCGAAAAAGATAATCCGGATATTTCTCTGAAAATGATATCCATGCCTTCGCCGGAAAATGTAACATCAAAAGTAAAAGAAATGATTTCTGTAGGAAAATTGCCAAATCTCATTTATATCGGCGAAACAGGAATCGATACATTATATTCTTTTATGGTTACTCAGGGATATGTGATTGATATTATGCCTTATATAGAAAAGGATAAAGAATTTCAGAGTATGATTGCTCCGGAAACTCTGATGAAATGGAAAACTGCAGATGGAAAACTCTATACGGTTACAGATGTTCTGAATACAGGTGGTTACTGGTATAATAAACAGATATTTGAAAATGCAAAGATACAGAAAACGCCGGAAAACTGGAAAGAATTTCTGGAATGTTGTAAGAAGATAAAACAATGGGCAGAGCAGGAGAAACTGGATACGATTTCCATGCATCTGGATTATAACACAATTGAATGTATGATGCAGTCATATATTGGAGATACTGATTCTGATGAGAAAAGTATCTCGGAGGCGTTGAAATTATTAAATGAAATTAAAGATTATGCTGATGTGGAAAAAAATTATACATACAGGGATAGATTAAGAAGTTTTAATGTAGGGCATTCGGCAATTTATGCCGGTGGTATAGACAGTGAACAGAAGATAAATCCTAAATTAAAAATGGAATATGCAATGTTTCCGGACAAAAATAATAAAGATGTGGCGATGGTATCTGCGTATCCCGGATATTTTATTGGAAGTTCCAGTGATACAAAACAAAAAGAAGCTTGTATACGTTTTCTGAAATATATGCTCAGTGAAAAGGTGCAGACGAAAATATGGAAAAAAACTGGTCAGATACCTTCGAATCCGAACGTAAATATAGCTGATCTTTCGGGACAAAACGATGTTATATATGAAGCATATGCTAAATTGAAGAAAGCGGATATTATCAGGGAACTTCCTGGAAATGACTGGGATTTTGAACAAAGAGAAGAGTTTGAAGCCAATATTTTCAGATATCTGTCAGGAGATATTTCAGAAGATGAGATTGTGGACTCATTAAAAAGTAAATAAATCAAAAGAAAAAAGTAAATATTGTGCAAGAAAAAAGTGGTGGAAGATGGATTCTTGAGATAGATGCATCTTTCGCCCTTTTTTTATAAGAAAAAGGAAATAATGTACAGATTAATGGCAATGAAGTGAATGGAGATTTGTCTGAAATTCGATTATGATAAATCTACCAAATAAAGGAGGGTGACAAAATGAAGTTGAAAAAAGCGGGAGCATTGGGGCTGAGCTGTGTGATAGCACTTGGGAGCATGGCCGGATGTGGATCATCTAAAGAGAAAGAAAAAACAGACGGAAAAGAAGAAATTTCGGGAGAGATAAGATATGCATTCTGGGATACAACCCAGCAACCATACTTTGAAAAATGCATAGAGAAGTTTAATGAGCAGTATCCGGATGTGAAAGTTACGTTGGAACCGAGTTCATGGGATGAATACTGGACAAAACTTGAGGCAGGAGCAACTGGCGGAAGTATTGCAGATGTATTTTGGATGAACGGTCCAAATATCATGAAATATGCGGACGGAGATGTTCTGATGGATATCAGTGACCGTATTAAAGAAGATAATATTGATACAGGAAAGTATCCGGAGGCATTGGTTGAACTTTATAATGTTGATGGAAAACAGTATGCAATTCCGAAAGATTTTGACACAATCGGTGTATGGTACAATAAGAAGATTTTTGATGAAGCAGGAGTTCCATATCCAACAGATGACTGGACATGGGATGATATGGCAGACATTGCAAAACAGTTAACCAAGAGTGATGGAAGTGTATACGGAATTTCTGCCGGATATGAAACACAGATAGCTATTTATAACACCATTTTTGCCAATGGAGGAAAAATTATATCTGAGGATAAGAAAACGTCCGGTTATGATACAGAAGCAACTCAGGCAGGTGTACAGTGTTGGGTAGATATGATGAAAGATGGAGTAAGCCCATCAGAGGCATCTTTGGAAGAGACCCAGGGAAATGTACAGTTCTTATCCGGAAGACTTGGAATGTACTGGTGCGGATCATGGTTTCTGAGTCAGGTTCTTGATTCAGATATTAAAGACGATATTGATGTTGCCCCTGTTCCATCTATTAATGGAAAACAGGCCACAGTAATTCATGGTCTTGGAAATTGTATTTATAAAGATACGAAAAATCCGGAAGCAGCATGGAAATGGGTTGAGTTTTTATCAGGTGAAGAGGCAAATAAACTTTCTGCTGAAATGGGAGCTGCAATTCCAGCCTATGAAGGAACTGCTGATATTTGGGTAGATAAGAATAAAGCCTATAATCTTTCTACATTTGTTACAGCGTCAAAGGAATATTCCTATCCATATCCTGTATCCAAAAATACAGCAGAGTGGGAACAATATCAGGCAGAAGAACTTAAGAAAGCATATAATTTTCAGGTAGATGTAAAAGATGCCTGTGATACTCTTGCAGAAAAGATGAACGAAGTTTTAGCCAGTGAATAAGGATTGGATAAAATGGAAAGGCATTTGCGTTGTCAGCAAGTGCCTTTCTTAATAAAATGCGAAAGGGGAAGTGGTATATGAAGGCAATCAGTAAACGGAAAAAATGGACTATATATCCGGCTATACCATGATTTTACCATTGGTTTTAGGTCTTGGAGTGTTCTATTTTTACCCTATTTTTAAAGTGTTTTATGACAGTTTTCATGAGGTTGGTGCTTTTAATAAAACTAAATGGGTCGGATTGGAAAATTACATACAAATGTTTCACGATTCAACAATGTGGCATGCACTATTTAATACCATGAGATATGTTCTTGTGATTGTGCCATCAGTAATTATTTTGTCTTTACTTCTGGCCGTATTTTTAAATATGAAGATTAAAGGCAAATCTTTTTTCAGAGTAGTGTATTTCATACCTGCGATTACAATGAGTGCTGCAGTTGCTATGATTTGGAGATGGATGTTTAATAGTGATTATGGTATTATCAATTACATTTTAAATATATTTGGAATGGGTTCGGTTCAGTTCTTAAGTAATCCCAAATTAGCCTGGATTGCAATCTGCATTGTAAGTGTATGGAGCAGTGTTGGTTATAATATGATTATTCTGCTGGCTGGAATTCAGGGAATATCCAGAAGTTATTATGAAGCTGCATCAATGGATGGTGCCAGTGGAATCAGACAGTTCTTTAGTATTACATTACCATTAATAACACCTACATTGTTTTTTGTGTTAGTAACCACATTGATCTCAACTTTCCAGACATTTGATACCATTTATATGATGATACAGAAAACAGGTCTTGCAATGGAAGCGTCACAAAGTATGGTAGTTTATTTTTATAAGAATGCATTTGAGTTCTCAAAGAAGGGATATGCATCAGCACTTGCAGTATTTCTGTTTTTGATCATTATGCTCATTACTGCATTACAGATGAAACTTCAGAAAAAATGGGTTAATTACGAATAGGAGGAACTCTTATGAAGTCGAAAAAAGTAAACTGGGGTCATGTAATTGTATTTATAATTCTGATTCTTTGTATGATAGTAACGCTACTGCCATTTGTATGGATGATCCTTACATCATTAAAGACACAGGCAGAGTCAATTTGTATTCCGTTAAAGATATTTCCGGAAAAACCGTTATTCTCAAATTATGCGGCAGTGTTTACAAAGATTCCATTTGCAAAAATGTATTTAAATACAGCTGTTACGGCCACTGTCATCGTAGTAGTACAGTTAATCCTCTGCTCTATGGCAGCATATGCATTTGGAAGAATCAAATTTCCAGGAAGAAATATTATTTTTGGAACATTGCTTGCTGTACTGATGGTTCCATCATCTTTTTTTATCCTGCCACAGTATCTGATGATACAGAAAATGGGATTGTTAAACACAATACCGGCGTTATTTATACCAGGATTGTTCAGTGCTTTTGGAACATTTCTGATGAGACAGTTTTTTATGGCACTTCCGAACGAACTGGAAGATGCGGCGAGAATTGACGGTTGCAATCATTTTATGATTTTTTCAAGAATTATGTTTCCTCTTGTAAAGCCAGGTTTGGTAGCTCTTGCTATTCTTACTTTAAGAAGTGCCTGGAATGATTTGATGTGGCCGATGATTGTTAACACATCACCGGAAAAAATGACCCTTTCAGCCGGATTATCCTATCTTCAGGGACAGTATGCAACAGATTATCCGGTTATGATGGCAGGTGCGGTTCTTGCAGTCCTTCCATTACTTATATTATTTGCTCTTTTCCAGAAGCAGTTTATTGAAGGAATCGCTTTACAGGGAATAAAAGGATAAGATATAAAAACATTTGATATTTGGAGGAAAAATATTATGGGAAATAAAGTCAGAATAGGAATGATTGGTCTTGGAGCCAGAGGAAAAGGACTTCTGGAAACTGCATATTTAGAGCATCCGGATGCAGAGTTTGTTGTAGTATGCGATAAATATGAAGACCGATGTCAGGAAGCTGCGAAAGTGATTGAAAAGAGTGGAAGAAACACTCCTAAAATGGTGACAGATTATAAAGAAGTACTGCAGATGCCGGATGTAGATGCAGTTATCATCTGTGCATCCTGGGATATGCATGTAGAGATGTGTATTGAAGCAATGAAAGCAGGAAAATATGTGGGATGTGAAGTAGGTGGAGCATATTCATTGCGTGAATGCTGGAAATTAATTGAAACATATGAAGAAACAAAAGTGCCTGTTATGTTTCTGGAAAACTGTCTGTATGGCAGAGACGAAATGATGGTATTAAACATGGCAGAACAGGGAGTGCTTGGCGAAATTGTTCATTGTGAGGGGGGTTATCGTCATGACCTGAGAGAAGAAGTTGCATTTGGAAAGGAAAACAGACATTATCGCCTTTCCAATTACATTCATCGCAATACAGAAAATTATCCGACACATGAATTAGGCCCTATTGCAAAAATACTTCATATTAACAGAGGCAACAGACTCCTTTCTTTAACTTCTGTTTCCTCAAAGGCAGCCGGTTTAAAGGAATATATCAAAGAGAAGAAGGCAGATGATGAGGTATTATCAAATACAACATTTAATCAGGGAGATATTGTTAATACAATTATTAAATGCAGTAATGGGGAAACAATTTTATTGACTCTGGATACCACATTGCCAAGATATTATTCCAGAGGATTTACAGTTCAGGGAACAAAAGGAATGTATACGGAAGATAACCGTTCTATTTTCCTTGATGGAGAGAAATCAGCAGAAGATCATTTTGAGTGGAAAAAACATTGGGGAAATGTCGAGGAATACAGAGATAAATATGAACATCCTGTATGGAAAAAATATCTGGATGCCGGAGTAAAAAAAGGACATGATGGAATGGATTTTCTTGTATTTTCAGATTTTATCAAATGTGTTCAGGAAAATTCAGAAGCTGTAATAGATGTTTATGATATGGCAACATGGATGAGTATATCTGTACTTGCAGAAGAATCTATTTCTATGGGAGGACAGCCAATTGCTATACCTGATTTTACCAGTGGGAAATGGATGAATCGAAAATAGTATAAAATAAAGGAAGAGACAGAATATATGCAATGGGAATTAAACTACAGGGAACCGGCAAAAGAGTGGATTGAATCGCTTCCTCTGGGAAATGGTGAGATTGGAGCCATGGTTTCGGGAGGCACCAGACAGGAGACAATAGAGTTAAATCTGGATACTTTGTGGTCTGGCAGCCAGAAGCAGTCAGAACCGTATCCTGATCTTCCTGACTGGAATCATATTAGAAAACTGGTATTTGAAAGCAGATACAATGAGGCGGAAGAGTATGCAAAATCCCATATTCTAAGAGACTGGACAGCAGCATATCTTCCTGTGGGAACTGTTGATGTACAGATGCTGACAGAAAATGGAAACAATGAGATAACGGAGTATAAACGGGAACTGTCACTAAATGATGCTTTACATACAGTACACTGGATTGAGGGCGGGGTAACTTACCAGAAAGAAACATTTGTTAGTATGTCTGATAATGTTCTGGTGATGAAAATATCAACAGACAGTGATTCAGAAGTAAAAGTACATGTTTCATTAAGAAGCCAGATGCCCTGCGTCTGGAGAAAAAGTGAAAATATGCTGGTATTCGAGGCAAATGCTCCGGTTTATGCAGCTCCCAATTATTATCAATGCGAAGAACCAATCCGGTATAAAGAAAACTCAGGGATTAAATTTGGAATTATGCTGAAACCAGTTCTGAAATCAGGTACTATAGAAAAAAATGAAAATGGTCTGACCATTAGAACCAGTGATGATTTTTATATTATTCTGACCGGAAAGACAGATTTTGATGGTTGCGATAATATTATAGAATTTATGAGCGATATATTGAAGTGTGCTGAGTATAAGGGGTATAAGCAATTAAAACAGAACCACCTGGAGACATACCATTCGTTTTTTGACAGATTAGATCTTCACATGGGGGAAGCTGATGATTATTTTGAGAAGACAGACACAATTCAACAAATGAAAGCCTTTGAAAAGGGTGAAAATACTTCGGAGTTTGCCACTTTATTATTTCATTATGCCCGATATCTCATGATCTGTTCTTCGAAACCGGGGACACAGGCTGCAAACTTACAGGGAATCTGGAATAATCAGATGAGAGCGCCCTGGAGCTCAAATTACACAGTCAATATCAATACAGAAATGAATTACTGGATGGCTGAAAGTTGTAATCTTGGTGACTGCCATACTGCGCTTTTTGAACTGATTGACAGAACCGTTGAAAAGGGAAAAATTACAGCGCAAAAACTATATGGTCTTGAGGGCTGGGTTAGTCATCACAATATAGATATATGGGGGAATTCTGATCCGGTTGGGAAATATGCACAGGATGGCAGTCCGTGCCAGTATGCTTTGTGGCCAATGAGTTCAGCGTGGCTTTGCAGGCATATGTGGGAACATTATTGCTATACGTTAGATGGGGATTTTCTGAAAGACAGGGCATACCCGGTAATACGGGAAGCCGTTCGTTTTTATCTTGGATATTTAACGGAATATGATGGTTATCTTGTCACTTGTCCGTCCACTTCTCCTGAGAATTGCTTTTTAGATAGGAAAGGAGAAAAACACAGCGTAACTTTTGCTTCTACTATGGATATTTCCATATTAAAGGAATTGTTTGCGACGTACCTTCAGATATGTAAAATTCTTAAAGTTGATGTGTTGGAGAAAGAAACTGAGTTTGCATTGAAGAAGCTGCCGCCTTTTAAAATCGGTCATGATGGACAGCTTCAGGAATGGTACAGAGATTACAGGGAAACAGATATTCATCATAGACATGTATCTCATTTGTACGGTTTATATCCTGGAAATGTTATAAAGGAGACAGACCAGGAGTTGAAAAAAGCGTGTGAAATATCCTTAAACCGCAGAGGAAGTCAGGGAACCGGATGGTGTATGGTTTGGAAAGCAAGTCTTTGGGCCAGACTTAAAAATGGAGAGAAAGCATTTGAACTTTTAAAAAATCAGGTCAATCTTACTCATACAACAGAATTGGATATGTCCGGCGGAGGAATTTATCCTAATTTGTTCTGTGCACATCCTCCGTTTCAGATTGACGGGAATTTTGGGTTTGCAGCAGCTATATCTGAAATGCTTTTACAGAGTCAGAACAATGACATCGAATTATTACCTGCAATACCGGAACAATGGAAAAGAGGACAGATTAAAGGGATTAAGGCAAGAGGAGGATACACGGTTGATTTTAGCTGGAAAAATGGAAAAGTGTACTATATTAAAATCAGTGCATTAAAAGAAGGAAATGTAATCGTCAGATATAACGGCCAGATCAGCAGATTCTTTTTTAAAGAAGGACAGAACAAAGTATGTTTACAGAAAACGGGCAGAAAATAATGCAGGACATCAGTGGGAAGAGAAAGGAATGACAGCTTTATGAAGAGACCAGTTTTAGTGATTATGGCAGCAGGAATGGGAAGTCGATATGGGGGGTTAAAACAGATTGATCCTATAGATAGGGAAGGGCACATCATTATAGATTTTTCTATCTATGACGCGAGAAGAGCAGGATTTGAAAAGGTTGTATTCATTATAAAAAAAGACAATGAAGAAGAATTTAAAGAAGTGATCGGAAATAGAATAAGCAAATTTATGGATGTTGCCTATGCATTTCAGGAACTTTCGAACATTCCTGAAAATTATCAGGTTCCAGATGGGAGAAAAAAACCGTGGGGAACTGCTCATGCAGTGCTTAGCGCGGCTGATAAAATAGATGGTCCGTTTGCAGTAATTAACGCAGATGATTATTATGGATATCATGCGTTTTCTGTTATTTATAATTTTCTTACAACACATGAAGATACAGAAAAATATTCATATACAATGGTGGGATATCGTCTGAAAAATACGGTGACAGATAATGGGGATGTTTTCCAGAGGAATCTGTACGGTTAATCAGGAAGGAAAACTGGTACAAATTGTGGAAAGAACACAGATTGAAAAGCGGAAAACCGGAATTGTCTTTACAGAGGATAAGGGCCAGACATGGGAAGAACTGGATGGAGAGACACTGGTGTCTATGAACATGTGGGGCTTTTACAGAAAGTATTTTACAGGAAATAAAAAAAGGATTTCCTGCTTTTCTGGAAAAAGGTCTTCAAGAAAATCCTATGAAATGTGAATATTTTCTTCCATCAGTTGTAAGTGAACTGATCGAATCTGAAAAGGCCATAGTTACAGTACTGGAATCAGAAGATAAATGGTATGGCGTGACTTACAGAGAAGATAAACCACTGGTAATGAATGCAATTGAGAAATTGAAAGATGAAGGTATATATCCTCAGCACTTATGGAAGGACTAAAAATGAATAAAATTTCCAAAGAAGAGTTAGAAGAAGTTATTAATGAATTTCAATATGAAGGAAAATTGGTCTTTATAAAACCATATGGGAGTGGCCATATTAATGACACATTTTTACTGAAATATGAAATCGGATACATGGGTTCATTAAATGTGATTTTACAGAGGATGAACAGGGAAATTTTTGAAAAACCTGTTGAACTAATGGAAAATGTCATAGGAGTTACAGAACATTTAAAGAAAAAAATTGTGGAAATGGGCGGGGATCCTGAAAGGGAAACGTTAAATCTTATTCCTGCTAAAAACGGAAAAAAATACGTGATAGATTCCCAGGGCGAATACTGGCGATCATACATTTATATTACAGATGCTACCAGCTATGACAAGGTGGAAAAACCTGAAGACTTTTATGAAAGTGCTGTAGCGTTTGGAAAGTTTCAGGGGTTACTATCAGACTATCCGGCAGAATCTCTGCATGACACCATCAGAGGATTTCATGATACAAAAGCCAGATTTCTTGCATTTCAAAATGCAGTAGAAAAAGATATCTGTGGACGAAAAGCAAGTGTAAAAAAGGAAATTGAGTTTGTCTTGGTAACATGAAAAGTTGACAACAGTTTTTGACACTTTGATTCGAAAAGGCGAAATTCCACTTCGTGTAACACACAATGATACAAAGTTAAATAATGTTATGATTGACGATAAGACAGGAAAAGGAATTTGTGTAATTGATCTTGATACGATTATGCCAGGACTGGCTATGAACGATTTTGGAGATTCTATTCGTTTTGGAGCCAGTACAGCAGCAGAAGATGAGATTGATTTGACCAAAGTATCCTGTGATATGAATTTATATGAAATCTATTTAAGAGGATTTCTGAAAGGATGTAACGGAAAACTCACTTCAAAAGAAATGGAGTTGCTCCCGTTTGGAGCGAAAGTGATGACTTTTGAATGTGGTATGCGCTTTCTTACTGATTATCTTGAAGGAGATCATTATTTTAAGATTCACAGGGAAAACCATAATCTGGATCGATGTCGTACACAGTTTAAGCTTGTTGAGGATATGGAAAATAAATGGGAGATAATGCAGAAAATTACAGAAAAATATAGGCGGATGTATAAGCAGGAAAAATCAGATTACTTCGGATATTGACAAGAGAGCTGTAGAAAGAGCCAGAGAATATGAAGAAGAAACTCAATTTGCGCTGTATTAAGAGGAATGTGAACGGCAGATATTGCATATTGAATTAATGATAAAAAAAATCAATAACATTTGGCTTGACTAACCGATATACTATAGTGTATCATCAGTGCAAGTCAGATAGAAACAGTCTTATAAAACTGTTATAATATGACTTGTTGTTTGATTCACATCATGCTATTTGTGAATTGATATATGTAACATGAATTCTCTTTGCACTGCATTACATTCAACAGAATGCGAGATCAACAGTACAAACTGAGCAGGCGATGCCCGAGATGCTCGAGGGCGTTGGGGCCGGGCCGCACGAAGCGGCAGCAGATATGAAAATTTTCAGACATATCTGTGGGACAGTGTATGTTCCGCAGGTGTGTCTTTTTGTTTTCTGAAAAGTATGTTTTGGAAAGATTTTCTTTTAGAGGGATTTTTTTAGGAGGATTTTCTGAGACAGGTGCAGTTCCGAAATACAAAAAGACCCCTGTAAGACCGCACTTTGATAAGTCACAGAAAGGAAATATGTTTTCTGACTGTGGCGCAATGTATGTGACATAAGAAGAACCTGTAAACTCAAATATAGGAAAGTACAAAAGCTTATATATTTGAAAAGAAAATTTAGGAGGTCCTGGTTATGGAACAGACAAAAAAGTTAAATATGACAGCAATGTCAGAAAAGACAAACAGTAATATGACAACTAAGAAAGAAGAGCCTGCATGGGAACATAAGGTAGCCATGAAGGTATCGGGTGTGAGTATTGCAGTAAACCTGTTACTTTCCCTATTTAAATTACTTGCCGGAATTCTGGCACATTCAGGTGCCATGATCTCAGATGCGATTCATTCAGCATCTGATGTGGGAAGTACTTTCGTAG
>ENA-OPYX01000796-OPYX01000796.1-human-gut-metagenome-genome-assembly--contig:-NODE-796-length-18051-cov-10.454921_pt1 | contig 18051 bp, 19 predicted proteins | sample MGYA00242639_ERZ504486 | MGnify/ENA primary metagenome ERZ504486 (study PRJEB26092, sample SAMD00036296) | human gut metagenome | host: Homo sapiens | study: EMG produced TPA metagenomics assembly of... | reverse complement strand
CTTTATCCGCACGATAGATTCATAAAGGCTTCCAGGTAAGTTTTCAGAAATATCATTTAACACTAAATCCTAGTTTGTTTGCGAACACCGATTGAAATCCTTCTTGATAGGCTATGCATCCATTTTACCATGAAGTTTTACTTCATAAAGAGCTGTATCGGCACAACGCATGAGTTGAGATCTTTCAATCGCATCATTTTGGATATTCGGCATATCCAAGTGAGATACAAAAAGAATATGTTTGCCCTTTATAAATAAATGTTTTTGGTGTTTTTGTGAATTCAATCAATGATTCTTTTGCTTCTTTTGCCGTACAATTTGGTAAAAGAATACAGAATTCGTCCCCTCCATTTCTACCAAGCAATGCAGAAGATGGAAAGAATTTTCGCATAATTGCTGCAAGACTAATCAAAGCTTTATCCCCATAGGCATGTCCATACATGTCATTTATTAACTTGAAATCATCTACATCTAATAATACGGCCACGCAATGTTCTTTTGGATTTTTTGAAATCATCTTTTCGGCCATTTCATCAAATCCATATCGATTATAAAGCTTAGTCAGTCCATCTTTATTGGCTAGTTCTTTTAATTCAACTCTTCTTTCATCCAATAAAAATAAGACGATTGTAAGTCCAGTTAGTAGAAGAACTAAGGATAGTCCTCCAAAGAAAATTAAATATAAAGTTTTAGAGTTGCTCCATCCAGCTCTAGGCATGATTTGAAGTTTCCATTTTTCTTTTCCGACAGTCAAATCATAAGTGACTGGGCGAATCATTTTATCACAATTCGCATCAACCTCTACATATTTCTTATCTAAAACAGACGCTTCTCTTGAAAGTCGGTAATTATATTTAAATTTAGATAAAGCGTTTGTCGAATCCTCAAAAATTTCAGGAACACGCAAAACTGCAATCGTAAATCCCCAAAAATATTCTTGTCCATTTTTATCTTCTAGATAAACGGGATTTCGAACAACAAGCCCAGAACCTCCTTGTTTCAATTTAATAGGGCCTTGGATAATGGTTATATTGTGATCTTTTGCGTAATTCGAAATTTCACCTCGCTTTGAATCCTTTAATAAATCAATTTTACCTGTTTCATTTCCTTCTTCAGGATAAATTTCTGTTACCACTCCATTTGGTGCTAATTGCACACTTTGCACAGAATAAGACATTAAATTTTCGGCTATTTTAGAAAAATTTATGATTTGACCATTTCCATTTATCAACACCTGTTTTAACGTATCTGTTATTTCAATTCCATTTTCAATATCATTTTCTATACGCTGACCATATGTCACTACATTTAATTTTGCGATCGTACGCCTATCTTTTTGAATTTGAACATTTGTATTATATGTAAATACACTCAATAGACATATTCCTACAAGAAATACAATCAACGGAACTATAGTCTTTTTTTTCACTTTCTTATACCTCGGTTATATTTTCCAATTTTATATTATAGCACAAGTCCTTATTAAGAACTGTAATCTTTTTGTATAATATTTATGGTGATTTTATGTTAAACAAAAAAGAGTGTATACAATTATTAAAACAAGATGTAACACCTGCGCTTGGGTGTACAGAACCTGTATGTGTTGCGTTATGCTTAGCTCATGCAGCCAAAATATTAGATGAAGAAATCGTTTCAATCGATGTCGATGTGAATATTGGAATCTTTAAAAACGGAATGTCGGCCGGTATTCCTAACTTTGATCATGTTGGATTAAACTATGCTGCAACGCTTGGTGCATTCTTAAAGAATCCAGAAAAAGGCTTAAAGCTCTTTGAAGATATTGATGATTCCCTAAAAGAAAAAGTATACAAATTTAAGCAGGTACAAGTTCATGTGGATTCCACTCAAACAAATCTTTATGTGAAATCAACCCTTCATACTAAAAATCAAACGAGTACTTGTATCATCCAGGATGAACATACAAATGTTGTATATTTATCTAAGAACGATGAAACAAGAATAGATAATAAGAATAGTATAAATAATCACTTTTTAGAGATAAATAATTCTACTGACAATTCTGCACAGTTTTGGCATTATTTTTAGTAGCATTGACATTTATGTATATAATCAACAATATTTTCAGTAGTATTGACATTTTTGCACGAATTTGAATATAATTTCATTAGGAGGGCTTGCATATGATACTTAGAGAGAAATATTTATCAGAAATACGCCCGTTTTACGATAGTGATTTAATTAAAATCATTACGGGAGTCAGAAGATGTGGAAAATCCATCATTTTGGAACAAATCAATACTGAAATTTCAAAAAAATCATCAAATATAATTTATCTTGATTTTGAAGATCGTGCCGTTACATCTAATTTAACCTCATGGCAAGACATTGTGGACTATATTGACAGCAATCGTGATACAAATGAATTATGCCATGTTTTCTTAGATGAAATTCAAACAATTGATAATTGGTCTATCGCGTGTAAAACACTTCGAAAACATAATTGTTCATTATTTATCACCGGATCCAATTCCAAACTATTATCTCGTGAATTCACTAAAGAATTATCGGGTCGCTATGTCGCATTTCATATTCGTCCATTTGTATATAGAGAATTATATGAATATGGAAAAGAATTAAACAAAGAAATTTCTCTAACGGATTATTTAGTATGGGGAGGCTTTCCTAAACGAATTGAATTTAATTCTTTAGAAGCTCAAAAAAGATACTTGAATGATTTAGATGAAACCATTGTTTCGAATGATATAATCAATCGCTATAAAATTCGAAAATCCGAAGATTTTAAAAAGGTTGTTAATTTCATTTTAATATCAAATGCAAGAAATTATTCCGTAAAATCTATTTGCGATTATATGAATACGCATGGCACAAAATGCAGTATAAATACCATCAAGAAATGGATTGGCTATTTAGAAGAGGCTTATATTATTGAACCACTCAAACAATATTCTTCTAGAACAAAAACAGAATTGGAATATCCTACAAAAATTTATAATTGTGATGTTTCGTTAAATTCGATTCGTAAATTAAACAATCGTTATGATTTAACTCATAATCTAGAAAATATAATATACAATGAACTTTTATACATGGGATATAGTCTTACCGTCTATGACAATAAGGGAAAGGAAATTGATTTTCTAGCTCAAAAAGACAATCTAAAGTATTATATCCAAGTCGCATATAGTGTTGCCGAAGATAAAGCATATGAGCGTGAATTCAAAGCTTTTAATGGTGTTAGTCAAATAGATAAAAAAATCATCATCACAATGGATGATATTGATTATTCTACAAGTAATGTACAACATATTAAATTTAAAGACTTCTTATTCTTAGAAAATTTAAAATAGCGGACTGAAGTGAACCCCTAAAGTTGGACAAACTTAGGAGGTTCACTTTTTATATGAAATTAACTTATGAACAAAAGCTAAAAGCTTACAAAGATTGGAAAAGCAATCTTAAGTCACCGAGAACTATAGCTAAAGAATTACATGTGAAGCATTCGACAGTCGAATATTTTTTAAAGTCAGCTGATAGACATAGTACCATTTATTAATTATTATCGTCTTCACAAGATTTGTATAACTCAAAACAAAAGAAACATCAGCATCTGAATTCACTAATGTTTCTATCAATATATTTTTCACCACTCTTGTATCAATCATTCGCAAGTTTCCAGCTTACTGCCTTTTCTCTAGAATCCACAAAGCGCTTATAGATACCCTCTTGTTTCATCAATTGATTGTGTGTTCCTTGTTGTACAATTCTTCCCTTATCTATCACAACAATTTGATCCGCGTTTCTGACGGTTTTTAATCTATGTGCAATCATAATAATTGTCTTTTCTTTTGTCAAAGCATCGATTGCTTCCATTAATTCCTTTTCATTTTCTGGATCCACATTGGCTGTTGCCTCATCCAAAATAATAATAGGTGCATCCTTCATAATGGCACGCGCAATGGAAATACGTTGTTTTTCACCACCAGAAAGAGTGGCTCCACCTTCACCAATAACTGTATTATATCCATCTGGCAATTGACTTATAAACTCATGGCAACAAGCTTTCTTAGCTGCCATTACAACTTGTTCATGAGTCGCTTCTTGATTGCCGAATTTAATATTATTTTCAATGGTATCCGCAAACAAGTACACTCTTTGAAATACAAACGCAAAGTTATTCATCAAACTATTCATGCTATAATCCGTTACATTTATACCTCCAAGACTCACTTCACCTTCATCTACATCCCAAAATCTCGCAATCAAATTACACAATGTAGATTTACCACCTCCAGAAGGACCTACAATCGCTGTAGTTGTTTTTTCTGGAATCGACATGGATACATCATCAATGATTTTTCGCTTATCGTAAGAAAATGAAACATGATCCAATTGAATATCATGACTCTTGGGTTCTATTTCCCTTCCTTCAATATCCATCGTATTCAATGCAAGAATATCATTGGCTTTATCTACACAGACACTTACCACATGTAAAAGGGATGAATAATTTCCAGCTGTTTCTAAACTTGAATAAAGTATAAAAGCCGAAATGCTCATACCAATCGCATACACCGAATTCATTGTTCCATTAATATAAAATGCAGCACAACAAACAATGATAATTGTCCCAGTAATCTTTGTCACAATACCCTGAAGAAAATGATATGGTACAAATAAAAGTTCCATCCTTGTATTGATTTTAGCACACGCATCATTGGCATCATTCAATCGTTTCGCCTGTTTACCCAATAAGTTATAAGATTTTACTTCCGAAATACCTTGCACATATTCCATGATTTGATTCACAAGTTCTGTATCACACTGCACCTTTTGTTCTGAATCTTTTTTACCAGCTTTTTGCATAATTGAATTGATCACAAAAAATACAATGACACCTAATAACGATATCAATCCAATCCTTGCATCAAAAATAAGGATCATACATATAATCATTGTAGTTTCTAAAATCCCCTGCATCGTAAGCATTACAACTCTTGATGCAACATCTCCAAGTACTTCCATTGTATTTGTCGTAACAGAAGCAATCTCACCAATACTATTTGAATTAAAATATCCCATTGGAAGATAACGAAGGTGTTCTGCAATCTTGATTCGCATAAATGCACTCGCATTATATCCACCTTCTGTCTGAAGTATAGACGAAATTCTTTTACAAATAACATCCACCACAATCGCAACAATCATAAGGACTAATGAACCAAGAATATATTTACCCATTGATTTTTCTTCAATCAAGCCCATCAAAATATACATAATAGCCGGTATTTTCATAGCTGAAGCAAGTGCTTCTACTAAACCAATTCCTATTGATAATTTAAACTTTTTACTGTTTTCTTCACCCGAAAACTTAAAGAATTTTGCCAAGATTTCAAACATATTATTTTCCCTCCTTTACTGTATCCTTCACAGAAATGTGGGCATTCCACATATCTTTATAAAGTACACATGATGAAAGAAGTTGATCATGCGTGCCATGTGCTACTACATTTCCATCATTTACCACAAAGATTTGATCACTGTCTTTTATTGTAGAAAGCCTATGCGCAATCACAATCAATGTTTTTCCTTCTACAAGTCGTGCAATAGAATTTTGAAGAATTGCTTCATTTTCAGGATCCGTATACGCTGTAGCCTCATCTAAAATCACAATAGGTGCATCTTTTAACATGGCTCTAGCGATAGAAATACGTTGTCTTTCTCCTCCAGAAAGGTGACCACCAGCACCACCGACAATCGTATCAAAACCATTTTCCAACTGCATAATAAAGTCGTAACAACCACTCTTCTTTGTCACTTCTATAACTTCTTCATCACTCGCATTGGGATTTCCTTGACGAATGTTTTCGCGTACAGTTTCATTAAACAAATAATTATCCTGTGCTACATATGCGATTTTTTGATTAAAGTCCATAAGAGACATTTGTTTGATATCTACACCACCAATTTTTATACTTCCAGAATTCACATCCCATAAAGACGCAATCAACTTTGCGATTGTTGACTTACCACTTCCAGAAGGACCCACAATCGCATTCACACTTCCAGCCTTACATTCCATATTTATACCATGAAGAATTTCTTTATCATGATAACCAAACTTAACATCTGATAGTTCGATCGAATTATCTTTTGGCACAGCCATACTTTTATATGGCCTACTTAACTCAGGCTGATCTAAAATTCCAACAATCTCGTCAACAATGACACCTATCTTTCCTAAATCATCTGTATAGGAAAAAGCTGTGATCAATGGTCCGGCAATCCCTAATGATAAAATTATGCATAAGATAAAATCCGGCATTGTAAGTGTGCCATTTTCAACATAATGAGCTCCAAAAGGAAGCACAGTCAATAATGTATAGGGAGTTATTGTCATCATGAGTGCATGATAAATAGAACACTTTTTCATCCATAAAATAAAAGAATTGGCATAGTCCTTGGCAGCACTCGTAAATTTCGCATAAGAACTCTCTGTTTTTCCAAAAGCTTTAATGACTTCAATTCCATCAATATATTCAACGGCCGCATCATTTAAGTCTTTTGTTGCCTTTACTGTCTTCTCAAAGTTTGGTTTAAAATCAATCATCATCCCAAAATAAGATAAAAAACCAATAATAATGGGTAATAATGACCAAAGAGCCAGTCTATAGTCGATCGTAAAAAAGTAGATCAACACAACGACAGGTCCCATAAGATTTGAAGTAAATTCAGGAATAATATGTGCTAGCGTTGTTTCAATACTATCAATTCTTTCCACCATAATATTCTTAAATGTACCTGACGAAGTATCTTTCACATATCCTAGTGGCACTCGTGCTAACTTTTCAAAACATGCTTTTCTTATGTTTGAAAGCACAGTAAACGTAGCCTTATGCGAAAGAGTTGTTGAGAGTGAATGGCAAAACTCGGCCACAATAAAGGAAATAGCTATACATATTGAATTTTTTAGATATGTATTAAAATCTTTATTCCCCTCTAAAAACATCCTTACAATCGTTGCGATAAGAAAATAAGGAATGATTTTAAAAATCACATTACCCATTCCAAGTATGACACTCCATACATAATCCATTTTCTTTTGTCCAGCCCACTCTAGTATCCAACGCATTGTAGATTTCTTTTTTTCTTCCATACAAATACCCTCCTAATTATTAGTCATAACTAACTGCATTGTTATAAGTATAGGTGGCAATTGCCACCTTATTTAAATTGAATATTCCAAATTCTTTCCCAACCACCTGTATTAAATTCTTTTAATTGATGAACATTTTTCTTAGCTATCTCTTTATCCATATCGTGTTCAACAATTTGCAGTACAGATGAGAAAAAACCAGTATATATCATATGCATAAGACTTTCATCAACTTTTAGTAAATTCATTCCAGCCTCTTTCATAATCTGCATATATTTCTTGGTTGCCTTCATTTCTTTATTCACCATGTTATGAATAAAAGCTTCATATTTCCCACTATCTCCACATTTAAACAATAATCTAAAATGATCATAATGCTCATAAATATAATCAATCATCTGATTTGTTCCATCATTGGCTGCATTTGACATATTGTTTGTCTGATCATGAGCAGAAAGCTTTTCAAAATCAGCTAATATCCCATCATATATTTCATATATATGCTCTATATACGGATCAATAAGTGCATCAAAAAGCATTTCCTTAGTCGGATAATACTTATAAAAAGCTCCCGTTGTAAGTCCTGCATCTTTCACAATACTTCTTAAAGAAGCGCCACTAAATCCATCTCTTAAGAAATGTTTGATGGCAGTATCCAATATTTTTTCTCTTGTTTTCTCAGCTTTTTCTGACATATAAATCTCCATTAAATAAAATATAACAGTGTTATATCACACTGTTATATTATTCTTATCCATAGAGATTTGTCAAGTGTATAAATTGAAATTTACTATTCCCCTATTACTTTGAAGCAGACTACTAAACCACAAATAAATAGTGTTATACATACAATGAATGGAATTATCAAGTCTAATCCCAACAAACTACCTAAAACTCCAGTAATCCCGTTATAATCCCATTGATGAAGTGTTGCTGAGCACAAAATAGCTATTGAGCCAAGAAACCCCATAAGTTGCCAAGCAATGCCTAATATCATTTTTTTCACACAAGCACACTCCCTTATTTTATCCAATTACATCCGTAATGGCCTTAACACCTTTACCTACAAAACTAATGACTTTCTCATTGAATACACTTCCATCTTTTAATATTTTGACATTCGCAAGACCTAGTTGATCACTCTTTTTAGCTTCTGTACTACCTGAAAGTGTCATCCATTTAATTTGAATATCTTCTTTAGATAATTTTTGATTATAATCAACTGAATAATTTGTATTTTCAAAAACAAGAGAATTCGATTCAGCATAAACATAAACTTTATTCTTATCCTCTTGATAAATTTTAATTGTATAATGCACAATATCCTTTTTATTAGAAACATATTCCTTATTTGGAGATACTTTCTCTTCATAAATCAATGTTAAATCTTTATTAGAAGTACTTGTATCTGTTTCATTTTGAAATATAAAGAATAAGGATAAACATAAAACAATACTACTAACAGCTACAACAATCATTCTCTTTGATTTCATTTTTGACGCACTCTTTTTACATTTCGATTCATGAAATGTCTTCCTATATATCTATAGGCAAATCCTTTTAGCCTTGACATTTGTTGATGGTGTTCTTTTAGTAAATCATCCGGACAATCATATACACCAAAATCTTGTGTAATTCCTTCACTTTGAATATATGTAGAATTGCGATTAAAATCAATAGTAGGATTTCTAAAATCTTTTACTGCTACACCATATCCACAAAATGCACCTTTACAATTTGGAAATTGATTCTGTAATTTCTTAAGATATGTACGATCTAAAATAAATCCTTCAAGTTCATACCATTGATTCTCAAAATAAATTTCCACCCAACTATGAAATATATTTGGAGGTGCACTCCAATACACTAAGCCTGTCATGGCTCCTTTTTGAAGTCTTTTATCAATTGTGAAACCATGAATTCTACATGGAATCTGACAAGCTCGTAAAAGAGCCATAAATAAAGTTCCTTTTGTATTACATTGACCATATCCATCTAATAGAACTTTTGATGCGCAAATCGCATCATCTTCATTATATCCAAATAAGATATCATCTCTTACAAAATTATATATTCCCTTGATTCTTTCAAATTCATCCAATTCCTTCCACTTCTTCTTTTGAATCAATTCTTGAATTGCAGAATTGGAATAATCAAGCATCTCCGTTTCTTTTAAATAATTATCTATCATTTTTCACTTATCCTTAACATTCTAATAATTATGAACCTGCTTATATTTATATTCTTCAAAATATAAGAGACTTTGAAATAGGATCTACTAAAATGTTTTTCTTATCTTCATCATTTGAAGCAAGTCAATATTAATCTCTACAACAATGCATTTATCTGATTCCTTCATTCAAAATGTCAACTCAGGTAATTGATCTGTCTTAATAATCATTTCTAACATTCTGGCAAATCCATCTGGATACCGAATTTGATACTCCATATGGTTCAATCCCTCAAAAACCGGAAAGTTGCCATATTTATAGGCTTGCATCACTGCATTTCGATATTTAAAATGATCTTCTCTACTTCCAAATTCCCAGAATGTATGTTTTTGTAGCTCTTCTGATAATTTTGGAAATGGCTTATCTTCTAGACTATCATCCATCTGTTTTCTCAAATTTGTATATGACAAATTCTTTCCTGCTTCAATAAAATAAGGCTTAATATTATCATCGTCACACCACATAATTTTCTTCAATGTTTTCCCATTTGTCCAATACAAACTTTTCATGGCCACATATAAAAATGGAACCATAATTCTACGTGTTATCATACCAATCTGTGCAAATTGACCACCATCAAAGAATATATGCTTAACCGGTATTTTTGTATCTGTTAGAAATACCATCGCAAGATCTGCACCAATCGAAGATGCTACTACTAGTTCAATCTCTTTGATCCCATGATCACTTAAAAATCGTTTAATCTGTTGTATCTCATCACTTTTACCTAGATACTTTTGATTTGAACAATAAACAGTAGATGTTGGCATAACACAATAATATTTATCTGACAGTTTTTCGGCAATTGGCATACTGCTTTCTCCAGTTACACCCATCGCATGAAAAAATAAAATCACAGGATTCAATTCATTTCCAATTGTTTGAAACAACATAATCTCACCTTCTATCCATACATTATTTTGTGCAACAAAAATATACCATCGATCCATCTATGTGAAGATCTATTTGTTTGTACATCTCTTTTAGAATATTTCTAAGTTCTTCCTCAGTTTGAAATGGTGGGGTGAACCATCCTTTCTTAGAAAGAATATGATTCACAAGCCAATCTGTTCTTTTAGATTTACCCCTAATATAAAAACATCCTATAAAGGTACCACCTGGTTTTAAAACTCGCCACGTTTCTTGAAACGCCTTTTTCTTATCTGGAAAAGCATGAAATCCATTCATAGAAACCACAATATCATAGGATTCATCATTCATTTTTAAATTGGATACATCCCCCTGAATACATTTAATATGCACATCTTTTAAGGCTATCCACTTGTGTTCAGTAAATACAGTTGTTCCGACTGGAACATCTAGAAGATTACCTGAAAAATCATTTGGAATATATGATAATACTTTCTGTGCTATATCATTATCATTAGTACCATTCCAAAATAATTTAATATACAACTTACTGAAAATATTTCCCTGTGTCAAAACATCATCATAAATATTCTTTGATGATTCATACGCATTTTGTATTTTATCCGCCATATCCAACTTCACCTTTTTTCCATTCTTCAATCGCATTCCTAATACGAACATCAATATCTATGCGTGTTTCAAGGCATTCCTTTGGATGTTTTCTTGCGGATTGAAACGCAAATTTCACAAAGCTTGCTGAACCAATTGGAAGCATCATCTTTAACATGCTTTCCGGAAAAACAAAATGAGTCCCATATTTATACACAACAGCTTCTAACTTGCATATATGTTCTCGTTCTTCCATGCGACGAATGTATTTTGCAGCATCCCACAACACATCATCTTCAGCACCAATCAACAATAGTTTTCCATGAATCTTTTCAATCTTGATTTTTTCTTCTTCTAAAATCGGATGAACGGCTTCTGAATCATAAAACAACTTTCTAGAATTGATCATATCACCTGTTCGCTTTGTTTCTTGTTCAATCACATGCCAATATTGAGGATGTTTATAACAAAATGGCATATATGGAAGCGGTTTTTCTCTATATGAAAATAGTGATTCACCTTCGATTGGCCATTCTTTACAACCATCTTTTTTGCCTTGCATAAAGCCTTGCCAAATAAAATCACTTGGAGTTAAGCCAATTGTCAAAGTGATATCTTCAAAATAAGAAGCTGCCGTAAGTGCTAGTGTTCCTGTAGTGGATGCACCCACAATTCCAACCTTCTTGTTTCCATGTACTTTTAGCCATCTTATCGCATTCTCTATTCGTTCTAAAGGATAATTATGATGTCCATAATCTTTTTTTGCGGGTGACATAGTCATTACATTTAATCCAAGTTTATGTAACCATTTTACAGATGTACGGGCTAAATAATCCTGGGAATCATCACCAATCATGGCAATCATCGCACAATCTGAATCCGTTTTGCATTTCCAATAGTCACCATAAAATCCGTCTGTGTGTACTTCAAAATGAATTTTCTTCATCCGTATTAACCCCTATTCTTCAAAACTATAATTTTATTTGAAATATTTCGAACCAATGGAATCCATCCAAACAAATGATAAACAGGATGCAATTCTTTCATACCTTCAATCAAACTAACTTCCTTTTCAAAAATAAATTCTGGTAAAATCTTTTGTAGTTCATTTCCATTCTTTACACCCCATAAAAATTTAGCATTACTTTGATCTATCGACTTTTCTTTCATATGCTTTACTACAAAAGGCGACATAGTTTCGACAAGAACAGTTACTTTTTTAAAGGATTTTTCAATAATAGAAAACATCTTCTGCACTTCTTTTTCGTCTAAATACATAGTTAACCCTTCAATGATCACTAGAATATCTTCTCCATGATACTCAATATCATGGATATAAGAATCATCCATAGCTGATTTTGCGATTTGATACATTGGCGCTGTTTCAGTAAGAAACTGTTCCCTTATCTTCATAGTTTGAGGCAAGTCAAGATTATACCAACGAAGATATTTACCTTTCATTCTGTAACAACGAGTATCCAATCCACATGCAATATTTACTACAACTGTATTTGTATGAACATTTAAATATTGTTCGACCATACGATCCAATACAATCGTTCTTGCGATAACACCACTACTCATAGCACTATCTTTATCAGCTTTAGAAAAATCATAATCTATATTTTCAACAATATGTACGGCAATATCATCCTTGATTTTTGCATTTTGACTATTCGTTTCTTTTGCTCTAGCATATAAAGTCTGAAGCATTGTCTCTGAAACACCTGTAATATCTATTTTTGATTTCATAATCCAACATCTCCAATTACAACATTTCTTACTTCTTCTATCCACTTGTCAGGATGGCAACAAAACATTTCTTCATGCTGCATATTAAATCTATGAATATCTGGATTCTTAAAATATGTATAGTATCTCTTTTCATATTTTTTACCCATTTTTGTCGCATAAAATACGTGAATTTTTGTGTTTGGCACATCCATATTGTGTTGAACTTTTGTCACTAAATCCGAATAGAACTGATTATAAATACTCTTCTTTGTGATCCAAGAACCACCTAAACCAAACATATCTAAAAATCCATTCACAAATTTCTTCTTCGAATCATCCATTTGTGCAATCTTTTTCTCCATAAGTTTTGGAAGCGTTCCTGTATGCACCATTTTATACATAATAGGCGTTACTATAGATGCCTGAATTGTAGCCATCACCTTTCCAGCCTCATCCATATCACTACTTCCAATAATGCCATGATCCATATGAATTCTTTTTCTTTGAATCAACAAAGAAACAAAACTGCCTCCAAGTGAACAGCCATAAGCGGCTTTAATTCTTCCGCCATAATGATCTATAATTTCTTGTTCAATCTTTTCACACTCTTCTTCCATCGAATGAAATTGAGTATTCTCATTTGGATCAAAGCCATCATAAGAAACAACCACCGTATAAAAATATACATGTAATCCTTCTAACACATGATCAAAACTACTATATAAGCAACAAGTGCCCGGAAACAAAAAGATGACTGGTTTACTTTGATCTCCACTTTTATAAAACTTCATAATTAACCCTTAAAATGTTAGATAAAACTAACTTTTTCTTAGCTTCAGTTTACCACTGCAATTAACGACACGCAAGAACAATATGTAGTACAAAAGAAAATACAACTCCTCTTAAGAATTGTCCAATATATGATTTATTTATTCCTTCAATAAATTATAGTATCATTTGTTGATATAGAAAAAGAGTAGAAGCTGTATCACACAATACAATCTCTACTCTAGTTTTGTAATTATCTTATTTCTTAATCAACCTTATCATCAAACAATGCTTTTAGAACCATGTTCCACTTTAACTACATAGCACTGTTTCTTATAGAAAGATATTCCATAGCCAATTACATTTTCATATTTTTTAAATTTATGTTCTTCAAGATATTTTTGTTCGACAATTTGTCTTGCTCCTTCTTTAGCATCATCAATCAGATCATCTTCACTTATTGAATGTTTACACTCAATAAGCACCACTGTTCCAAGTATGTTTTCTGGTAAAACGCATACATCAAATCTACCATTTCCGGATTCTCTATTGGATACTACCTCATAATCATTCAACAATCCTACTAGAAATCCATGATAAAAGGATTCTTGATTATCAAAATAACTAATACTTCTTAATAGTATATCATTTAGCAATAGATTTACTTTTTTTGCATCTCCATCCACAAATTCTTGATACAATTCACCTTTTCTACTTGTTGTATAATCTTCAAAATATGACATGAAGGATTGTTTATAGATTTCATAAACCTCCTTATTTGGGATAACCAATTCGTATTGATTTTCTCCCCTATCTTTAATGACCTTTAAATAGCCAGTTAGTAATAAAAAGCTATAAATATTATTGATATTATCCATTTCACGATACGTAAGTTCAGGCTTGATATATTTAATAAGGGATTGACCATTCATTAATAAATCAAACTCCTTGCGTAATTTTTTTATCCCCATTTTGAATATACTTAACAACAAGATCATTACCACTGGTGTTTGCCCAAAATGAAATTGGTTTAAAAGACACATCTTGCGTTATATTTTTAACATACATAAGTGTACTCCATGGATTACAAATTTCTTTATTGCCAAATTGATATCCATCATACCATTCTTTTACTTCATCCATCTTTTCTGATAGATTGTAATCTTTTAACAACTGTTTAACTTCCAATTCAGTAAATCCAAAAGATTTACTACTAATATTATTTAAAACAGAATAAGCCGTAAAATTATTCAACCCTGTAAAAATACTTTCCTTAGAAATACGAAGACATCCGGTCATAACACCTTTTTCTAAAGCATCATTCGTTTTAAGTGCTGAAGAAAAAACGCTTCTTAAAAACTCAACCATTTCTTCATAATAATTATTTTGATAGGCAGCCTGTAAAGGAACATCATACTCATCGATTAGAACAATAACTTTTTGTTGATAATATGTATACAGCGCATTCGTTATGACTCTCAATGAAATTTTTAAATCTTCAACACTAGATGAACGATTATGCAATTTATTTAAAATATCTTTAGTTGTATCCGACAATTGATCCGAAGATAATATTTCTAAGTTTTTTTCTAACAATTCATATATTACATTTGAAAAAGATGAAATTTGCGCATCAAAAGTTAAGTTTTTCATTTCCTTTAAAGAAATAAAAATCGTTGGATATTTATTTTGATGCTTTAAAGCATCCTTATTCTTCGAAATATTTAAGCCATCAAATAGATAAGAGTTTTCCTTTTCTTTGATTGAAAAAAAATAATAAAGCATCGACATATTCAGTGTTTTACCAAATCTTCGAGGTCTTGTATATAAAACAACTTGTTCATTTAATACATCTTCAATGAAATTTGTCTTATCTACATAATACGCACTTTTATCAATCATCATCTTAAAATTTTCAATTCCCGTCGGTAACAATTTCATTCTATCAATTCCTTTCACAGTTATTATACTTTATATTATTAACTTTTTCTTCAATTCCTCATAAGATTTTAAAATTCATATAACTAAAAAAAACAACTTCCTTTATCAGGATATCCAATTTTCTAGGGATCTATGAAATGCAATTATTTTCATTCCTGATTCATTCTCTTTTTTATATCTGATATAACCGTTTATAATTATTTCGTTATGTTCATTGTTTTCAACCAGGAGGTATTCCGATTTGTATTTCAGTTTGCTTTAAAAATGGGCAATCCATATTTCAGGACTCCCCATACATCGTACTAATTATGCGAATTTTTATTGCTTGCACTAAAATCATTAACTCCAATGGCTTACTATTTTTCTCTATCCTCATCTTTTCTTATACAATACAAGTTCCGGATTTTTACCGTCTTCTTCATAAGTGCAAATAAGAATAAAATCCATATCTGCAACAACGCCAAAACATCTATCGCCGCCGTATTCACATTCAAGCTGATTACCCAGATATGTCTTTGCCTCATTCAAAAACTTAGCTACTTGCCCATTCGGAAGCTGGTACTCAAGATTCACGTACTTTCCCACAAGGGCATTCAGTTTTTCCACCTTTGGCATTCCGTCAACATTCAATTCGTTAATTTCATTGATTAGCTTTTTCTTGAATTCCTCAAATTGACCATTATCACTAAGCTCATCATATTTCTTCCAGTAATCCAAAGTAGGAAGCAGCTCTTTCATATAAGAACGGGCTTGTTCCTCCGTGAAATTCTCGCTTACCATATTTTTAACACAAACTTCAATCAAATCGTCCATATCATTATAAGTATATGTTCCATCAGCATAACACCACTTACAATAGTCCTCATTAAAAGAACCATCGTGATTATGCCCGATAATATTATCATCTTCCAGCAGCATTCCGCAGCATTGACAAACAAGCTTTCTCGGTGAGCCTAAAAGTGTATTTATGGAAACATCGAATACTTTTGACAGCAATTTCAATGTTTCCGTATTAGGAACTGTTTCTCCAGTTTCCCTTAGTTAAAGATATGACCCCTCATTATCAGTCTACTTTTCCAATAAATCGGTAGTATATCTCTATTTCCTGTATTCTTTCGTTATCCTCATTCGTTGTTGCTTCGTGAATAAGGATTTTTTCTATCATTGCATTTAACAACGGTGCTGTCAGTTCCTTTGGTACGGAATACTCCTTAATTAACTCAATCCACTTTTCAGCACCTATCATATCCTGTTCCATTTTACTTAATTCTTCTCTTAGGTTGGTTATCTGCTGTTCCAGTTCTATCTGTTCTTTTTGATATTTCCCCGACAGCATGATGAAGTTTCGTTCCGTTATCTTCTCACAGGCTCTATCTTCATACATTTTCGTAAACAAGCGGTCAATCTCATTTTGTCGGTTCTCGGCTTTCTTCAAGGCACTTGCCTTTTTCTTCTTTTCCCGTATTCGCTCTGCATTCCCAGCCTTTTGTATCTTATTCAACACCTTTTCTTCGTCTTGCTGTACTGCCTTAGCCCAATACTGCAATCGTTCCAATACGGCTTGATACAACACATCATAACGGATATAGTGCATAGAACAAGTACCTTTGCCAAACTGTCCGTAGTAACTGCAAGCATAATAACTGTATGGCGTTTTATTTGCCTTATTTGTCGCAAACCGCATAGACCAGCCACAATCCGCACACTTGACAAGCCCTGCAAATATCGGCGTTGCTTTTTCCTTTGTCTGTCTACGCCTTGATTTTATCTGTTCCTGCACACGATAGAACACTTCTTTGTCAATAATCGGTTCGTGGGTATTTTCTACTCGAAACCATTCACTTTCGGGCTTACGCACTTTTTTCTTGCTCTTGAATGAAACTGTTGATTGTCGATTATGAACGCTGTTTCCGATATAGACTTCACTTTTTAAAATTGCCTTGACATGAGCAATCGTCCACTCATAACGCTTGCTTTCGGGCTTTCCCTCAAAGATATGTGCAAAAGTACCGTACCTTGTGAAATTCAGCCAAGACGCTGTCGGAACTTTTTCTTCTCGCAGTACCTTTGTGATTTTTGCACTACCGTAACCTTGATAGGCTAGGGAGAAGATTTTTTCAACAATCCATTTTGTTTCCTCATCAACCAGCAGTTTTCCTTTGATGTCGGGGTGTTTCTTATATCCTAACGGAGCATAAGCCCCATAATACGCACCCTCTGCAAATTTTGTCTTAAATGCCGATTTCACTTTACGGCTTGTATCTCTTGCCACCCATTCATTGATGATATTTTTAAATGGTGCAATCTCACTTTCGCCTTTTTCGCTGTCTACCCCGTCGTCAATCGCTATGTAACGGACATTATGGCTGGGAAAATACAATTCTGTATATTGTCCTGTCATAATATAATTTCTGCCAAGTCGGGAAAGGTCTTTCGTTACAACACAGTTGATTTTTCCTGCCTCTATATCTTCAATCATTCTTTGAAAACTCGGTCTTTCAAAATTTGTTCCCGACCAGCCGTCATCAATATACTCATCAATCACATTCAAATGATGTTCTTTTGCATATAGACGCAACATACTTCTTTGTGTGGTAATGCTGGAACTTTCGCCCTGTAATTCATCATCTCGGCTTAACCTAAGATAAAGTGCAGTATTGTAAATCTGTTGTTTCATTGTCAGTTATCCTCCTTTATAACTAACCCATGTTTACAATACCTGCTTGCAAGTAAAGTATAACA
>ENA-OPYX01000795-OPYX01000795.1-human-gut-metagenome-genome-assembly--contig:-NODE-795-length-18057-cov-3.649470_pt1 | contig 18057 bp, 16 predicted proteins | sample MGYA00242639_ERZ504486 | MGnify/ENA primary metagenome ERZ504486 (study PRJEB26092, sample SAMD00036296) | human gut metagenome | host: Homo sapiens | study: EMG produced TPA metagenomics assembly of... | reverse complement strand
CCCCCTCAAGGGGCGCCTTAAAAGCCTCTCCTTTAGGAGAGGTGGCACGAAGTGACGGAGCGGCGGCAAAAAGGACGTTGTGGTGCCGTTCCCTACGAAGTGTATGCGATTTTCGGGCGACCGATGATCGCCCCTACAAACAATATTTGCCCCGTTTTTTGGAACTCAATGCACTGTCCCATACAAAGTGAATGCGGTTATAATCTACCATACAAGCAACTCTCTCTGTTCTCCTACTTCAATTCTTTAATTTTAAATTCACCGTTTTCGTATATCATATATGTATGCGGATTACCGCCTTTCGGGATTGAAACAGAACCCGGATTTAAGTATGTAAAATCACCCATATCCTCATTCGCCAGGATATGTGTATGACCGTTCACAAGGTAATCTCCTTTTTTTATCGGAGGCAAATTATTCGGATTGTATTTGTGTCCGTGAGTCAAATATAAGGTCTTTCCGTCAACGAATATAACCGCATAATCGGCAAGGACGGGAAATTCAAGCACCATTTGGTCTACTTCCGTATCGCAGTTACCTCTTACACAAAGTATCTCGTTTTTAATGCCGTTTAAAAGTTCAATAACCTTTTTCGGTGCGTAATCTTTCGGCAAATCGTTTCTCGGTCCGTGATAGAGTATATCGCCGAGCAAAATCAACTTTTCTGCTTTTTCCTCTCTGTATGCCTCAACTGTTTTTTGGGCATAGTAGTACGAACCGTGTATATCTGACGCAAACATTAACTTCATATTCATTTCTCCTAATCATGTAATTTTATCGGATCAAATCCCAAGTAATCTCCCGAAACAAGTTTATATTCAATTCCGTTTATTGTCCCCTCAACCGCGTTTCTGTGTGCCGCCGCGTGAAGATGACCGTAGATACACTTTGTTACAGGGTACTTTTTCATCATTTGTACAAATTCATTTTCCTTAAGCGAAACAGGCATTGGCGGATAGTGCGTGAACACATATATTTCATTACATTCCTTTACACTGTTTAATGACAATTCAAGTCTTAAAACTTCCCTATCGAATATTTTTCTGTCCTCACCGCCGAAATTATCCCAACCGGGATTTATCCAACCGCGAGTACCGCAAATTGCGACGTCCTCATACATAAACGATTATTCTGTAAAAAATTCTATATCATAAAAATCATGCTCTGCGGTAAACTCACGCAATTTATTCATTGTCGTCCACCAATAATCGTGATTGCCTTTAAGCAAAATCTTTTTACCGTTCAATTTATGCAAATATTCAAAATCTTTAATACTCTGTTCAAGATACGTTGCCCACGAAAAATCACCCGGCAAAACAACAACGTCGTTTTCCTTTACGACCGACTGCCAATTATCCGCCAGACGTTCAACGTAATTTTCCCAGGCCTTACCGAATATATCCATCGGCTTGTCTATTCCGAGCGGAAGGTGTAAATCCGCAATAGTATATAATGCCATACATTTTCTCCTTAAAATTTATGATTATTATTATACCTCAATTTTTTAAATAAATCAAGAAAAAAGGCACTCCGTAGGAGTACCTCTTTTCGTGTCGTGTTGTATTATTCTGCAACAGTTTTTACAACTGTGTGAACACCGTTTATGTTACCCGACAGCTTAATCTGCATTCCTGCCTCATAAGCCGGAATTGTCAATGCGTTATCGGCAATATCTGCCGCTGTAATCTGTGTAAAGTATAGAATATCTTCACTCTTTACATCTGTTTCGTCAGCATCTTTCTTCAGTGCCATAACAACAACTTTTGCACCTGTATCGAATGCAGGAATGTTTGCAACATTTACCGATGTGCCGTTCTTAGCCGCTGTCATATTTTCATCAACTGCTGTTTCTCCATCTGATGACAACTTTGTAAGAACAAATGCGTTGAACTTATCATTTACCTTATCAAATGTATCCGGTAAATCCAAAGACATTGTTACCTTATTTGCACCGATTGTAAGTTGATCGCCGTATGCTTTCTTTAATGCGATTGATGTAAGTGCGCCGAGATTATTATATGTTGCCGCAACGAATGTAACTTCATCACTGTAGTTAAAGTTCTTTGTAACATCAATTCTCTTAAACTTAGTCTTATCCTCATCTTCAAAACCAAACTTATTGATTTCAAATATATCCGATGACTTAATTGTAAGTTTCTTGCTGTCATTCATACCGCCGCTTGTTGATGATACTCTTACATATACATCTTGAGCGTCTGCCATTGCGTCAACATTTATCTTACCTGACGCATCAATAGTAATCTTGTCACTGCCCAAAGGATATTTGTTTTCTGCGTCATAAATATCATACTTAATCAAGTTTGAATTTAGGTAAGGGAATTCAATACCCTTTCTTGACGCCTTTGTTGAGGCCTGTGCGCTGCCGCCTGCAAGAACTGTCTGTGCGTCAACTGACAATGTCAGCTTATCAGGAGCTATGTTAAAGCTCATTACGTTATCTACGCAAGTACCTGCACTGATGTTGATATGATTTGCAGGGCTTTCTGCAAGATTACGAAGTGCACAAGTCAAGATGTACGGTGTGCCTTCCGCACCTGTAAGAGGATTTACTCTCTTACCGTTTTCGTCATACTTATAAACTGTCATTACTGCATAAGCATTTGCGTTACCTGTTGAACACATAACCTGTACATTATACCAAGAATCCTTATCAATAGTCATTGATCCGACTGTCTTGTTACTTGCACCAAGTGCATTCAATGTTGTGCCGGAACTTGAAAGCTGCAAGCCAAGCTTACCCTTGTCGTTACTGAATACTGTCCAGCCGGCACCGTCCTTTGCAAACTTCATATCAGCCGAGTAAATAACATCTGATGATGTATTTGCAGGGAATCCTACAAAGTCATAAGCGGCTGTTACATTGTAATAACCCGAACCGTCCCATGAACCTTCTTCAAGAGTTGCACCTGAAACGTATTCTTCACACGCATTTGATGAAACGTATGTATCTGTGTACTTATCTTCATTACCTGTGTTCATATTTGCAGGAAGTATCTGTACTTTAACAGTACCTTGAACACTGCCCGACTTATTTGTACCTCTTACTGTGATTGTTTGAGGTACTGCGTCTTCTGTAACGCTTAGTACGCCGTCATTTGTGATTGTGATATTTTTGTTGTTTAATGCTCTTAGATTTGCCTCGTTGCAAATAATGTACTTCAAGTCACCGTCGCCCGGTGTTACTGTAGCACCGTCAAGTGATGCAACTGCTGTAATCTGTGTATTTTCACCGACTCTTACTGTTGCTTTATCAGCTGATAAAGTAAGTGTATCGTATGTATCTGTTGATGTGTCAACTGCGTCTACATCAATAGTCTTTGACGCATATACGCCGTTTGTCGCTGTTGCACGAACTGTAATCTTTTGCTTTGACGCATTTGCACCGATTGTAAGCAATCCGCTTTCTGAAATTGTTATGTTTTCGTCATTCAGAACTGCGTCATTTGCCTCGTTATATACTGCCCATGTTACAACAGGAGCTGTGATGTATTGGTCAAGTCTTGTTGCACCGTAAGTGAACAACATTGTTTCACCGGCTTTGATTGTATCGCTTGAGCTGTCAAGTGAAATTGTATCTACACCAAGATTATACAATGCTATATTATCAACACTCGTATTTGCAAGTATGTTTAGATGTGACACACCGTTTCCGTTAGATGCTGCCATATTTCTAAGAGGCATCCCCGTAACCTTTTGTACAAAAGTCTTTGTACCGTCTGAACTGTACTTCCATACATACATATCAACATTTGCGTCAGATGCACTGTAACGTCCTACAAGTGCGATATGATACCATGTATTTGTATCTGCACCAATCTTTGTATCTGTATAATCCTTGCCTCCTCTTTGCATGTGAATTGTACCGTTTCTGAATACAACCGCACCTGCAACCTTCTTATCACCTTTATCTTCCGGTGTAAATCCTGCACCGTCTGCGTCAAATCTTACGTCAAGTGAAAGCATTACGTCAGCCTTTGTATTGGCCGGATATGCACATTCACTTTCAAGACAATATTCACCGTACTTATTATTGCCGTATGAACCTGTCTTAATATACTTTGTTCCGTCAGGAGCACCATTTTCGATTGTTGCGGCTACAACTTTATCACCCGTGATTGATGTAAGTGTACTTGATTCACCATCCGTTGACGCTGCCAAAGTATCAAGTGTTTGAGGTGTACCTACTGTTGAATCGTCCGCAAACAATCCCACAATGCCGTCCACGATTGAATTCTTAACACTTGACAGGCTCAAAAGTGCATTATCGCCGTCATCTTCTTTGCTGAACAATGCTGTTGTGTCTGCTTTTTCGCTTTCGCCGATTACAACCGGTTTGCAAATCGGTGTAGCCATATCGCTTTTCCATAGCATAACCTTCATATTGTCTGTTGTTACAAAGCTTGATGATACAGGATAATCATTATACGCACCGCTCTTATCAAGTGTAACTTTCTTTGTATCAATGCTCTTTAGAGTTTTATCTGCGTTATAGCTTGCGAAAATCAAGTTTGCATTTTCAATAGCGTCTACAGCCGTAACTCTTGCTGTGCCGTTAGCATATTCAAGAACTGCATTTGGAGCATTTTCTGCGTTGTATATTACGTTAGCAGTCTTTGTATTTGTGTTCATATTGTAACTTACACCGTCAAGGTAGCCAAGTACAGCACCTATATCCGATACAAGTTCACCGTCTTTATACTCAATCTGAGCATTTAACAGGTTCTTGTCAACACCCTTGTTTACAAACAAAGTTGTTGAACCGTTTTGAATATCAATTTGTGTGTAACCGTCTTTCAAACCGCCTGTGATTGAAACAATCGGCAAGCTGCCGTCTGTGTATGACGGAACGTCACCCTCTGTTTGAATTGTGTATTCAATATTCGGATTGACTTTCTTTAAAGCCTCCAAAGTCTTGATTGCGTCACACAATACGCCTGTTGTTGTATCAGGTCTGTACGGTGATTTTGTATATCCTGTTATTGCTGTGCCGTTAAGCTTCATTTCATACTTATCAACGTCTTCGTCAGGGTCGATTGTGTATGTATTGCCGTCATCTGAGAAATCAGCAGTTGCACTGCTGCCAAGCGTCTTTAGTGACGGAACTGTTTGTTGAATTACCTGTGCAACGTCGCCTTGTGCAAATGAACGTTGCATTTTTGTTGTCAAACCGCCTGTCATTTCAAGGTCATCTGTTGAGTTGATTGTAGCCGTTACAGGCGCTTGACCTTCAAGAGATGCTGATAGAGTAATTGCACCTGCATTTCTTGTTGAACGAACAAATATTCTGTTTGTACCACATTCTGCATAGCAGTAATCAGTGTTGTTTGTTGTAATCTTGTCGCCTACACCGCTGTTGTAACCGCCAAGAAGAACACCTTCACCGTTTAATGAAAGATTAATCTTGTCATATGCAAGCGGACAAGTGTTTCCGTCTTTATCTACTACTGCAACGTCAAAGTATGCAATATCACTGCCGTCTGCGATAAGTCCGTCAGGGCCTGCAACAGGAGTAATCTTCAATGTTGTTGCCTCGCCTGTTGTTGAGATATAGTCTTCTGCAACAACTTCATCTCTTGCGTCATATGCAACAGCCTTAACTGTACCCGATTCTGTTACATCAATACCTGAAAATGAATATATAAATGTGCTGTCAGGCTTTGTTGATGTACCCTTTAGCTTATCATTAACGTAAAGTTCAACCTTTGAAAGACCTGCCGAACCGATAACGTAAACTGTCTTGTTCTTAGGATCACGTTTGCCGTATTCGCCTGTTTCTTCCCAATATGTACCGTTGTATGACTTTAGCGGATAGTTATATGTATCGTCGCTAAGTTGCGGATAATTCCAGTGACCTACGATATGCAATTTAGGTGTCGTTGACTGAATTGTCTGCATTGTATAGAATACGTCTTTCTTTATTCTTACAGGGTCAACCTTACCTGATGTACGGCAGTTTTCAGTACCTGTGTTTCTGTTGTGCATATTTGAGTCTGACCATACCATCATAGCCGCAGCCGAATAGTAGTCATTACCTGATAAACCGCCTACACGGTCTGAATAAAATTCATTGTAAGCTCTTGCGTCTACCAATGAAAAATCTTCCGATGTAAGGTCGTGTATATCGTAACCGTCCGTCTTTGACGCACCTGCACCAAGCCACTTATTTCTGTAATCATAGTCAGGTGGTGAGAAGTCATCCCATACACGTCTCGGAGCCTCTTCACGGGCATATTCTGTTTCCATAATAGGAACATACTTCTTTATAGCCGCCATTGATGCCTTTGCATTGCTTGCATGTCTGTTAAGCATTGTGCCGACATAATCAGCCGCTTGAATTTGGTCTGTTGATGAAATTGTACGGCAACCGCAGAATCTTTCACCGTTAGGGTCAAGAATATTCTTTAGGTCTGTCATTTCCTGTTGATGTGCCGCTGTAACTGCGTTGTTACCTGCTTCCCAGAAAATTACCGATGGCGAGTTTTTGAAATAAATCATTGCGTCACGCATTGCCTCAACACGCTGATCCCATGCTCTTCCGTCAACGTCAGCCTCTTTATCACCAGCCGGACACGCCGATACTACACCGTACTTATCACCCGAACGAATTTGTGACGGCTTCGGCGCAACGTGCATCCAACGGATAAAGTTTGAATTTGATTCCTTTATCCATTGCATATCAAGGTCTTGCAACCAATCGTTTGCCACACCGATTACAGCCCACTCATTTGTTGAACGCTGTGCGTAACCTGTAAGCCATACAGGCTGGTCATTAATCTTCAGACCGCCGTCGTTTATATCATATTCAACCTTGCGGAAACCTGTTGTTGTCTTTTGAACGTCAAGTACGTTTCCTTCGCTGTCCTTTAGGACTGTATATACGTCATACAAGTTCGGAGAATCAGGACTCCAGAACTTCATATCTTCACATTTTGCACTTGCAACAATTTTTGTTACATCAACAGTTTCTGTGCTTGTTGCCGCAGGGTTATCGTCATAAGCGTCGTCAGGTACTGTTGTCATAAAGTGAGAATCTGCACCTGTATCTTTTGCTGTCTTAACTGATGTTGCGTCACTTTTAAATGAATATCTCAAATAAGGTTGCTTTGTATGGTCTGCGTCAGCGTCTGTTGAATCCTTGTTAGGGTCAACCATTTCAACAACGTTTACTTCCAAAGTAACGTCCTTATCTGTGTCTTCATTTCTTACTTCGCCCTCAACTGTGATTGTTGCCGACTTTTGTCTTATATCAAAGTCTGTCGCATAAATATAGTTACCTTTTGTTTTTAGGTTATTATATAGCGGCAATGTTTGATAAGTCTTACCCTTTGCGTAAAGAATTACGTCACCTGTAATACCGCCTTGAACTTCGTTGAAGTCCTTTGTGTTCCATTGATAACCGGAACCGTCTGCCGCACCCGGTGTGCTTCCCGGTTTTGTTTCTTTTGTTACCTTTGATGAATCAGCCTGACCTCTGTCAGCCGCATTATCTGTTGCAACTGCTATAAGGTTATCTTGACCCGGTTTAACATAGTCTGTAATATCAAAGCCTGTTGCTGCGATACCGGCTTCATAGTAGCCGACTATGGCGCCGTTTACATATAGATAAACAGAGTTTCTTACTGCCTCAAATTCAAGGAAAAGTTTCTTGCCTGCGTCTGATTCAGGAATTGTTATATGCTTTCTGTAAAACATAAAACCTCTGTAAAGTCCTCCCTCACCTTTGTCATCACACGAGCTGTCGAATGAATCTTCAGCATTTATCGGGTGTGGTACACTGACCGTATCCCAATCACTGTCATCATAATCTGCATCGTAAAAGTTCTTTCCGTCTTTTGCGACGCTTGCCGATGCCTTAGCAAGCGGATATTCACTTCCGTCTGCCGCTTTTTTGAACTTCCAGTCGACGTTCATATTATATGTAACCGCCGGACTTTCCGGTTCTTCGTATACAGCAGAAGTCAGTTCTTCGTCTGCAAAAACCGGAACTACCGCTAATGACAACATCATCTGTAATGCCAACAGCAGTGAACAAAAAATACTTATTTTTTTCTTCATCTCTCATTTCCTCCTCTTTTATATGCTTTAACGATTGATTTAATTATATCAAATTTAACGCATTAGAGAATTGCATATCTTGTTTTAAATATTGCAAAAATTGCTTTTCTTTGTGATAACTGTATAGCTTGTATATTTTAATATTGATTTTTTGTGCATTTTTACATACAAAAAGAGCAGTAACCATAGATTACTGCTCTTAATATATCGTTATTTTGCAAAAGTTGTTTTACATTCTGTAAACTTCTTCAGGTGAAACAACTGTTACATTTTCGTCTTTAAGCACTTCAAGTGCCTTTTCGGGATTTTCAACACGAACAATCACAAGTGCACCCTTATCGCTCTTACCGATAAATGCGTACATATATTCAATAGAAATACCTGCATTTTTAAGTTTTTCAATTTCACCCGCAAGTCCGCCGGGCTTATCTGCAACCGCAAGTGCAATAACGTCCGTAACCTTTACGACAAGATTATTGCTCTTTAGAATTTCAGCCGCTTTATCCGGGTCGTTTACAATCATTCTCACAATACCGAAATCAGTAGTATCCGCAATCGACAATGCACTGATGTCGATACCGTTCTTTCCTATTACATTAAGTATATCCGAAAGTCTGCCTGATTTATTTTCCACAAAAACAGATATTTGTTTAATCAGTTTCATAGCTTTTACCTCCCTATTAATCGTGAAGTTTACGGTTATCTATAACTCTCTTTGCCTTACCCTCACTTCTTGTGATGGTTTTCGGTTCAACAAGCGTTACCTTTGCGCCAAGTCCCAACGTACTGCGTAATTTTGCAACGATATTCTTTTCAATCGCCGCAACAGACTTAACATCATCAGAAAGCATGCCCTCCGACATTTCAACTTGTACTTCAAGAGTATCTGTGTTATTTTCTCTGCCGACAATAATCTGATAGTTAGGAGTAATATCGCCGCCGATTTTCAAAAGTACTTCTTCAATCTGTGACGGGAATACGTTTACACCTCTTATAATAAGCATATCGTCGGTTCTTCCTGCAGGTTTCTTCATTCTTACAAGTGTTCTTCCACATTCGCATTTTTCATAATCAAGTACGCATAAGTCACGCGTTCTGTAACGCATCATTGGCATACCCTCTTTTGTAATCGTTGTGAAAACAAGTTCACCGAATGAGCCCGGAGGAAGTACTTCTTCCGTATCAGGGTCGATAATTTCAGGAATAAACATATCTTCACAAACGTGCATACCATTTTGAGCAGAACATTCATAAGATACACCAGGGCCTGTGATTTCGGTAAGTCCGTATACGTCATATGCCTTTATACCAAGCGACTGCTCAATCTGATGACGCATATCTTCCGTCCAAGGCTCTGCACCGAATATACCTGCTTTTAGACTAAGTTGGTCTTTAACGCCCATTTCGTTTATTGTTTCGCCAAGATACATTGCGTATGACGGAGTACAGCAAAGGTGAGTTGCACCGAGTTCAATCATAAGTCTGATTTGTCTTTCGGTGTTACCCGATGATGTAGGGATTGTCATAGCACCGATTCTTTCAGAACCGCCGTGTGCACCCAAACCGCCTGTGAACAAGCCGTAACCGTATGACACCTGGACAACCGAATTTTCATCGCCGCCTGCCGCCGCAATCTGTCTTGCCATACAGTCTGCCCACATATCAAGGTCGTTTCTTGTATAACCGGCTACAATCTGTCTGCCTGTTGTACCCGACGATGCGTGTATTCTTACAATATCCTTTTTGTCTGCCGCAAAAAGCTCAAACGGATAATAATCTCTCAAGTCCTGCTTTGTTGTAAAAGGCAACTTTGCAAGATCTTTAAGTTCTTTTATATCCTCAGGCTTTACACCCTTTTTATCCATTCTTTCTCTGTACATCAGAACATTTTCATAAACATTCTTTACTTGTTTTTGAAGTCTTTCAAGCTGAAGTTTTTCAAGCTCGTTTCTGTCCATTGTTTCAATTTCCGGCTGATACATTCCCATTGGGCACATCTCCTTTACTTTTTCTTTTTGTTTCTTATAAGCACTGCCGCTATAACAGCCCAAACAACAATAATTGCGACTGTCCAACCTATATAGGTAGTGAATAAATCATGTAGAGTTTTAATCAATAATTGCACTTTTTACTCCTTAAAGTTCATATCCAAGTTCAAACGCTTTAATATTGACATCAAGGAATTTTTCCGGAACAGTTTCCTTTATAACGTCAATCCAAACATTTTTATCTACGTCCATACTCTTTGCCAAAAGTCCGATTAAAACTACGTTTACAGCCTTGATTGTACCTGCTTTTTCCGCCAGAGAAAGTGCGTCATACAGCCTGCAAATTAATCTTTGCACTAAGTTTTCTTCAATATTTCAGGATATTCCATAGCACCTGTGATTACATGGCATAGGATTCACTTTTTGAGTATTGGCAATCATCGTACCGCCTTTTTTCAAATAAGGCAAAGCACGCATAGCCTCAAGCATTTCAAATGCCAAAATCAAATCCGCCTCACCGCGGTCTATAATAGGTGAATAAACCTTATCACCGTACTTTACATATGTAACAACACTGCCGCCGCGTTGGCTCATACCGTGAACCTCGCTGACTTTAACGTCATAACCCTCTTTAATTGCAACCTTACCAAGTATACGGCTTGCAAGAAGTGTACCTTGTCCGCCGACACCGACTATCATTATGTTCATTCTACTTTTCCTCCTTTTCAATCGCACCAAACGGACAGACATTTGTACATAGTCCGCAGCCGTTACACTGTGTTGTGTCAATCTTAACAGTATCGCCGTCTAATGAAATTGCAGGACAGCCGAGTTTCATACACATCTTACACTTCTTACACTTGTCTGTTATGTGACAGTGACCCGAATACTTTTTACGCATATTCGGAAGAAGTGCGCAAGGTCTTTGTGCGATAATAACCGAAGGTTCTTCTCTTTCAACTTCTTCTTTTACGACCTTTTCAAAATTCTTTACGTCAAACGGGTCTGCAACGACAACGTGTTCAATACCGATTGACTTGCAAAGTGTTATCAAATTAACTTGCTTTGTTTCTTCCTTACGGATTGTGTAACCTGTTGTAGGGTTATCCTGGTGACCTGTCATACCTGTGATTGAGTTGTCAAGAATTATAACAGTATTGTTACCCTTGTTGTATACAATGTCAACAAGACCTGTAATACCCGAGTGCATAAATGTTGAATCACCGATTACAGATACAAGTTTCTTATTAAATTCAGCACCTCTTGCTTTTGCCATACCATGTGCGGCACTGATTGACGCACCCATACAAATTGTTGTGTCAACACTTTGCAGAGGAGGTGTTGCACCAAGTGTATAACATCCTATATCACCCGAAACAACAAGACCGAGTTTCTTTAGTACATAAAATGTACCTCTGTGCGGACAACCTGCACACATTACAGGAGGACGAACAGGTGTAGGCTCGTCTATAACGTCAAATTCAGGTGCGTCTGTACCCAAAACAGCTTTCTTTATCATTGACGGTGTATATTCGCCTTGAAGTGTAAATACGTCCTTGCCTATTACATCAACTCCGACGCTCTTACAGAAATCTTCGATAACAGGGTCAAGTTCTTCGATAACGAAAACTTTATCATACTTTGACGCAAATTCTTTTATCTTCTTTTCCGGTAATGGATAAACTATACCGATTTTCAAGTAATCAGCCTTGTCACCCAGTGCCTCTTTTGCATACATATATGCGATACCGCCTGCGATAATACCGATTTTTGAGCCGTTTTCTTCAACTCTGTTAAGAGGTGATGTTTCAGCCATTTCCTTTAGTGCGTTTATTCTGTCCTCAACGACAACGTGACGCTTTATCGCATTACCCGGCATCATTACATACTTCTGCGGATTTTTCTCGTAATCCTTTAATGCAACTTCCTGCTTTTCTTCTTCCTCAACAAGACTCTGTGAATGAGAAACTCTTGTTGAAAGTCTTAAAAATACAGGTGTATCGTATTTTTCGGAAAGTTCATATGCAGTCTTTGTGAACTCCTTACATTCTCCGCTGTCAGACGGCTCTAACATAAGTATTTTAGATGCCTTTGCATAGTGACGTGAATCCTGTTCATTCTGTGATGAGTGCATACCTTGGTCATCGGCAACGCACAATACAAGACCACCGTTTACTCCTGTATAGCTTGCAGTGAAAACAGGGTCAGCCATTACGTTAAGACCGACGTGTTTCATACAAGACATACTTCTTGCGCCGGCGATTGACGCACCGATTGCAACTTCTGCCGCAACCTTTTCATTCGGCGCCCATTCAACGTATATATCGTCATATTTAACTATATTTTCTGTAATCTCGGTACTCGGTGTGCCGGGATATGAGGAAACAACGCTTACACCGGCCTCATAAGCACCGCGTGCAACCGCTTCATTTCCAAGCATTAACTTTTTCATCATGTAATCCTCCTCGTTATTTAACCATTATTATAATTCTAACAAAATTCGCCTCTATCGTCAAGTACATTGTAGAAAAAAGCAACAAAACATATTATACTTTCATATTAAAATACCCATTTGTGTTAAACAAATGGGTATCAGTTCGGATTTTTAACGTTTCAAACAATCATTCAAGTTCAAATGCACCTGTGTAAAGTTGATAATACTTACCTTTTTGTGCAATAAGCTGTTCGTGATTACCGCGTTCGATAATTCTTCCGAGTTCAAGCACCATAATTACATCTGAATTTCTTACCGTTGAAAGTCTGTGTGCGATAACAAATACTGTACGTCCTGTCATAAGTGCGTCCATACCTCTTTGAACTATCGCCTCTGTTCTTGTATCAATACTTGAAGTTGCCTCGTCAAGTATCATTACAGGCGGGTCTGCAACCGCCGCTCTTGCGATTGACAAAAGCTGTCTTTGACCTTGCGACAAGCTGCCGCCGTCACCAGAAATAACTGTATCATATCCGTCAGGCAACATATTTATAAACTCATCTGCATTCGCAAGTCTTGCCGCCGCATAAACTTCTTCGTCCGTTGCGTCAAGATTACCGTATCGGATATTTTCCTTAATTGTACCTGTAAACAAGTTTGTATCCTGTAAAACGATACCGAGCGAACGTCTTAAATCTTTCTTTTTGATACGGTTAATATTAATTCCGTCATAAGTTATCGTACCGTCGGCAATATCATAGAAACGATTTATAAGATTGGTAATCGTAGTCTTACCCGCACCTGTCGCACCGACAAACGCAACCTTTTCGCCGTGGTCGGCATACAATGTTATATCGTGAAGTACGATTTTTTCGGGATTATATCCGAAATCAACATCGAAGAATTTAACTTCACCCGTAAGACGTGTGTATTTAACACTGCCGTCCTTTTGAACTTCTTTCCAAGCCCACATATATGTCTTTTCTTCCGTTTCAACTATATTGTCATTTCTGTCGTACTTAACATTGACAAGTGTAACATCGCCGTTGTCCTGTTCAACTTCTTCATCCATAAGATTAAATATTCTCTCCGCTCCGGCAAGTGCCATAACGATTGAGTTAAGCTGTTGCGATATTTGGTTTATCGGCATTGTAAATGATTTTGAAAGTTGCAAAAATGACGCTATAACGCCAAGTGTAAGTCCCGCAACACCGTTTAGTGCAAGTGCACCGCCGATAATAGCTATAAGCACATACTGCAAGTTACCCAAATTAGCCATAATCGGCATTAGGATATTTGCGTATTTATTAGCCTCGGTTGCGTTTTCACAAAGTTCTTCGTTAATCTTATCAAAATCTTCTTTTGAATGTTCTTCGTGACAGAACACCTTAACGACCTTCTGACCGTTAATCATTTCTTCGATATAACCGTTTACCTTACCGATTGACTGCTGTTGTTTTATAAAAAAATCTTCCGCTCGCTCCGGCAATCTTCTTTGTTACAAACATCATACAGGTTGCAAACACCAACACAAATATTGCAAGATAAACATTTGATATAAACATTGCAACGACTACCGATATAATTGTGACTGCCGATGAAAACATCTGCGGAATACTCTGTGCCATCATCTGTCTTAGAGTATCTGTATCGTTTGTGTAGTAACTCATTATATCGCCGTGAGTATGTGTATCGAAATATTTAATTGGCAATTTCTGCATATGAGCAAACATATCGTCACGAATTTTCTTTAACACACCCTGTGCGATTGATACCATAGTTCTGTTATAAAACAATGTAGCAAGTATTCCCACTGCATACACAATACCCATTACGCAGATTGCTTTAAGCAAGCCCGTGAATACAGGGTTTGTACTGCCCAAAAGCGGTGTTATATAGTCATCGATAAGCGTACCGATAAACATTGAGCCGGCAACGTTTGCAACGGCACTCAGCAATATACATATCAATACAAAGATAAATCTGAATTTGTATTTCTTCATATATGAAAGAATACGTTTGATTGTCTTACCGGTATTTTGTGCACCGTGTTTATTCATCGTCACCGCCTCCTTTCACCTGTGAATTATATACTTCACTATATATTTCGTTGTTCTTCAAAAGTTCTTCGTGAGTACCTATTCCGTTTATTTCACCGTTATCCATAACAATTATCTTATCTGCGTCTTCGACAGATGAAATTCTCTGTGCAATAATAATCTTTGTTGTATTCGGTATTTCTTCACGGAACGCACGTCTGATACTTGCATCTGTCTTTGTATCAACCGCACTTGTACTGTCGTCCAAAATAAGGATTTTCGGTTTCTTTAACAAAGCTCTTGCGATACAAAGTCTTTGTTTCTGACCGCCCGATACATTTGAACCGCCCTGTTCGATATAAGTATCATACTTATCAGGGAATGTCTGAATAAATTCATCGGCTTGTGCAAGCTTACATACTCTTTCGATTTCTTCATCTGTTGCGTGGTCATTACCCCAACGCAAGTTTTCTTTGATTGTTCCGGAGAACAACACATTTTTCTGAAGTACCATTGCAACCTCGTCACGCAATGACTCAATATCATATTCCTTTACGTTTCTGTCACCGACAATCACTTCACCGTCGGTTGTATCGTAAAGTCTTGGGATAAGCTGTACAAGGCTTGACTTTGAACTTCCCGTACCGCCTATAATTCCGACAGTTTCACCCGATTTAATATCAAGATTTATATTCTTAAGGCAGAGTTTTCTCTTTTTCTTTGAATATCCGAAGTTTACATTTCTGAATGAAATATCGCCGTTTTTAATTTCATATACAGGATTTTCAGGATTTGTAAGATCGCTCTTTTCGTCAAGTATTTCGACGATTCTTTCAGATGACGCTCTTGCCATTGTAATCATTACGAACACCATTGAAAGCATCATAAGGTTCATAAGAATTTGCATTGTATATGCAATAAGGCTTGTAAGCTCACCTGTTGTCATAGTTGACGCAACGATAAGCTTTGCACCGAACCACGATATGAAAAGCATACAGCCGTATGCCGCGAACTGCATAAGCGGTGCGTTAAAATGCCAAAAGTTTTTCGGCTTTTACAAAGTCATCGTATATATCTTCAGAAACGTTTTTAAATTTCTTTTCTTCGTAATCTTCTCTTACAAATGATTTAACAACTCTTATACCTCTCAAATTTTCCTGTACAACGTTGTTAAGCTTATCGTATATCTTGAATACACGTTCAAATATCGGGTGTGCGTGAGTCATTATAAAATACAATCCGCCGCCCAAAACAGGAATTGCAAGCAAGAATACAAGTGAAAGTTTATGATTTATTCCGAACGCCATAATAAGTGAGAATATAATCATTATCGGACCTCTTACCGCAATTCTGACTATCATCTGATAAGCATTTTGTACGTTCGTTATATCAGTTGTAAGTCTTGTTACGATACTTGATGCAGAGAATTTATCAATATTTGAAAATGAGAAGTTCTGTACATTATAGAACATATCCTTTCTCAAATTCTTCGCAAAACCTGCCGATGCACTCGCCGCAAATTTACCCGACAATGCACCGAAAACCAATGAAATTACACATGAAATTGCAAGGGCGATACCTATTTTCAATATGTAATTCATATTTCCAGCGTCAATGCCCTTGTCAATAAGCATAGCCATAAGAAGCGGTATTACAACTTCCATAATAACTTCAAGAGTAACAAAAATCGGTGCAAGAATCGAATCACGTTTATACTCTCTTACACTTTTTAATAATGTCTTTATCATCTAATTCCTCCTTTAAAAATGTAGTACGCTACATATTAAGGTAAAAATATACCCTATTTTTCACACTTATCATTGTCTTGGTACATATGTTCGTAAACCTTTGTTAAAAGTTTTTTGAGTTCTTTTTCCTCCTCATCATTTAATGCACCTGTTATCAACGAATCCATATACTTTCTGTGTTCTTTCATTTCACTGCCAAGCTCGAAAAGCCTTGTCAAAACAAAATAACCTGTCCATGCATCTATGGTCCTCCGGATTTACCTTCAAACACGCACGAAAATTATTCTTCTCCCATACGACTTTTAAAAAGTTCCGATAAATCGTGGAATGTCTTAACCCAAAATTCCTGTTCAATCTCCTTTTGCATTACAACATTCTTGCCCTTTTCAAGCATATAAAAAAGTATATTTGCCTGCGAACAGGTTATATCGTATTTCTTCAGATGTGCATTTGCCGCCATAGACATAATCTCATCTATCCTCTTAAAATAAAAGCCTATACCTTTCTTTTTCACAAATACACCTCCTCGCAAAAAAATGTAGCGTACTATACTTTTTGTGTAGTACGCTACATATTATACACATTATTAATATTAATGTCAATAAACCTTTTTCAAAGTTCATATTTTGTTCATTAATTGTTCACGTTATTCGGAAACGTAACATAAATAGTTGTACCTTTGCCGACTTTGCTCTTTACGCGTATAGTCGCATTATGGCAGGCACAAACGTGCTTTACTATTGAAAGTCCCAAGCCTGTACCGCCGACTTTTTTTGAGTGGCTTTTATCAACGCGATAAAAACGTTCAAATATTCTTTCCGTATCTTCGGGCGGTATTCCTATACCCGTATCCTTTACGGACAGTTCCACGCCCTTTGCCGACTCGCCGACAAATACGGTTATTTTTCCGTTATCCTTATTATACTTTATCGCATTGTCAAGCAAGTTATATACAAGCTCACTCACCAATGTCACGTTACCTTTTATGAATGTCGGTATCTTCGTATAATAAATCTGAATACCTCGTTCTTTTGCGGCTTTTTCAAGAACACATATCGCCTCTTCCGTAACCAGCGAAAGGTCGATATTTTCCGGATTTTCAACACTTCCCTGTTCGTCAATATTTGATAGATTTATTATATCATCTATAAGAGTAAGAAGTCGGTCGGACTCTTTTTCTATCTTTCTGCCAAACTCCTTGATGTCCTCCGCCTTTGCCATACCGTTGCTTATCATTTGTGCATATCCCGAAATGGTTGTAAGCGGTGTTTTAAGCTCGTGCGAAACGTTTGCGGTAAATTCACGTCTGATTTTTTCCGTCTTTTCTTTTTCCGCATTTTGATTTGCTATTCTTGCAAAAAACGGTTTCAACTCGTCATATATCTCTGCCTTGCCTATATTATTTATATCCACTTCATTAATCGGATCTAAAATATATTTCGTCAAATGCTTTGCACTCACAAACGAAACAGCAATAACGCATATTAAAATAATAATAACTATCGGCATTATGGTCAAAACCATATACATTATTACTTTTGTCGGCTGTGACATTCTTAATATACTGCCGTTATTCAATTTTACGGCATAATAATATATTTTTTCACCAATCGTTCGGAATTACGGCTACTGCTCCCGTTTCCGTATGTAACGGCTTGTTTAACTTCCGGTCGTTCAAAATGGTTTTCCATTGTAGTTGTATCCGCCTCGTTATCATAAATAACCGTACCGTCTGTTTGATAAGCGTCACTCGAATATCGGATACATCATCA
>ENA-OPYX01000794-OPYX01000794.1-human-gut-metagenome-genome-assembly--contig:-NODE-794-length-18068-cov-3.464188_pt1 | contig 18068 bp, 14 predicted proteins | sample MGYA00242639_ERZ504486 | MGnify/ENA primary metagenome ERZ504486 (study PRJEB26092, sample SAMD00036296) | human gut metagenome | host: Homo sapiens | study: EMG produced TPA metagenomics assembly of... | reverse complement strand
CATTGTTCATCACCGCCTTTCTCTGCGGCAAATAGCCGCCCTTGCGGGCTTTGGAGATACTCTGCCTTTGTTCCGAAGAAAACGGTGTTGCCAATATGCAGAATATGACTGGCGTATTTGACTGCGGCGGCAATATCGTGAGAAATCATAATAATGGTGATACCGTCCCGATGGTTCAGTTCGTCGATCAGACGATACATTTCCGCTGTCACTTTGGGATCAAGCCCGGAAACAGGCTCGTCCAAGAGCAGCATTTTTTGTGTGGCGCACAGCGCACGGGCAAGCAATACCCGCTGTTGCTGCCCGCCGGACAACTCTCGATAACACCGCTTTGAGAGCTTATCAATCTGCATTTTCCGAAGGTTTTCTTCGGCAAGCTGTTTTTCTTCTTTGTTATAAAAGGGGCGGCTGCCGCAGCGCCCCTGACACCCGGAGAGAACGATCTCTCTCACGGATGCAGGGAAATCCTTTTGTACGGCGGTCTGCTGCGGCAGGTAGCCGATCTCATTTTTCCTCAGCCCGTCGCCTGTCAAAATTCTGCCGCTGATGGGCGGCTGCAAGCCAAGGATCGTTTTCATAAGTGTACTCTTACCAGAGCCGTTTTCCCCTACGATGCAGAGGTAGTCGCCTGCAAAGACCTCAAAGCTGAGATCTTGCAGAACGGACTTCCCATCATAGCCGACGCGGAGATTTTGACAAGTGAGCTGAGCCATAAACCTACCTCCTTAACCCAATGCTTCTTTCAGCACGGACAGGTTCTTCTCCATCACGGAGAGGTAGGTCGTACCGTTTGCCACATCTTTAGAAGAGGTGGACTGCAAGGAATCCATGGTCAGCACCTTTTGATTTTTCTCAGCGGTGTTCTGGACAATGGTTTCGGCAATTTTATGCTGTGCGCCCTCAATGGTCAGAACGCAGGGCAGTTTCAATTCATCCACCTTCTTGGCAAGGAAAGAAACGGTCTCAAAGCTGGCTTCCGTTTCGGCGGAGCAGCCCACAAAAGCGGCATAGTAGCTCAGACCGTAATCGTCCACCAGATAGCGGAACGGGAAACGGTCGCCGAACACAACGGTCTTATAGCTCGCAGCGTCCACGGCAGCCTGATACTCGCCGTCCAGCGCAGAGAGCTTCTCAATATAGGCAGCGGCGTTGGCAGCGTAGGTGTCCTTATTGTCGGGGTCCAGCTCCTGCAAAGACTTGGAAATGGCATTTACAAGAACCTCCGCGTTTTTCAGAGAAAGCCAAACGTGCTCGTCCTTTTCTTCCTCATGCTCGTGCTCTTCGCCTTCTTCATGCTCGTGGTCTTCGTCCTCGTCGTGGTCATGCCCTTCCATGTGTTCGCAGATCTCTTCGCCGGTCATATCAGCCGGGAAGAAGGTAGGCCAGGAGTTTTCGGGATCGACGATCGCGTCGAAGCTCTCGTTGCTCATCCGGATGTGGAAATGTTCGGCGGCGGCCGGTTCGATCATGTGGTCGTTGAACTCAATGTAGACCGGCGCGCCGGAATCCTTGTCCTCCGCCTCAAAGCGATACATGGCCGCCTTCGTGCCGGTAGACCAGTTCTGAATGTAATAGCCGACATACTTGTAGTCAGAGCCGACCTTCTTGCCATCATCGTAGGTGAACTCGATGTGGTCACCCTCAATATCGATGTTGGTAATGTCCGTTTTGTAGCCGTTCTGATAGTAGGTCTTGTATTCTTCGGCGGTCATTTCGCCTTTCTCTGCCATCGTTGCAAACGCATCATCCAGCGTTCCGTCCAGCACAAAGGGATAGGCAGACTGCCAGTTGCCCGCCCAATCAGACAGGCTTCTGTCCTGAACCTCGTCATCTTCAAAGGTGGAGACTTCCTTGCTGTGGTCATGGTCGTGATCGTGCTCTGTTTCCTGCATACCCTCGACCACTTCTTCGGTCTTGACGCTGTCGCCAAGGACATCCAGCAGGTTGATGACCTTCATGTTCTTGTTGGTGGCATTTTTCAGAGCATCGTCCACCCAGCCGTCGGACTCGCCGCCCGCATAGATGAACAGGTCACAGTCGGAGATTTTGACAATGTCATCGGCAGTGGGCTGATAGCTGTGCAGGTCAACGCCGTTATCAAGAAGCATCGTGACTTCGGCATTATCGGCTTTGTCACCTAAAACCGCACGCACCCAGTCATATTCGGGGAAAATGGTGGTGACAATGCTCAGTTTGTCGGTTTTGTTGGTATCGTTCTGCTTTCCGCAGCCGGCAAGAGCGCCGACGAGCATCAAAAGCGCAAGCAGCGCAATTATTTTTTTCATAGAGTTTGTTACCTCCAGATCATGATAAGAACTTAAAAATGGGCGCAAAAATACAAGGGTAACAGCAACGCCGCAAAAGTCTATCTGAAAACAGATAGACTACACCCTTGTAAAAAGTTCTTATGTTTAATCTGAAAGTTTGACCTTGAAAGAAACTAGCGTAAAGGTACGGGCAACCTCTGTGCAGGAGGGAATGATCCGGCACAGAATATATAGAATTGCCGCTGCGGCAGCTGCGGCGGAGCCGGCAAGCCCAATGCTTTTGAGCAGGTTTTCGCAGATGTTGATCTGATGGCAGATGGGGCAGTCCACGCCAGTACAGTCATGGTCGGATTCCGCTGCGATATAGGCAACAGAGGACAGCATAACAAAGGCCAGCACTACGGCCAGCAAGCCCGTCATAAAACGAAATTTCTTTGTCATGGTCTGTCCTCCTTTCCAATCGTTATTTTCCCTTGCAGTCCGAACAAGTTCCATAGAGGATCGTGTCAGTCGTGTCCAACATAAAATGTTCGCTCTGCGCCAAATGCTTTGCGAGCAAAGCTGCGTTACCATCTGCCATGTGAAAGGTCTTGCCGCATTTGATACAGCTCATGTGTAACGCACCTTTGCAGCTTTCGGCATCAAGGTATTGATAGTAGACCTCGCGCGTGCCGCTCTTGCTGCTCCGACGCACTTTTTCCTCTGTCTCTAACTGTGCAAGGTTTCGATATACGGCGCTCAGGCTGATTTTTTTATCTGCCAAAGCGTCCTCAATTTGCCGTGCGGACAACAGCTCGTCCGGGTGCTGGCTCAAATAGGCAAGCAGAACCTTTCGCTGCCGCGTGCTGTAGCTATACAAGTCACCGCACCTCCAATTTGCATTTCATTCGCAAATATTATAATCTAAGAAAGCAAGAAAGTCAATATGCGAGCTGTTCGCAAATTGCAAGTTTTCAATGAACACAGCTACCGCGAAAATCAAAACCACTTTTACTGTTGCCCAATATGTTTGACTGCATATTTTAGGACTACAATTTCTGGATGTTGGAGTTCCACTTGTCCAGATTAAGGAGACGCTCGGCAAGGCAGGGTTTACCCTTCCCCATTCGAGCAAATTCGATATCATTGCAGAATATTTTGTCGAACGAGGAAACTATAATGTGTATGAAATCAACGAGGCATTGTTTGCCCTTGACCAGAGCTTGATCGGAGCATAAGGACAAAGAAATGTCGCTTTCCATGCGACCACTTCACAAAAGAAAATCGCTATACTATGGCTGTAAGGTGCGAAACCGAGCAGCCATAATCTTTTGGGAGGACAAGCATCTTTTAGAGAAAGGTCAAAAGGTTCGGCAAGGAAGATGAACCGCATCCCTTTGCGATACCGCTTTCGAAAGATTACAGCTTCGCCCCTTAACAAAGACTTTAAGCTAAATCTGTTATACTGCAGCAGTCCCCTCAAAAATACAGACAGGAGAAAAAATTGACCTATGATGAAAAAAAGATATTTCGCTATTCCCATTCTTGCAATCGCATTGCATTTTTTTCTGTCCAACCTGTTGTATTTCCTTGTGGAAAGACTTGTTTTGGATGTTTTTCATATCTCCCCACAGCAATTTATGAAATACTCATATTGGGGCGAGATTCTGATTTACGCCGTCCTTATCCTCGTATTCTTCACCCTCTATAAACTGCTTTGGAGGAAAGAGATAAGCGAACCGCGCACAGCGACAAATTTCAAAGATGTGCTCGGCAGTCTGGTCGTGGGATTTGGTATTTGCGGAATCTCCGGTCTTTGGATCATGCTGGCAGAGCAGCTTCCCTCGCTTCAAAAAAGCGTTGAGACAATGAACGCCGGTGCTGAAAATATTGCCGGCGGAAATGCATTTGGAACATTTATGATTGCGGTGATTGCTGCGCCTGTTGTAGAAGAAATTCTATTCCGCGGCATTGTGCTTCGCTCCATACGGAAATTTGCACCCGCTTGGGGCGCGATTCTAATATCATCCGTACTCTTCGGCGTTTATCACCTGAATATCGTGCAGGCTGTCTATGCCACCCTTATGGGCATTGCCGCAGGAATCCTTTACGAGAAGAAAAGGAACCTGTTGTTTCCCATCCTCGTGCATTTCGCAAACAACCTCATTACTATGCTGCAGGGCTTTGCGCCATCCGAAGTGAATGAACCGATCAGCATTTTTATTCTGATCATGATCGCTCCGGCAGGGTATATCGTCTGCCGCTCACTCCGACAGGACAAAAGAGCAGATAACGTCTGTTCCAATAAAGATTTTCCGAAACTACTCGTTCGGAAACAAATCTCGAAAATTAACTACTACAAAGCGCGTCTGCGTGATTTGGAAAACAATATCTGGCAGCACTAAACTGCCATTAAGGTAATACCGCATAATTCCAAGTGCCGCAGCCACCGGATTGGGGATTAAGCCATCATGCGGGAACTGTGCGGTGCTGCCTTGACTCTAAGGCAGGTTTCGACCCGTCTTTTCTTTATTGTGCCAGTTGGCAGAAGGAAAACCTATCTGTCATAGAAGGTTCTGAAAAATACGTCATTAGAGGGCAACGACCTGTTTTACAATCCTCTGTAAACCGGTGATAAATCACACCTCTGCGGTTACCTCACCCAGTTTGGTCGTGATGAGCTTGTACACCGCTGTATCCTTGAGTTCCAGATTGGAGAAAGGTATCATCCTGTTGCCCATCTTGATGATGCCGTGTCCCTCGCTGGTGTTGCGCAAAAATTCCAGCTGCGGCTTGGATAGCCCATACAGGCGTTCCAAGGCTTTCAAACTCTTGGCCTGTCGCAGCATAATGATAAACTCGCTGTTGGAAAGCAGCGCATACGCCACGGGGTTATCCAGATAGTTTTATGAGGATTCTGTCGGAACTTTAATTACAAATACCCGAACCAAAAGAGAAAGTGGAGCAAGGCTCCACTTTCTCTTTTTTAGACCCTGAATTTTCGGATAACCTGCAAAAACTCAATCAGCAAGGTCTGATACAAGTCCTCATCGCGGTGACCATTCACTATGCTGCATTTCAGCAAAAGCGGCGAAAACTGTTCATACAGTAGCTCCACAGCATTGCTGTCGCCGTTCTTTGCCCCAAAAAGTGCATCTCTAAATGCTCCCATCTTGATTTCCCTCCATTTCCTTACGGATTTTCTCGCAAGCGTTGCGCCGGTGTGTACTTACGGTGCTCTTTTCGACACCTAGTTTGGCAGCCGTTTCGGACACAGAAATCTGTTCCACATACAGTGAGATCATAACCTCGCATTCCCTCGGTGTCAGCTTGTGCAGATACTTTCGGATGCTCTCCCACATCAGTTTCGATTCGATAATTTCCTCCACCGGTTTTGTCGTAGGCATATACATTTTATCCACTTCCTCGGGACATTCCTCGATAGAAATCTCGTTTGCAGCCTCATCTGCTTTCGCGCGCAGATAGGATACGCGGCGGTTGTAAAGGGCTTTCGTCAAACATTTTGTAAAGCGCGCAGCCAGTTGCGCGTCCTCACCACTAAACCATAGCTTATTTTTCTTTGCCATCGTAAACCTCCTGAATTTTGGGTTTCATTGAATAGACTTCAAAATTCGGAGGGGCGCGGGTCGGGTAAGAATTACGGCAGCGCATCTTACATTAAGCGAACGCAAAAAAAAGGCCCGACAGCCGTTGTGGCTGTCGGGCCAAAAACAATCTGTAATTGTCTTTATAACCGATTACTTATTGTTTCTTCTCTTGCAGACAAATATAACTGCAAGTCCGAGCAGAGATACCACCAGCAGCACGACGTACAGCGTGGGATTGGAGGTATCGCCCGTTTGCGGCATTGCCGTTATGGTGGACGGCTTTGAAGTGCTTGCCGGGGTGGGGGCCGGTGTGGGAGCCGGTGTGGGAGCAACTTCGTTCTTCTTGGTTTCGCTGTCGTTCGAACTGTTGTTGCTGCCCGGATTGCTGCCGCTGCTCGGCACGGCGGTGTCCTTATAGGCAATCGCATAGACAGAGAAGCGGTCAGTCTTAAAAGTCAGCGTCTTGTTGGCTGCATCAAACGCGGCATCTAGCACGGCAATCGCACCTTCATGGCAGCGCACAATGCAGTAGGTGCGGTTGACCGCGCTGTTCGTATTGATAAGCGCGTCCGGCACCACAACGGAGATCGGCAATGCGTTCTTAGTCGTGTGCAGGGCTGCACCGGGCTGCCGGTTACCATTCACGGTCATGTACTTGAACAGACTGATGTCAAGATACTGCCCAATGGTGTAGCCCTTGGCAGCCTGTGCCATCGCCGTTTTTACTACATCGGGAACATTGGCTTCTTTCACGGTCAGCACAATGTCCACACTTGCGCCGTTGGCAATCTGCACCAGTTCATCGGCAGTAATGTCGCCGCTGTTCACCAGCATGGCAAGCAATTCTGCTTTGTCAGTCAGCAGACCGACGGACGGTACAGCGCCCTCAGACTTAACATCTACTTTCACCTTGCCGCTGCCAATCGTAATCTCCTCGCCGGGGGCATCCTCAGCCTTGGAGGGAGCAATCACATAGGTCCATGCAATAGAATCGGTATAGTTGCCCTTGGCGGTGATGGTCAGTGTGTATATACCGTGGGCGGTGGCGGTGTTGGCCGTCACAGTGTAGGAGTCAGCGGGGATTTCTTTATCGCCCAGCAGGACTTTCTCCACCGTTTGGGTCTGTTCCGCGCCGTTGGCGGCAAGACCCTTGCCCAGCACAACGGTTGCGCCCTTGATGGACTTCAGCTCGATGGTAAACGTACCCTCGGCAAACGTCACAGCGTAGTTCGGGTTTGCGCCTGCATCGGCGGTGGCGGTGATGGCATACTTGCCGGCATTCTCGCCCTTAGCACGAGCCAGCGTGATACCTTCCAGCGTTTCACTGTCCAGTACACCACTGACTTTGTAAGTCAGTTCGGGGTCTTTTTCCTCATATACCTTAGACTTGTTGTCCGGGGTGACGGTGGCGGAGCGCTTGGCAACGGTGAATTCAGCAGTAGCGGTGTCGGCATCCAGCTTGTAGTTGGGGTTGGTGATGGTTGCCGTGATGGTGTAAGTGCCAGCCTTGGTAGGCAGCGTAGTGCCGTTGTACTTGGTGCCATCGTTGGCTGTGCCGGTGTAGGTCAGCGTGATTTTCGGGGCATCCTCGCCCACAACATCGTTTGCCGTAACGGTGGCAGGGGTAATGGTTTCGCCGTAAGTGCCGCCGTTCGGGGTAATGGTAACGGTGACTTTCTTGGCGGTGATGGTGGCGGTGGTTTCGGCCTGATTTCCGCTTCCAGCCAGCACATAGTTGGCGGCAGAAGCGCCGCCCAGCGTCAAATCGGAAATCGTTACTTTCTGCTCACCGACACCAGCGCTTTCCATTGTACCTGTGGCAGTAACGGTTAAGGTGTCATTTTCCAGAATACCCTCAAACCGGGCATTATTGCAATCCAGCACAACATTGGTATTTCCGTCATAAACTTTGTCCTTTGCCGTAATGCCGGAAACGGTAACAGCCTTCGGGGTAATCACAAAGTCGGCGGTCGTTTTTCCGGTAAGCGTGTAATTGCTGTTGGCAATCGAGGCTGTAACTGTGTAGCTGCCTGCATTAACGGGAACGGCTGTGTCATTGTATCCGTTGCCGGTGTAGGTAAGCGTTACAGGAATGTTTTCCCCTTTCACAGCGCCGGAAAGTTCGGCAGCGGCGGCGATGACACTGCCGTAAGTGCCGCCGTTCGAGGTAATGGTAACGGTGACTTTCTTGGCGGTGATGGTGGCGGTGGTTTCGGCCTGATTTCCGCTTCCAGCCAGCACATAGTTGGCGGCAGAATCGCCGCCCAGCTTAAAGTTGGAAATCTTGACTTTCTGCTTACCGATGTCAGCCTTTTCAAACACACCCTTAGCAGTAACGGTCAGCGTGTCATTTTCCAGAATACCGGCAAATTTGGCGTTGCTGAAATTCAGCTTTGCATTGGTCGTGCCATCATAAACTTTGTCGCTTGCGGTGATACCTGAAACCATAACCGTTTTTGCGGTTGACCGTAACGGTTGCAGTGCCGGTGTTCGTCGTGTATTTCGCCGTAGGACGCATCCGGGGTTGAAGGTCCACGTGGCATTATTGCTGCCCGCATCAGGCTTAACCGTGCCATCCATCCATGTAAACGTACCGTTGACCGCATCCCCGTGTCGGGGTCTTTCATCTTGCCCGAAATTTCGCTCTTGCTCAGTATATCGCCGTAGGTGATCGGCGTTGCGGTGATTTCGCCGTCCGGCATGGGCCTGATCTGGTTCACCGCGCTGACATTGACAGTCAGGGTGATATCCTGATAGTTGCTCGTGGAGATTGTAACAGTGATCGTGCCGAATTGTCCTTCGTCCGTGGCGCTTCTGTTTGCTTCCAGCGTCAACTCACCGGTCTTGCTGTTTACAAGGGTAACAAAGGTGCCACTGCCCAGAGTGGTATCCACCTTCTTGTCATAGGTGATCGTGCCGTAGTCACAGGGAGCCGTCAGCTTCGGCAGCAGCGTCGAGAGGTCAAGGGAATAAGTCTTGTGCAGACCGTTGGTGATGGTCAGCGAGCCAGCCGCTGCCGTGGGTGCGGCAGCCTTGGTGATCTCGAAGGTCTTGCTGGCCTCGCTGAGAACATAGTTGCCGCCGTCAACGTCCTTGATGGTCACAGTCGCAGTACCGGCATTGGTATTGTTGCTGTAGAAAATCTCGTACTCCTTCTGGTCGATGATGTTGCCGATGTCGTCCTTAACGGTGACGGTCTGCTCCAGCGCATCGCCGGTGTAGGTGCAGGACGCGACTTCAATCGTGGGCTTCACGGTTTTTTGGCGTGATTTTCCACTCGACCGTGGCCCTACCGGTGTAGTTGCCGGTACCTTCGATCGTCAGGGTGATTCTGTCGCTGACATCGGTGGCCTTGTCGCCGCTTTTGATGACATAGGTGATTCTTGTTTCATCCCAGTTCTCCAGCGTCACGCCGGTGATCTTCGGCGATTGTTCCGCCGCGTTGTACGCGAATTCGTCTTTTTCCAGCGTGATGGTTGCGCCCTCGATGGACTTGGGGGCGACGGGGACTTTCACGATGTCGGTTACGGCTGCGTAAATGCCGCCGTAGGATTCGTCCGGGGTGAATGTCCAATCGAAGTACACATCGCCGGTGTTAATGGGTAAGTCGTATTTATTCTTCCACGCGAAGGTGCCCTTGACCTCTTCTTGTGTGGTGGGGTCTTTCATCGTGCCCTTGACGGTGAGCGTGCTGTTTTCCAATGTCTGGCGGTAGGTGATGCCCGTCGCGCTGATTTTGAAGTCATCTGACTGTACGGGCGTGATTTTCTCGCCAATAACGACCTTGATGGTCAGCTCGAACTGCTGATAGTTCGCGGTTACAACCGGGGCGGTTATCGTGCCGATTTGCTTGTTAGCAACTGCGGAGTGCGCGGCCACGATGGGCAGAGTCAGAACGCCCTCGTTTGACACGGACATACCGTTCTTACTGTCGAGGTAGGTTCTATCCGTAAAATTGTAAGTGCACTCTTGATACTGGATTTCGCCGTATTCGCAGCCCTGAGTCAGCTCCGGCAGGCGCGTGGCCAGATTGAGCGTGTAGGTCTTTGCCATGTCGTTGTAAACAAACAGCTGTGATCTCAGCCGGGGTCACTGTGGCCTGATTGATCTGAAAGCGGTCATCATTGGTGGTGAAATTGAAGTTGGCCGATCTGGCGTTTGCAGCCTCGCCCTCGAACACGTAGTTGGAATCTGTGAGTGTCAGGGTGAAGGAAATGGCCTCTTTCGTGCCGGCGTTCGGCGAATCCTCATAGATAGAGTCATCCTGCCGCGTGGTAAAGCGGGCGTCCGTGATCGTATAAGCGCTCTCGGGGAGGGAAATCGTGCTACCCGCAGCGTCGAGGAACGCCAGATTGGTCTTGGGAAGCGTAACGCTTGCGCTGCCGTCGTAGGTCTTGGAGACGGAAGCGACGTTGCCGATGCCTTTGATCTTTACCGGGCTGATGGTTACTTCTATGGACTTAGCAGTGGTGTCATTGTAGCCCTCAGCGCCTACAACTTTGTAATAGACCGTGTACGTTCCGGCATCGGTGGCGGTGGGAATGGCAGTACTGAAGCTGCCGCTCGTGCCCAGACGGTACTGCATCTCGCCGTACTCCGCGCCCACGCTGCCCGCCTTGACGAGCACCTGCTCATTGCCGTTGTAGGTCAAGGCGTTTGCCGCAGGCGCGGTGATCGCGCTGGCAGGGATGGTGGCCTTGGTGACGGTCAGCTTTTTGTGGCTGCTCGTCACCGAATAGCCGTCCTTGGTGGCGGTGAAATAGATGGTGTATTCTCCGATCGTATCGAAGGAGTAATCTTTTGTATACTTCCCACCGGCATAGCTCGGCTTCGTCAAGGTGATGGGCGTTGTTTCGCCCTTCTTCAGGATGGAGAACGTCACCTCCGCGTCTTTGTTGCAGCTGGCGCAGAGCTGGACGGTCGTGCCGCGCTCCACCTTCGGCGAGCTGCCGGTCAGATTCTTGCCATCGACCTTCAGATTCAGGGTCTTGGAGGTGATGGGTAGGCTATTGATAATAACGTTATTCAACTGCGAGACTTTGACTTCATCCGGGGCGTACCACTTGTAAGTGCCGTCCGCGTTGAGCACCTTGTATCCAAGTGTTTTAAGATTCAGAATATTTTGCCACGTCGTGCCCTCGGCCAACGTCAATGTGCCAATCACGGCGGGATATCTCGACCCGGCAAGGTTTGCTCCCTTGTGGGCAACGACCTTATCAATGCTGACCGTGGTCGTGTTTACCGTATTGCTCAAGGTGGTGGTATTTCTGCCCGCAGCCGCCTTGACCGTCACCGTGCCCTTGATGGAGTGGCCGTTCAGGTCAAGTCCCGTGTCCTGCGTGCCGTCGATGATATAATCGTCGGTCACGTCGGCCAGCAGCTTAAGGGTCGCGCCGCCGTCTCTGTCTGCGTCAAGGGCTGTCTGCAAATCAGCAAATCTCCGCTGCGGGCGGTTGCCCTCGCCATTGTTCAAGGCTGTTTCAGCCACCGCAGGCGCGTTGCAGTAGGGACAGGCAGTGAAGTTGTTGTCAAAGCCGTTCTTGCCGCCGTGGGCGCAGGACTTTACCACCAGGTCGCAGGTCTTGGAAGCGGCTTCCTCCAGCGTGAGCTGCGTGTCGCCACAGTAGTAAGCAAGCCCCGCATTCTGGGGAAGCAGATTGCCCAATGTGATGCTGTTATTCAGCCGCAGACCTTGTCTCGAAATCTTTCCGCCGTACAGCTCGACTGTACCGCCCCAAACCTCCAGCTGGAGCAGGGTGGTGCTGTCATTCTTCGGATCAAATACCAGTGTACCGCCGTCCCGCACGGTCACTCCCACCGCGCCGTTGCCGCCGCTGCTGTCAATGACCGTCAGGTTGCCGGTGCGAACCTGGCTCGTGGGCGTAAGGCCGCCCACATTCAAGCTGTACCCACTCAGGCTATGTCCGTTCAGATCCAGCGTGAGGGTCTTGCTGGCATATATGCCGCTAGGCAGCATCCCGTTTGCCAGCAGGGTGATGGTGCTGCCATCTGCGGCCTCGTTAAAGACCTGTCGCAGCGTATCATCGGTGCCGTCTTGAGTGGTGGTCTTCATGTACAGCTTGTTCGATGTGATACCCACGCTATCGGTACACTCCACCCGCACCGCAAACGGCGCGCCGCAGCGAGCACACTTATCGTCGCTGGTATACTCGTCATGGGTACACGCCGCGTGGCAGATGTCGCAGATGCTGTTCGTGAAGCGATCGTGCGGACATACGAAGCCGCAGTCGCAGATGTAGATGTAGGTTTGGAGCGCATCCGGGTCGGGATTCTGCGTATACTTCGGGCTATGCTTGTGTGCCACCACGATAACGTCCTCGGTCAGCTGTTTTACATTTCCGTTGACGAGTTCATCTGGATGATCTTTCTTCGCAAAAGCAAGCCCATCGCCCAGCAAGCCCAGCACATTGCTGTAAGTTTCAGAGCGCTCTACAGAAACGCTGTATGTACCGTTGCTTGTGATAATCGTGCCTTCCTTCAGGCCACCCTCCAACTTGCCCCAGTTTTGGATCAACAAGCCGCCGGTAAGGTTTGCCTTGCCTTTGAATTCCAGCGTACCTCTGTCCTTGCTTTGCTCATTGTTATCTACAAAGACAGCAGGCACCGCCGCTGTTGCAGGCTGGGAAATCGTTACTTCATCGCCGATGATCAGCTTGCCGCTCTGTATGTTCAAAGATGAAGCGCCCTCATAGGACATGGCTATGCCCATTCATCATGAGCGTAACGGTTTTTCGACAGGATTCCCCTCTGCATCACAGCAGAAGCTGATCGTGTCATCATCTGTAAGCGTTGTCAGCATCGTCACCGTGCCGCCATCCGCAACGCCTTCAAAGGCTTCCTGCAAGTCAAGATAGTACTGTTCTGTGCCATCGCTTGCGCTAGCCTTTGACCTTCATCTGCTGCTTACAGACGGTGCAAACACCAATTTTTCAACCGTTTCATGCGCACAGGTGAAGCCGCAGCCTGTGCACGTGTTATCCTTGAACAGACTTTTGTTGTTTGCGCCCTTGTGCGTACACTTGATGACAGCAACATCCTCTGTCAGCTCTCTGGTAGTAGTATCCTTGGCAATTACATCGCCTGTCGGGGCATCTTTGTTGTATACGGCAAAAGCATAGCCTGTCTCCAGCAGATCGAACACCGTGGTGTATTGGCTAGAGCCCTCTACGCTGACGCTGTAAGCCTCGCTTCCACTGTTGGTAAATGTGCCGGCTGTCAGCTTGTTTTTCAGCTGTGCATCGCCGCTCATAGTTAAGCCGCCGTCCAGCAGGGTATTGCCCTGCAGATCCAGCACGCCGCCGGTCGCCTCGATGGCGGCACGCTGCCCATACTCGGAAGCGACGCTGCCTATAATTTTCGTTACCGTATCTGCCACGGTCAATGTGCCGCCCTTGAGTGCAATTGCGTTGTTGGCACTGGCATACCCCGTGAATTGCGCCAGCGCGCCATCCTTGAGCGTAATCTCTCCGGCTTCCATGGTCAATGGAATGCCGTTACGATCTGCCACCCAATTGGACGGATAGGGTATGTCGTCTATAGTTTTGCCGTTACCCAGAATAATGCCTGCCTTGATGCTGGCGCCATCAACGACAACATTCTCGCTAACAATCGTCAGCAGCGTGATATCTGCACCATTTGCCGCCTCGATGGCTCTGGCCAGCGTAGCGTACTGCTGGCCGTTGCACTCCGCCGCCAGATATGCACCGCAGGCGCACTTTTTGCCGTAATTATCGGTCTGATTAAAGTCGTGGCTTTCCGCCGCTGCCGTGTAGCCGCACACGCTGCACTTCGTGCTGTGGGTCAGCCCATCGGCGTTGGGGGTGCAGGTCAGGGTGTGACCTTCTGTCTTGGTCGCGCCGCAGGCGCACGTCCCGGTGTGGGTATTTGCATCGGTAGGTGCCCAGCTGTCATACTTGTGGCTCTCCGCAGCTTCGGCCTTGCCGCACAGCTTGCACATCGCCGTGTGCGTGTCGCCGTTATTTGTGTATCCCCAGTCATGCTCAAAGCACTTCTCAAAGGTCGTGCCACCCTCGCCGGTGGTCCGCTTCATTTCTCCGGCGGGTGCAGTTACAGTGCCCAGCACACTGATGGCCGCCGCCGTCAGCTTGCCGGTACCGGCAGACTGCCAGTAAAGGTTCAGCGTGCTGCCTTGCGTAACATTCATAAAGCTGGTGACGGTCAGCGTTGCCCCGTCGCACAAAATCAGGTTGACCTCGCCGGAAATATTGAGCCTGGAGATCGTGACATTCTCTTTTACCACATACCAGCCCTGTGATATGTCCCATGTCTCCGCCGTGATCTCCGTGCAGTTGGCCTGCGTGGCCAGGTTCCCATTCTTGTCGATGTACGCATACTCGTTCGCAGGGCGCAGCGCCACGGTGGCGTTGCCCGCAACACCCTTGCCGTCCTCGCTGTATACACATTCCGTGCCGTTATTCTCATAGCGGTAACCGCTTGCCAGCAGGCTCGACGCATCTCCCTTGATCGTCGGTTCCCCCTCCGCCTCGGTGTCAGCTACCCAAATGCTGTAAGCATTTGACTGCGTGGTGAATGTGCCGCCGGAAAGCTCGATCTTCTTCGCCTTCTCATAGACAATAAGCCCTTCACCGCTGGTGGCGCAGATATTGCCGCCGGTTACGGTCAGCTCATTGCCGTAGGTATCATTATTGTATCCTTCTATTCCGAAAGTATCTTTGTATAAGCCTTCTACCTCTTTGGTAATATAACCCGTCACCGCCACGCCGCGCATACCGCGCAGCGTGCCGCCGTTGATGACAGCCTTACCGCCGCCACTCAGCAGTACGGCGCAGTTGGGCTTCAGGTGAGAGTCATCATCAAGATCTACAGAAGATGCGTTATCAATGGTGCCGCCATTCACGGTCAGTATGGTGTTAAGGGCCACTATGACCGCCGGGCCACCGTTGGGCTGCACGATCTTGCCGCTTCCATCAGCACTGCTGTCCTGAACGGTCAGGCGGGCATGCGTCTGGAGAGCCGCCAAAAATTCGTCTTTTGTTGTCGCTTCCGGAGGCGACAGCCAGAACACGGCATTTCTTGCATAAAACACATTGTCATCGCGCGTGCTTTTGCTGAGGGTCTTGCCGTTCAGGTCCAGCGTGATGTTGCCCTTCTCCAGCTTTATGCCGGAGTAGCCTTCATGGCGGATGGTCACATCCGCCAGCAGCTTCACCGTGGCGCTGTCGGCCTGCTGTGCCGCCGCAAACGCCGCGTCAATGTCGGCGTACGGCGTGGTGCTGCCGTTGACGGTGACCTCCGCCACCGCGTTTTCCACGGTGCTGTCCTCGCTGTCCTGAACGGCAATGCCATTTTCCGCCGCCTGTTCCAATATGGTGGACGGTTCCGCAGCCGGAGCTTCCTGCTGCTCCTCCTGCTGCTCCTGCTGCACGATGGCGCCGCCCTCCGGCGCTTCCTCCGCCGCCCACGCGGGCGCGGGGAATAGCGTCAGGCACAGCGCCAGCGTCATGAGCATACTCAATACTCGTTTTTTCATGTACTTCCTCCTTGAGAAATAGTCCTGCTTTTATGTGAAAATCCGGCTTCTGCCGGATGCTGTTTTTACAGGTCCTCGGGGACTAAATGCAGCTTCTTCGCGGCGGTCCTGGCCTCCGTCCGGCGCTTCACGTCCAGCTTGTCGAGGATGTGGCTGACGTGGGTTTTCACCGTGGGCAGCTTCACGTCCATAATCCGGGCAATCTCGGCATTGGACTTGTCCGCGCAGAGAAGATGCAGAATTTGCAGCTCCGTGGGCGTCAGCTCCTCGCCGGGGGCAAGGCGCGGCGCGAGAAAATGCGGGTAGAACGCCGCCTGCATCCGCACTGCCGCCATTAACTGCTTATACCACTTTTTGTCGCCATCCCAGTCCAGTGCCTCCAGCAGCGGCAACACTGCCGTGCCGTATACGCTGACGGTGCGGATAAAGCTGTACTCCGCCGCCGCGTCCAGCGCCGCTGTCAATCGCTTGCGCCACCGTTTGTCGTGCTTGCGGTGCAGGGTGATGGCCGTCAGGACATTCAGGTGAATGCCGTCGATGATGCGGGCGCAGTTTTGAATGTACGGCTCCATGGGTGAGAGCGTCAGCAAAGCGGCGTCCGGGCGGTTCTGCATAATTTCCACCATTGCCTGCGTCAGATACCGGTAGCGCCGCATGACATTCAGGTGCGTGGGTTCGCGCGGGGCTTTTTCCCGATACCACACATCCGCCGCGTCAAGGTTGCCGGTGTGCATATCAATACGGCAGAGCATGGCGTCCATATTGGGCAGAAAGCGTGTCAAACCGCGCTCGGCAAAGCATTCCCGAAGTACCTCGATGGTGCGCCGCGCGTCCATCGCCTGCCCATTTGCCAGCTGGCTGCGGGCGAGCAAGCCGCTGACGGCGAACTCCATGTCCGGCGTACCCCGGTTGCGGACTTCGTTCAGCTGCGGGAGAAGGGACAGCATCCGCCCGGTGACGTCCTCGCCCTTTTCAAATTTGCTCTCGGCAATGGCGCAGTCGGCAAGACCCACGCCGTCCCGCCCCAGTACCGCCTCCACGGGGAGACGGAGGGTTTTGTAGAGCAGGTCATCCTTTTTGCTCCATTCGGAAAAGTCCTTGCCGCCGTTCATGATGCTCGGCAGCGCGCTCGTGACGGAAAAGGACGGCAGCGCCACCTCTTTGTTCGTCAGCAGGCGGAACACGGCGGGGATGGTTTCCGTCAGACCGTTCACGCCCCGTTGGGGCAGGGAGATGTCCAGCCATGCAAGGCGACCGCGCGCCTGCTTTCCGGCGGCGTCCTGCCTGCCGCAGTGTTCGGCAAACTTTTTCAGTTCGCCATACCAGCGCTCCGAGCCTTCGTAATCCATGGCCAACGCACAGAGCATACTTATACCCTGCATGAGAGAGGGTGAGGCGAGAATTTCCGTCTCCGGCAGTCCGCGGTAGTATTTTTCCATCTCGGCATAGTGACCCATACCGGGGTGCAGATCGGCGTTGCGCACCAGCAGTTCGGCCACCCTGGTGTGGTCGCCGCCCTGCGTGTAGCATTCCAGCGCGTGGGCATAGTCCTCTTTCAGCTCGTAGTAAAGCCCGCCCGGCTGAACAGCGCTTTACGCTTTTCCTCCGTGTATTCCCGATCCATCTCCCAAAGGAGAAAGGCGCGGAAACCGGCCCAGAAGTGGAATCGCTCCCGGCTGTCGTAACGCAGCATGGTGGTGTGCCGCAGGAGCCAGTCCATCCGTTCGCCGGCACAGGGGGTCGCCGCTGACCATCCGCACCATTTCCATGTCAAAGTCCTCAAACAGCGAAAGCTCCAACAAAAGCCGCCGCACAGGAAGGTCAAAGCGGTTGTACACAGCTGCCTCAAAGTAGGCAAACACTTCCCGGTAGGCGCGCGCCGTCAACTCCGGGCTAAAAGGCTTGCCGTCGGACATCTGCCGCGCCGTAATTGCCACACCCAGCGGATAGCCGATAGATTCTTTCAGGATGCCGTTGATTTCGCTTTCCGTCACGGCTACTTTGCAGGAGGCAAAAAAGTTGCGTATGTCCTCATGGTCAAAAAGCAGGTCGTCCGGCTCCAAGGTGGTCATCAGACCCGTGTACTGGAATGCCGTCAGGTACGCCGGCGGCACCCCGCGGGAGAGGAACACAAACCGACGTGCTGGGTTGGCACGGATCAGTTCACAGAGCGTCTGCGAGGTTTCCTGCTCCTGCAAAAGCTGAAAGTCGTCGATCAGCAAAATATCCCATTCGTCCGGCAACGCCTGCAGCGAAAAATCCGGTGCATCGGCACGCAGGCAAAGTGTGCGCCATTTGCGCAGCAAGGCGTTTGCCACCACCGTTTTGCCAAAGCCGCAGGGCGCGCTGAAAAAAAGGATGCGCCCGCTTTGCATAACATGGTCAAATTTTTGCTGCACTGATGGCTTTATGAGAATATTTCCGTTCAATTTTATCTCCTTTTCGATGAAGGATGAGGGAAATGCTATACGATAACAGTTAAATTATACCACCCGAAGGGGAAAAGTAAATCGTCCCAAAGTATGAGATTCTGTCGTTTTGAAGAACTCCATGCGGCACTTTTCTTTTCGGTTCTTCGATATATTTCCTTGAAAAAGCACTTGACAATTCAAACGGTTCACTTCCTAATTTATATAATTATTGTGGTGCTGTCAGCGGACAGCAAAGAGCAAAGGAGACAAG
>ENA-OPYX01000792-OPYX01000792.1-human-gut-metagenome-genome-assembly--contig:-NODE-792-length-18098-cov-3.503033_pt1 | contig 18098 bp, 19 predicted proteins | sample MGYA00242639_ERZ504486 | MGnify/ENA primary metagenome ERZ504486 (study PRJEB26092, sample SAMD00036296) | human gut metagenome | host: Homo sapiens | study: EMG produced TPA metagenomics assembly of... | reverse complement strand
ATTCCTGAACCGCTTCGGCCAGCCGCAGAACCCGCAGACGGTCAACCGCGCCATCAAGCGCATCAGCGTGGCATACAACGAAGCCGAACTGGAAAAGGCCGAAAAGGAAAAACGGGAGCCGCAGCTGCTGCCGCCTTTCTCCTGCCATAATCTCCGGCACACGTTCTGCACCCGGCTGTGCGAAAATGAGACCAACCTGAAGATCATTCAGGACATCATGGGACACCGGGACATCAGCACCACGATGGAGATTTACGCAGAAGCCACCAAGGAAGCCAAAGCCCATTCCTTTGCAAATCTGAACGGTAAACTGGGCATTTCGGTCTGAAATCCACTACACCAACTACTACACCACTTTTACACCAAATTGCCGGTAAGTTGTGGAGAGTTGCGTAGGGTGACGTACGGGAGCAGGAAAAAGGAAGCCGCATGGATAGGCTTATAAAGGAAAATAAAGCCATTTGTGAGCCTTCCTTGACCTGTCCCCACGATGAAGCCGATTGAGCAGTAAATTTCCAATTTAAGCGAAACAAAGCCAGAAACTTCTTGATGTACCGAGAAGTTTCTGGTTTTTTCTTTTGATGGATTTCCAGCGAAAACTACACCATACGCCAATTTTACGCCAAACGATGTATGATTTTGCGCAGAGCAAAAAGAGCGTTGTTCGGGTTTGACGTAAAATTCGGGTGTGTGGTGGATGGGTGTAGACCTGCAAAGGGCTGCATCACAAAGCGGATTCATGGATCTGCAAACGGACAGCTGAAACTTTCCACCGCAGAAGAAGTAAATGTGAAAAACATGGAGGCTTTCTTATGAACAAACTGCTTTCCTGCCGCTACAACATGGACACCAACCGGGTGGAAGTCCGGTTCGAGGATGGCACTACCCTTGCCATCGACTGCATCGCCGTGGAGGACGAATACGGCAACACCCCGGCACAGCGGGCAGAACTGGACTGGCTGCTGTACAATAAGCCGCTGGAGTATGCCCAGATGGTGCTGGGTGGGGAGATTGAGCACTACCTGTCACTTGGCTGTGACCATGGAAGATTGATTGACAAGGTTACATAACAGTTAACACAGCTTGCATTTGCCCTGCAATTTTTCAGAATGGAACGCCCCAAGGGCATCCGGTCTATATCCGGCAGATTTTTCAGAATGAATCTGCCGGGTATTTTTGTTTGTCATAAAGGAAGTCTTGCTTTTTATTGTAAAATTGGATACAATATAAAAAAGACATTTGCACGGAGGACTCTATGGAATATATCGGCATCCAGAAGAAAAACGGCGGTGTGGTGGAAGCCCTGCAGCAGGCCATTTTATCTGGGCAGATCCCGGCGGGCACTGAAATGACCCAGAACGAACTGGCAGAGAGTCTCGGTGTCTCTCGGATGCCGGTGCGGGAGGCCTTGATGATCCTTGAATATCAGGGTCTTATCATCCGCCTGCCCAACAACCATGTAAAAGCTGCTGATTTGAACGAAGATGCATTGCGGCAGATTTTGGCGTTAGGTGCACAACTGGAACGGCAGGCTATGCGTGCGCTGCCGCAGGATGCGATGTTGGCAGGAGACGAGATGCTGCAGCACCGTACCCTGCGAACCGTCCTGCCCTATCCGCTGCACCGCAAGCTGCTGGAGAGCATTCAGGAGACCTACATTGCCTTTGCCGTGAGCGCACGTCCTGCGCCGGTGAACGACCGGCTGTCCCGCCTGCTGATGCTGGACCGTCAGGGTTTCCCCTGATGTGCTGGATGCATGGAACACCTATGAAGAAGAACTGCTGCATCTGATTTTAACGATAAGGAGTCAATATGCTGGGACTGAAACCCATTAAGCTGCTGCCTGCCCGCGAGCGGGTAGCTTCCGCTTTGCGGAAAGCCATTATCTCAAAAAGCATCCCGGAGGGCGCAGAACTCACGCTGGAAAACACCGCACAGGAACTGGGCGTATCGGTCACGCCGGTGCGGGAGGCCTTTCAGATCCTTGCCCGTGACGGTCTGCTGGAAGTCAAGCAAAACAAGTGCGCCATTGTGCTGGGCGTAACAGAAAAAACGATTCGAGAGCACTACCAGCTGCGCGCTGCCTTGGAAGGGACGGCATGTATGCTCTGCTGCCAGAACAATGCCGACCTGTCCAAGATCAAAAACTGCGTGGATACTGCAGAGGAGGCTCTTTCTCATCAGCAGGCCGGAAATTATACTGACTACAACCAGTCCTTCCATTTTGAGATCTGGGAAGCTTCCGGCAATGAAAAAATGCGCAATCTTCTCTCGGAGCTGTGGAACGGCCTGTCCATTGGTGTGGAAATGAGCGAGTTGGACTATGCCCTCAACTCCCAGAGCGAGCATAAAAAGATCTATGCAGCGCTGGAAGCACGGGATGCGATGGCCGCACGGGCTGAAATGGAAAAGCACATCCTGCGCAGCATGGACGATGCGCTGACCTATTATTTATAAGATCAAGGAGGACAAGACAGTGTATACCTGTGCGAACTGTACGGTTCTGGCCTGCGCCAACAACGAGCCGGAAAAGATGCCCAAAAACTGCCCTATGCGGAATGCTTCGGTGATGGAGGCCGCCCGCGCCGGCTATGATTTGCCTGAGAATCACGATTTCTACGTCAACTGTTCGGCCATTGAGGGGCTGGGCTACTGTCAATGGCCCCGCCTGAAGGAGACGGTGGAGTTCTGCAAGCGGATGGGCTACCACAAGCTGGGTCTTGCATTCTGCAAAGGTCTGCGGAAAGAAGCCCGCATCGTGGCCGACCTGCTCCGTGCGCAGGGGTTTGAGGTGGTGTCGGTCATCTGCAAGACCGGCGGCATCTCCAAGGAAGAAGTGGGCATCCCGGAAGAGGTCAAGATCCACCCCGGCGAATTTGAGGCCATGTGCAACCCCATCGCACAGGCAAAGTTGCTGAACGAGCAGCACACCGAGTTCAACATTGAGGTCGGCCTTTGTGTGGGCCACGACTCGATGTTTTATAAGTATTCGGACGCCATGGTCACAACGCTGGTGGCCAAGGATCGCGTTCTGGCGCATAATCCCTGTGGTGCCATTTACTGTGCCGAGGGATATTTCAAAAAGCGGCTGGAATAAAAGAAGGATAAAACGTGCGTTCTCCAAAGCAGATGGAGAACGCACGTTTTTTTGCAGAAAGCGGTAGCGTGAGGTCTTCTTGTATCCTACTGTTTGTCTGGCGTGCACAAAAATTGGTACATAATCCGTGCAATGCGACAAAACTCGAAAAAAGGGATTGACAAATCTCTGTTTCGGGTGTATTCTCGTGTCGTCAAGTGGATACATTATCACAGATTATATATAAAAACTCAAAAAAGACGCTGCCGAGATTCCCGGAATTCTAAGGTTCCGGGCAGATCCTTCCAGAACGAAAAAGGGCTGTGAGGGCACAGCACGGCGGCAAAGACTCTGCACAATGAGGTGCAGCTGGGGCGTTCCGAAAGTCAGGGCTGTTTTGCTCTGACAAAATGGATACATTATATTTCATTAAAGGAGGATCCCCAGTATGTCAGCAGCAACCATCACCCTACTCTTTCTTCTCTTCGCGGTCGTCATGTTCGTGTTTGAGAAGATCCCCCTCGGCGTAACGTCCATGATCGTCTGTATCGGTCTGGTCGTCACCGGCGTGCTGGACATCAAGACTGCTTTTGCAGGCTTCATCGACAGCAACGTCATCCTCTTTGTCGCCATGTTCATCGTCGGCGGTGCCCTGTTTGAAACAGGTATGGCCAACAAGATCGGCGGCATCGTCACCCACTTTGCCAGATCCGAGCGCAGCCTCATCGTGGCCATCATGGTCATCGTTGGCCTGATGAGCGGCGTGCTCTCCAACACCGGCACCGCCGCCGTCCTGATTCCTGTGGTCATCGGCATTGCGGCAAAGTCCGGCTATGCCCGCTCCAAGCTGCTGATGCCGCTGGTATTTGCAGCGGCTATGGGCGGCAACCTTTCCCTCATCGGCGCACCGGGCAACCTCATCGCCCAGAGCGCTCTGGGTGAGATTGGGATGTCCTTCGGCTTCTTCGAGTACGCTATCGTGGGCCTGCCCATCCTCGCCGTCGGCATCCTCTTCTATGCCACCTTTGGCATGAAGCTGCTGCCCAACCACCCCGTCTCCGATGATGACTCCTTCGGCGGCGAGCAGGACTTCAGCAATGTTCCCAAGTGGAAACAGGTGCTCTCCCTCGTTATCCTCGTGCTCACCCTGTTGGGCATGATTTTTGAAAAGCAGATCGGCATCAAACTCTGCATCACCGGCTGTATCGGTGCGCTGGCTCTGATCCTCACCGGTGTCATCTCCGAGAAAGACGCCCTGAAGTCCATCGACCTCAAGACCATCTTCCTCTTCGGTGGTACGCTGTCTCTGGCCTCTGCACTGGATAAGACCGGGGCAGGCGCAGAGATTGCGAACATCGTCATTGGTGCTCTGGGCGAGAATCCCTCTCCCTACGTCCTGACTCTGGTGGTCTTCCTGCTCTGCTGCGTCATGACCAACTTCATGTCCAACACCGCAACCACCGCTCTGATGGTTCCCATCTGCCTGAGCATCGCACAGGGCATGGGTGCCGACCCCCGCGCCGTCCTGATGGCTTGTGTCATCGGCGGCTCCTGCGCTTACGCAACGCCCATCGGTATGCCCGCCAACACCATGGTGGTTTCCGCCGGCGGGTACACCTTCAAGGATTATGCCAAGGCTGGCCTGCCCCTCATCCTCATCGCAACCGTCGTCAGCATGGTGATCCTTCCCATCGCATTTCCGTTCTTCCCGCAGTAAAGCGGACAGGAACGTTGAATATGAGTGAACCAACGCGCAAAATGTACCAAAGCTAAGGAGGCATTGGAATGAACAAGCAAGAACAGGTGCAGCAGATGACGACCTATATGGCAAACTTTGTGAGCCATATCGCCAAGGTGCTGCCGGACGACATCATTGCCAAGCTCGATGAGCTGGGCGCACAGGAGGACGCACCGCTGTCCAAGGTCATCTACGAGACCATGAAGCGCAACCAGAAGCTGGCCAAGGAGCTGAACCGCCCCAGCGTCAGGATACTGGTGTGCTCCAGTTCTGGGTAAAGTGCGGCGTGGACTTCCCCCTCATCGGCGAGGTGGAGGGTCTGCTGAAGGAGGCTGTGGTCAAGGCTACCTTTGAAGCACCTCTGCGCCACAACAGTGTTGAGACCTTCGATGAGTTCAATACCGGCCGCAACGTCGGCAAAGGCACCCCTACCGTCTGGTGGGACATCATCCCGAACAGCGACAAGTGTGAGATCTACGCTTATATGGCAGGCGGCGGCTGCACCCTGCCGGGCAAGGCCATGGTTCTGATGCCCGGTGCAGGTTACGAAGGTGTGACCAAGTTCGTCATGGATGTCATGACCAGCTACGGCATCAATGCCTGGCCCCCCCGCTGCTGGTGGGCGTGGGCGTTGCCACCTCTGTTGAGACCGCCGCTCTGCTGTCCAAGAAGGCTCTGATGCGTCCTCTGGGCAGCCACAACGAGAACGAGCGCGCAGCCTATATGGAGAAGCTGCTGGAGGACGGCATCAACTCCATCGGCCTTGGTCCTCAGGGCATGGGCGGCAAGTACTCCGTCATGGGCGTGCACATTGAGAACACTGCCCGCCATCCTTCTGCCATCGGCGTTGCCGTCAACGTGGGCTGCTGGAGCCATCGCCGCGGCCACATCATTTTTGATAAAGATCTGAACTACACCATTGATACTCATTCGGGGGTGACTTTGTAATGCTGACCATCAAAGACGGAAAGAAAATTCTTACCACTCCGGTCTCCGCAGAAGACCTGAAGGACATCCATATCGGTGATGTCGTTTACCTGAACGGCGACCTGACCACCTGCCGCGATGTGGCGCACCGCCGCCTCGTGGAAGAGGGCCGCCCGCTGCCTGTGGACGTGAAGGACGCAGCCATCTTCCACGCCGGCCCCATCATCCGCCCGCTGGAGAACGACAAGTTCGAGATGGTGTCTGTGGGCCCCACCACCTCCATGCGCATGGAGAAGTTCGAGTATGAGTTCGTGCAGAAGTCCGGTGTCCGCGTCATCGTGGGCAAGGGCGGCATGGGCCCCAACACCGAGCGCGCCTGCAAGGAGTTCGGTGCCATCCACTGTGTTTTCCCTGCCGGTAACGCCGTTGTGGCTGCCACCGAGGTGGAGGAGATCGTCGAGGCCCAGTGGCGTGACCTCGGTATGCCGGAAACTCTGTGGCACTGCCACGTTAAAGAGTTTGGCCCCCTGATCGTTTCCATCGACGCTGAGGGCCGCAACCTGTTCGAAGAGAACAAGGTCATCTTCAATCAGCGCAAGGATAAAGCTGTCGAGGAAATTTGCAAGCACGTTGGCTTCATCAAATAAGATCCAACTGCGAAGCCAGCGTTGCCTATACCCTGCGGAGAGCAACCATCCATCAAAAGCTTCTTCTCCTAAAATGAACTCACTATCACGTTAATTCTAACAACCATATTTGCTTTTACCGATCCAACAGACTTCTTATCGTTTACTTCTATCTTTATTACCCTGTTTATCCTGCTTCTCCGCAAAACACCCCGGATGCTGTCTGCCATATCAGCATCCGGGGTGTTGCTATTTGCGGTCAAATATGTGCACGAGAAAATGCAGACAAAGAAGATCTTGGCCGTTCTTTTTGTTCTACACACCTTATATAAAGTTCCTTTGGAAAATTGTATTTTTCGACAAAAGTATAACAAATCCCTTGACAAGCGTGGTCTTTCGGTGTATTCTTTTCTTGTTTATTGGATACATTATTAAATATAAAAATTCAAGTGCCACTGCTTTGCATCTGCAAGGTGGAAGTAATCCACAGGAGGACAACCCAAATGAGCCCATTGGAGATCACACTGGTCATCCTGCTTGTAACGATCATCGCCTTTGTATCCGGTAAAGTCCCGTTCTCGGTCATTTCTACCGGCATCATTCTGGCGCTGATCCTCACCGGCATCAAGACCCCTGCCGAGGCCTTTGGCGGCTTCATCAACACGAACGTGATCATGTTCGTGGCCATGTTCGTCATCGGTGCAGGACTGACCAAAACGCCCCTGATTGACAAAGCCCAGAGTCTGGTCATCCGCTACAAGGACAATATGCGGATGCTGATCTTTCTTTCCTGTGTGGCAGGTGCGTTTCTGGGCGCCATCACCAGTGCCACCGCAACTGCCGCTATCATGATCCCGCTGCTGGTAGGCATTGCGAACGACATCGGCGTGAGCCGCAGCAAGCTGCTGTATCCTTCTATGGCCTGTGCCAACATTGCCACCCAGATGACCTTTCTCGGTCAGGGTGCTTCCAACATGGCATGGAACGATGTCATGATGCAGGCCGGCGCACCGACACCGCTGCACATCTGGGATTTCACCATTGCGCGCATCCCGATGCTGACCATTGCCATCCTGTACATGACCTTTGTTGGCTATAAGCTGATGCCGGATATTCCCAACGAGCAGTTTTCAGATGCAGCACATACGGCTTCTGAGAGCGAAAAACTCAGCCCCTTTAAGCGCAAACTGGCTGTCCTGATCGTTCTGGTCTCCATTGCAATGATGCTGCTGGAAAATGTCATTGGTGTCAAGATGTATCTCACTTCCTGCATCGGCGCTGCCGCTCTGGTGCTGACGGGTGTGCTGACCGAGAAGGAAGCCCTCAACTCCATCCACCAGCCGACCATTTTCCTGTTTGCCGGTGTGCTGGCTCTGTCGGACGCCATCCAGACCACCGGTGCAGGCGATGTGGTGGCAGACTGGATGATCCGCCTGCTGGGCGATACCACCAATCCGTACATCATTATGCTGGTGTTCTTCCTTGTTCCCTTCATTCTGACACAGGTCATGTCCAATCTGGCTACCCTGACCATCTTCATCCCACTGGTCACTTCCGCCTGTATCCGCATGGGCGTAGACCCCCGTGCTGCCGTGGTTGGCGTGATCACAGCCAGCTGTGTGTCCATCATGACCCCCATGGCAGCTCCCTGCCAGATCATGATCATCGAGCCGGGCGGATACACCTTGAAGGATTATCTCAAGTGTGGTACCCCGCTGGCGCTCATCCTCATTGTCGTGTCCGTATTTTTCCTGCCGACACTTTATCCTTTTGCCTGATTCTATTTTCCCACCGCAGTAGTATCCGCAAACTGCATATCGTAAATATGCCGTTCTGTTCGGTGCTATTTTTGAAAACCGCAATAAAAGCAGCAGAAATTTTTGAGCATCTCATAATTCTGTCAAGAGGGCTGGCACCGTCCAGCCCTCTCTCTTTTTACCAAAGTTTCCTTGTGTTTTCTTGCAAGCTGCCGAAATCATCGTGTTCTCAAAACTTTTTTGTTGACATGGCTCGATTTTTGTGGTAATCTATCCCAACAATTTAATATAACATATTTACTTAGAGTTCCAGCTCGGCTCCCGAAGGAGTCGAAGCAAGTTTTTAACTTTCTTATCGCTACATAACGAACCCGAACCAAGGCCATCCCGGAAAGGATGGTCAGGTTCAGGTTGTTGTGTGGCGAATTTTTTTATTGCAAAACCAGCAATGAACCTTGAAAAACGAAAGACCGTCTGCATGAGATACACGGCCATGACCCCGTAAGGGAGAGCCGGGAAACGCCGCCGGAAGGGGGCAGGAAAGCCATGCAGGGAGAACGGCAACTGACATCCACTCGCCTCATGTGTTCAAAATGAGCACATGAGGCGAAACGGACGTTTATCTACTCGTTGAGGTAGGAGAAATCAATGTGGACAAATTGTCCACATTGATTCTGTAAAACTGTTTCAACTTTCTTTGCGGCAGGCGGCTGAAAAGCTGGCTATAGATTTTGGACTTTCTGCAACAGATAATTTTCAACCACTTCCCTGCAAGCCGGTGGAAAAACCGCTAAGTCCGAAAGAACAACTTTACAAAATCTTGTGCAGCTATCGTACCCTGCTGGCAGATTGGCGCATGGCCTATGCACCCAAAAATCAAGAAGCATCTCTGCATCCTTGTTTTGTAGCAAGTCTACACTATGCAGACCGTGTGCAATATCTGCTGGATATTCTTTTGCTGGGAAGTCTACCTGAAAAGCAACAATTACTCAACGGAAAGGAAGTGACTGCTCTTGGAAAAGCAATCGAACGATGCAAAGAAACCGAAAAAGCAGCATAGTGCACCCGCCCGAAACTGGGTGGGTGACAACGGGAAAATCATTGAACCATTGTTCGCAGATTACTTTTTGAGCCTGCACCCCATGCGCTGCTTTCAAGGCAGATTGTTCACGGTGGATGGCATGATCGAGGATGAAGCCTCATTGAAAAAGAAAATCTATGAGCAGATTCGCTATTATGCAACCACCAGCGTAGCGCGGCGCATTGAACATATCATGCAGGCCATCAAGCTGGCCTGCGCATCCGAACCGCCGGAGATTCAGACAGACCGCATCCATGTCCGAAACGGCACATACTTTGTGGACGGTCACTTTACCCCTGAAAAAGAATACTGCATGAACCGACTGCCCATCGCCTATGTGCCAGAAGCACCAGCACCGACACGCTGGCTGCAATTTCTGAATGAGTTGCTGTACGAAGAAGATATTCCGGCCCTGCAAGAGTATATCGGCTATTGTCTGCTGCCTGTCACCAAGGCACAGAAAATGCTGCTGATGGTCGGAAAGGGCGGCGAGGGAAAATCCAGAATCGGGCTGATTCTTCGAGAATTGTTCGGCAACAGTATGTACACGGGCAGTCTGCAAAAGGTAGAAACCAACCGCTTTGCCCGTGCAGACTTGGAATACAAACTGCTTTTGGTGGACGATGACATGAAAACTGAGGCCCTGCCGCAGACCAACAACATCAAGACCCTTGTTACACTGGAAGATAAAATCGACATTGAGCGCAAAGGACAGCAGAGTGTGCAGGGTACGCTGTATGTTCGGTTTGCCTGCTTCGGAAATGGCAGCTTACACGCACTCTATGACAAGTCTAACGGTTTCTATCGCCGCCAGCTGTTGCTCACCACTAAGGAAAAACCTGTTGGCCGGGTAGATGATCCTTTCCTCATTGACAAGATGCGGGGTGAAAAAGAGGGTATCCTGCTTTGGGCATTGGAGGGGCTGCATCGGCTGATTCGGAACAACTATCAGTTTACCATCAGTGAACGCACCGCCGCGAATCTGAAAGAAGCGATGGAGCAGGGCAACAACATTCTGGGCTTCCTCAAATCTGAGGGCTACTTTGAAATTCGGCAGGGGGCCAAGTGCAAATCCACGGATTTCTATAAAGTCTATGAACGCTGGTGTCTGGATAACCTGGAAAAGCCACTGGCAGCATCCACCTTTATTCACCATCTGAAAGACAACCAGAAAAGTCTGGGCATCGTTTATGACGATAAGTGCATCGGCACAAACAGGGGCTTTCACAATGTAGACGTTGACCTGTTTTTACCCGTTGATGTTCCAAGTCCGTGGGATTAAAAAATAAGAATCAACTTGAAAAAGCCTTGCTCAGCCTGCTCACAGTGTGCAAAAGGTGCAGGATGAGCAGGCGATTTTGAACTTACATTAAAATGAAACATGGAGGTTTTGCTTATGGGTTACGCCCGAAAGGACGTTGAAAGAACAAAATGAACGCGAAAAGTTTGTCCGCTATCAGGAAGGGGCTGAAAAATACAGTCTTGGTCTGACAAAATTTCAGGAGTTGGCGAAGGAAGCTAAAGCCGTTTATAAAATCGACAAGGTGGCGTTGGTCAACTGCGAGATTTTCGAGCGGTATCTGGAAACCTTCCGCATTGCATAAAAATAGGCCGGAGGAAAATCCCCCGGCTCCAGACCGCCCACAGTGTTGCGCTGCAGAGCAGCTCGTGGGAGAAGTCACCTTTATTCTATGCAAAATCAGAGCTTTTCTTTCCAGTCATCCCGGAAGCCGTAATAATCCATTCGCACAAACGGATATTTTTCCGTCAGAGCAATGACGGCTTCCTTCATTTCCGCAAAGTTCTCAGCAGGCAGAAGCCTTCTCATGACGAGGAAGAACCCGAAGAAATGGGAATTATCCATTGTGCCATCTTCCCGGCGGATCAGCAACGTCTGTTCTTTCCTGTTAAGGGAAGGCTTTTGCTCAAAGAGACGATTGTAAATGCGGCTCCCGTGTGCGCAAAGATTGCGGATGATCGTCATGCTGTGCATATACTGCCCCAGAATTTCCGGGCCGCGATTCATGGTAAGCCCGAACCGATGGGCAATTGTTTCTTTTATTGGGCGTTCGGAGATGGAATACAGGAAAGAGATGTCGGAGATCGTCAGCAAATCAACGTAGGCCCAGAGCGGAATCTCTTGGTGCAGATCGTTGATGAAGTGCTTTAAGTAGGCTTCGTGGGCCAGCCGCTGACGCTTCTGCTGGTTGGCTTTGTCGATGATTTCTTTATGTTTTGCCTGATTGGAGAAATTTGCGGTATCCAGATAGCCCAGCGGCCCATATACCTTTGTAAATTCATAGGCATAGATGGACTTCATCTGTACCTCAATGGTTTCGATATGGTGCAGAATGATGTGACGGAACTCGTGGTCGAAATTGTAAATGTTCTCGATATTTTGGAACGTGGCAGACTTCGCAAAAACATCGTTCTTGCGGAGCGTCAGAGAATAGCCGCTGACACGGTAATAATTGTTCCGCAGCAGAAAATCCTTTGCTTCGGCTTCATCCTCGATGGAAAGGCCGCGTGAACGAAGAATCTCGATTTGTTCCTCTATCGTTTTGAAGTCCTTGTCTGCCATGAAAAATCTCCTTTATAAGCAAAACGCCCCCAAGTGTGCATACGCTATGCGCAGAGGCCTGGGGGAGTTGTTACCATTATAATAGCAAATCAAGGACGAAATGTCAATGAGCAGAGTGTGAACTTTCGATTTTTCGTAAAAATTTTCAAGAAGGGCTTTTTGCAGCTTGACTTCCTGTCACACGGAAAGTATACTGGTGCTGTGGAGGTATGAGAGCAGCTATGGCAAAGATGGGACGACCAAAATCCGAAAATGCAAAAAAGAAAACCTTGAGCATTCGGGTGGAGGATGCCCTGTATGAGCGTATCTGCAATTATGCCGAACAACATCAACTGACTGTAACAGAAGTTGTCTTGCAGGGGCTGGACAAAGTTTTGTCCGACCTTAAATAGTATCAAGCCCTTCTTCTTTCGGGAAGGAGAATTGATATGGCAACGACACGAAAAGACCTGCGGGGGCGTACCCTGCGAAAAGGCGAGATGCAGCGCAGCTCCGATAAGCGGTATGCGTATTCTTACACGGACCCGCTGGGACGGCGCAAATACATCTACGCAAATGACCTTGTGACCCTTCGGGAGAAGGAAGCGCAGCTAACTAAAGACCAGATGGACGGTCTGGATATTTACGTTGCAGGCAAAGCAACGGTCAACTTTGTGTTTGACCGTTATATGAGCCTGAAAACGAATCTACGCCAGACCACCCGGAGCAACTATCTTTATATGTATGACCGCTTTATCCGTAATACCTTCGGCAAGAAGAAAATTGCGGAGATTCGGTATTCGGATGTGCTGCAGTTCTACAATTACCTGTTGGATAAGCAGGGCTTGCAGACGAACACGCTCGAAAGCGTTCACACGCTGCTGCATCCCACCTTTCAGCTGGCGGTTCGGGATGAAATCGTCCGCAAGAATCCCACGGATGGTGTGATGGCAGAGATCAAGAAAAGCTCCGAGCGGACCACTGGTGTGCGTCATGCCCTGACGATTCCGCAGCAGCGGGCGTTCATGGAACATATCGCCAATCACCCGGTCTTCTGCCACTGGTGGCCGTTGTTCACGGTACTGCTGGGAACAGGCTGCCGCATTGGTGAAGCGTTGGGCTTGCGCTGGGATGATTTGGACTATGAGCGGCGCACTATCAGTATCAATCACAGTCTGGTCTATTACCCGGTGGGCGAAAGCCGCAATTCTGTTCTGCACATCTCGAAACCTAAAACGGAAGCAGGCGTTCGGACGATCCCGATGTTTGATACCGTAAAGGATGCCTTTGAAATGCTGCATGAAGAACAAAAAGAATCCGGCTGGAATGATGTGGAGATTGATGGTATGTCGGGCTTCATCTTCTGCAACCGCTTTGGTAATGTTCCGAATCCGCAGTCTGTGAACCGCGCTATCAAGCGCATCATTGCAGACTATAATGCAGGTGAAGAAGTGGAAGCAAAGAAGCGGCACCGGGAGGCGGTTCTGCTGCCGGACTTTTCGGCACATCATCTGCGGCACACGTTCTGCACAAGGCTTTGCGAAAAAGAGACCAACCTGAAGGTCATCCAATCGGTCATGGGGCATAAAGACATTCAGACCACGATGGACATTTATGCCGAGGCGACCGAGGAGAAAAAACAGGAATCATTTGAGCGTTTGGCTGCTACACTGGATATTTTTTGATAGCAAAGAAGGGCTCTTACTGAGCGTTTTGTCTGACAGCAAAATTCTTCCAAGGACAGCAAATTGACAGCAAAACTACGAGAATGACGGCGAATCACGAAGGATTGTGAATACCGGGAATGCAAGTGAAAACGCGATTGTGAAGCATCACGAAGCATTGTAAGCCGGTTCCGGAAAGTATCCCCACGATGAAGCCGATTGAGCAGTGAATTTCCAATTTAAGCACAACAAAGCCTGAAACTTCTTGATGTACCGAGAAGTTTCAGGCTTTTTCTTTTATGGATCTGCAAACGGACAGACAGAACTTTCCACCGCAGGAGAAGCAAATGTGAAAAACATGGAGGTTTTCTTACATCTTCAAAACCGACTCCCAGATCTCCTCGACCACCGGAACACCAAGCTCGCGGTTTTCTTTGATGGTGCGCAGCATTCCCTCGCCGGGCCAGCGGACTTCGCCATCCGGTCTGGCCGGGGTGCTGGCCTTGATGTCCGCAAGGATGGCGTCGATGACGGCGTCGTTTTCCTCGACGGTGCCAAATTTAGTGGGGTCGATCGCGATCATGATTTGGGTCAGACCGATCTCGTCGCCGAAGGTCCCGATGGTGTGGACGGCATTGCCGCCGGAAAGGAGGGTGGCGATCAAATCCAGCAGGATGGAGAGGCCGCTGCCCTTCCAGTAGCCGATGGGCAGTGCGCGGCCGCTCTTTTCGATGGCGGCGGGGTCTGTCGTGGGCTGGCCGTCCTCGTCGCAGCCGCCGGGTACGGGCAGCTGCCTGCCAGCCAGACGGGTGCTCTCCAGCTTGCCGTAGCTGAACTGGCTCAAGGCGCAGTCCACCATGACGTGCTGACCGTCGGAGCGGGGGACAGCGAGGATGAGCGGGTTATTGCCGATGCGGCAGTCTTTGGCGCCCCAAGCAGGCATATTGGGGGCGGTGTTCGACCAGCAGATGCCGATGCAGCCTTTTTCGGCGGCCAGCCAGCCGTAGGTGCCGCCGCGCATCCAGTGGTTGTTGTTGCCCAATGCCACGATGCCGACGCCGTTCTCTTTGGCGAGGGCGCAGGCACGCTCCATTGCGCGCTGTGCGTTCAGCGGGCCGAAGCCGCGGTGGCCGTCCCAGCGCTCCATACTGCCCATGCGGGAGATGCACTCGGCGCGGGCAAGTGGGTCGATCTCGCCCTTTTCGAGGTAGCTCACCACGCGCGGAAAGCGATTCAGACCGTGGCTGTACACGCCGGAAAGGCTGTTCTGGGCGAAAATCACAGCGGCGTCTTTGGCGTCCGACGGGGTGAAGCCGTGCTTTCCCAGCACGCGGGTGAACTGAGCGACCATTTCTTCGTAGGCGACACGTTTCATGAATATCTCCTCCTAAGCAGTGCTTGAAAAGATAATGTAAGCGCTTTCTTGGCTTGATTATAGCATAACAAAAGCAAAAATCAAGTGATTTTGCAAAATTCGTGTAACCGCTTACATTTTGAGGAAGACACACACTCCTAAGATTTTACGCTTTAACTGCTCTGCCTCTGAACGAGTTCCGGCTGCAAGGTGACAGAAGAATAGTCCTCGCCGTGCTCAATGCGGCTCTGCAGCAGCTGGACGCAGAGCAAGGCCACCTGCTCCGGTTTGTTGTCCACGGAAGTCAATTCCGGCTCGCACAGGCGGGCATAGGTGGAATTATCATAGCCCACCACGGCGGTCTCCTCGGGGACGCGGATGCCCGCCCGGAGCAGGGCTTTCAGCACACCGGCAGCGGTCAGATCCTCACCGCAGAGAATGCCGTCCGGGCGGATGCCCTCGGCCAAAAGCTGCTGCACCACGCGGATGCCGTCCTCCAGCGTCTCGCCGGTTTCGAGAACATGCCCGTCTGCGTCCAGACCGGCAGCGGTCATCCCGGAGAGGAAGCCCTTCGCTTTGGCAGCGGCGCTGTCGGTGGACTTATCCTTGATATAGTAGAGGTTCCGGCGTCCGGTCTTCACCAGATGCTCCACGGCCATCTCGACGCCCCGGCAGTCATCGACCATGACCGAATAGGCGTCCGGCAGAGCCAGCGTGCCGTTGGCAAGGACGACGGGCATTTTGCGCAGAAGGTTCTCCATCTCTGCCCCCTGACAGATGGTGTTGAAAATCGAGCCGACCAGGATGAGGCCGTCCACCTGCTTTTGCGCCACAGCCTGCAGGGTGCGCAGCGTCTCCACCCTGTCGCCGCCGGTGTTGCAGAGGATGACCTCGTACCCTCTGCGGCCAAACTCGCGCTCGATGGTGTAGGCTGTGCGGGCATAGTGGGAATCCCGGATGTCCACTGTGAGCACGGCCACCGTGTGCAGGCTCTTGCTGACCATGCCCTGTGCAATGGCACTGGGAGCGTAGTTGCAGCGTTTGAGCACCTTTTCCACCTTGGCGCGGGTGTCGGCGCGGACAATATCTTTGTGGTTGAGCACGCGGGAGACGGTGGCGATCGAGACTCCGGCTTCCCGTGCAATATCGTAAATATTCATAGATCCTCTTGTAAAATCAGATGTGGTTGGATGGTTAAAGCATACCCTGCCGCCGTGTGGTTGTCAAGATGAAGAGGAAGACGGTGTACCGAAAAACTTGCCCTTGTTCCCGGATGGAAACTGGGCTATAATAAAACCACTCATTAGCCGGAAGGAGGGGATGCAGATGGAGCTGTTTCGGCGGACATTGGCGGGGATGCTGATGCTGGTGGTTGCGGTGTCAGTGGGCATCTGGGTGCAGGGAAGGTTTATCGACGCGGTGCGTCTGCCGACTCATACGCGGATGATCGGGGCGACGTATACGACCCTGAGTGATCCGTTTTATGAGACCATCAACGATGAGATCCAGATGCAGATCAAGAGCAACGGCGATCTGCTCCTGGTGCGTGACCCGGGGCAAGATCAAGAGCGGCAGAATCAGGAGATCGAGGATATGCTCAATAAGGGCATTGAGCTGCTCATCGTGAACCCGGTGGATTATGTGGGCGTGACGCCTGCGCTGGAAAAGGCGAGGGAAAAGGGTGTGCCGGTCATCCTCATTGACTCCAAGGTGGACGACCCGGAGCTTGTCACCTGCACCATCACCTCCAACAACTACGGCGCCGGTCTGCTGGACGCCCGTCATCTCATCAGCCAGACCAAGAGCGCCCGCATCGTGCTGCTGTCCAACTCGGATTCGTTCTCCAGCTGGGACAGACTTTCAGGTTTCTGCCAGACCCTGACCAAAAGCGGCAACGACTACCAGATCCTGGAGCTGCGGGACTGCGGCGGCGAGCTGAACCGTGCCATGCGCGCGATGGTGCAGCTGTTGGAGACGTTCCCGCGCATTGACGTCGTGATGGCCGTCAACGAGCAGGCGGCCCTGGGCGCAATGGCGGCGCTGGAAGAAAAGGCGCGCTCTCGTCCACTTTGGTCTACAGCGTGGACGGTTCACCGGAGGCGAAAGCCCTGATCTCCGAAGGGCTGATGACGGCCACCTCGGCACAGTCGCCCCTCCGCATCGGCCGGATGGCGGCAGAGGTGGTGTACGAGATCCTGGAGGGCAAGCCGTACCTGACCAACATCGTGGTGCCGGTAAATCAAATCACGCAGGAGGATATTCTGCGCTACGGCACGGAGGGCTGGCAATGAAAACTGAAAATTTGTCCATCGGCCTCCGGGCGCTCTACCATGCCATTGAGTGGCTGACGGTATTTCTGATCCTGCTCATCTTTGCGGTGCAGATCATCACGCCGCTCTACGCGGTGAGAGTTGGCCGTGCGGATACATTTTTGCAGCAGCTGCAATGGCTGCCGTACCGCCCCGGTGTGCTTGCCCTGGGCGTGATGCTGGCAGCGGTGGGCACCATCCTGAGCAAGTGCTCCCATGAGGTGGACAGCGGCTTTCTCTCCCGCAGCAGCTGGCAGTTATATTTATTGGAGGGCGTACTGTACAGTGCCTCGGCGCTGATCTTCCAGCAGAACTGCGACAAAATCGCTCTGTTTGCGATCGTGGATATGGTGGACGACCCGCGCTCTCTCCGGCAGAAGCGCTTTCTGAGCGCCATGATCGTGGTGTACCTTTTCTGCAACATGGACGCCGCCACCAGCGCTCTCCATGCCGTGACGCTGAAACAATACCTGGCTTTTTACAGCCTGCACACCCGCAGCGTCCTGCAGCTGGTGATCGAGAGCCTGTCGGCGCTGGAAATGATACTCTTCATCCTGTACATGGTGCTGTTCATCAGCCAGCAGACCAGCGAGAAACAGGAGATTTTGAACCTGAACCAGCAGCTGCAGCAGGCCAACGAGCAGCTGCGCATCTACGCCGAGGAGAGCGCCCACACCGCACAGGTGCAGGAACGCAACCGCCTTGCGCGCGAGATCCACGACACGTTAGGCCATGTGCTCACGGGCATCACAGCGGGCGCAGACGCCGTGCATCCAGATGATGGACGACTCGCCCGAGATGGCACGGCACCAGATGGAGCTGATAGCCGACACCGCCCGCAACGGAATGAACGATGTCCGGCGCTCGGTCAAGGCACTGCGGCCGGACTCGCTGGAAAAAGAAAACCTCTCGGGGGCGCTCAACGAAGGAATGTGTACCAGGCATGGCGCAGAGCGAGCGGCGCGCAGATCCAGCTGGAAGAGTCGCTGGCCGGGCTGACACTCTC
>ENA-OPYX01000791-OPYX01000791.1-human-gut-metagenome-genome-assembly--contig:-NODE-791-length-18109-cov-6.375653_pt1 | contig 18109 bp, 19 predicted proteins | sample MGYA00242639_ERZ504486 | MGnify/ENA primary metagenome ERZ504486 (study PRJEB26092, sample SAMD00036296) | human gut metagenome | host: Homo sapiens | study: EMG produced TPA metagenomics assembly of... | reverse complement strand
TGCAGAGCTACGACTTCTACTACATGTTCCAGCACTACGGCTGCAACATGCAGTTCGGCGGCGATGACCAGTGGAGCAACATGCTGGGCGGCACCGAGCTGATCCGCCGCAAGCTGGGCAAGGATGCCTACGCGATGACCATCACTCTGCTGACTGATTCTCAGGGCAAGAAAATGGGCAAGACTGCAGGCAATGCGGTCTGGCTCGACCCCAATAAGACCAGTCCCTTTGAGTTCTACCAGTACTGGCGCAATGTCGGCGATGCTGATGTGATGAAGTGCATCCGGATGCTGACCTTCCTCCCGCTGGAGCAGATCGATGAGATGAGCACCTGGAAGGACCAGCGCCTGAACGAGGCCAAGGAGATCCTGGCTTACGAGCTGACCAAGATGGTGCACGGTGAGGAAGAGGCTGAGAAGGCCCAGAACGCTGCCCGTGCCCTGTTCAGCGGTGCTGCCGACACTGAGCACATGCCCTCCACTCAGCTGACCGAAGCGGATCTGACCGACGGCTCCATCGGCATCCTGACCCTCATGGTCAAGGCCGGTCTGGCTACTTCCAACGGCGAGGCCCGCCGCCTGGTCGTGCAGGGCGGTGTCCTGGTGGATGGTGAAAAGGTGGCTGCTCCCACTGTCAGCTTTACCGCTGATCAGCTGAAGAACGGTATCGTCATCAAGAAGGGCAAGAAGATCTACCACAAAGTGACCCTGTAATCTTTTAGAACCAGCGTATGATAAAAGCCCGGCGACATCCGATTTGGGGATCGCCGCGGCTTTTTACGTTTGTGTAATGTTTATAGAGAAGGGCACTTACAACTCAAAGGCCTTCTTCAGCACATCGTAAGCGGAGTCCTCGTTCTCACTGCGCACCAGCAGAGAAATATCCAAATCGCTGGTGGTAATGAGCAGAACCTCGATGTCGGCCATGGCCAATGCATTCAGGGCCCGGGCAGCTACACCGCAGCTGGTCACCATATCCTCACCGAAGAGGTTCAGTTTGGAGTAACCAACACTGATCAGCGGAGAAGCCTTGGCATCCTTGTCGAGATTGGCGGCAGAGATGGCCTTCATCACCAGTGTCAGATCGCTGGCAGATGCGGTAAAGCTGAAATCAATGTTGGTACCGTGAGGGGCGCTCTGGCTGATCATATCCACCACAACGCCGGTATCGGCAAAGATCTGCAGGTAGCGGGCCAGGCTGTTGCCCTTGAACTCCACATCCTGCACACTGATCATCATCAGGCTGGGCTCAATGTTGATTTTGGAAACACCATACATAATGAACACTCCAATCTGCCCCAAAGGGCTGCAAATTCAGGCGAGCGCCAAAAACGCGCTGTTGATGTTGGTCTGTAATACGTTCTGAATGTACTCTATCCCAAAGCTGGGGTAGGCGGCCCGGACACCGTGCGCCTGCGCCAACTCCGACGTGTAATCCCGGAAGAGGTAGGTGCGGACGTTGGATTTACCGGCATCATAGTGGGTCACGGTGGGATGCAATTGCGGGGAAGCGACAGCGCAGTGAACGCTGCCATCCGGGTCCGTCGTCTTGTTCAGCTCCAGTGTCAGGATGGCGCCGATGAGTTGATCCGGTTTGCTCTGGGTGCTGAGGAAATTTCCCAGGGAATAGGCTACAAAGGTCTGGCGGCCATCCATAGAGGTTTTCCACTCGGCATCCTGCACCACATGAGGGTGCGTGCCCAGAATAACATCTGCACCCCAGTCGGAAAGCTGCTGGGCGAGGTCCCGCTGGGTCTGGGTGATTTTGTGACTGTCCTCCACGCCCCAGTGAACTCCCACCACCACGAAATCGGCCAGCTCACGCGCCCCGCGCACCTGCTGTTCCATCACATCCCGCTGGCTGGTGTAGATGACATTGGCCGTCATTGCACTGCTCTGCGGGATGCCATTGGTGTGGTCGGTGTAGGAGAGGTAGGCAATCGTCACACCGTTTACTGTCTGCAGGGGGATGGTACTATAATCGCTCTCTCCGTACCACAGGCCGGTCGTGACCACATCTTCCGGCATCTCGTCCCAGAACCGCAGCGTTGCTGCAATACCTTTGGCACCTTTATCATAGGTGTGGTTGTTGGAAAGACTGAACACCCGGATGCCTGCCCGGTAAAGAGCCTCTGCGCATTCACCGGGGGTAGAAAAGCAGGGATAGGTGGAAGGCTCCAGTTCCTTGCTGCAGAGCGTTTCCTGGTTGATCCAGTTTACATCCTGCGCGGCATAAAAACCCAGCAGGTGCTCGTAGCAGTAGTCAAAATTATATCGCTGGCCTTCCGCTGCCCGGCGGGCTGCCTGTTTGTAGATGGGAGCATGGATCAGATTGTCCCCGGTGGCCGAAAAACGCAGTGTGGTTGTAACAGGCTGCGGTTCCGGTTCGGGCGGGGGAACGCTTTCAGCGGTCGAAGGCTCGTCCTCAAAGGGGCCAAGCACGATGCCGGGAGTCTGGAAGCGCCAGAAGCCAAAGCAGGCCAATGCCGCACCAGCCACCAGCAGCACGCCCATCATCCTCAGAAAAACGGGTTTTCGTTTTCGCCGGTTCTGCAGTTCGTGCCGCGAATGTCGTTTCGTGGATGCAGCGTGTCTTGCCTGTTCCATTCCGTCAGCCCTCCTGCCGCTCAAAATGGTGGAAGACGCAGAGACCTTACAGCTCTGCGATCATGTTACCCATATTGTACAGGCCCGGCTCCTTTTTTGCAAGATAGACAGCAGCATTTATTGCGCCATTTGCAAAAACACTGCGGGAATATGCAGTATGCTTGAGGGTGATGACCTCGTCCGGACCGCAGAACAGCACCTCGTGGTCGCCCACGATGCTGCCTCCGCGCACGGAGCTGATGCCGATCTCCTTGGGGTCGCGCTTCTGGCGCACAGAGGAACGGTCGTACACATAATGATATGCGCCGTTGTTCTCTTCGTTGATGGCATCGGCCAGCATCAGGGCAGTGCCGCTTGGGGCATCCAGCTTGTTGTGGTGGTGCTGCTCCACGATCTCCACATCATAGTCTGCACCCAGAATGGCCGATGCACGCTTGCACAGCTCCGACAGCAGGTTGATGCCGATGGACATGTTGGCGCTCTTGAACACGGGCACAATGCGGGACAGCTGCACCACCTTCAGCTGCAGCTCTTCGGAAAGGCCGGTGGTGCAGACCACGATGGGCATCTTGTGTGCTTCGCAATAGGTCAGTGCCTTTTCCACAGCAGCAGGAGCGCTGAAATCAATGATGACATCGCCCTTGCCGTCCAGCTTATCCAGACTGTCGTATACGGGGATGCCGTTCTGCTCACCGTCCTGCTGGTCGATCCCGGCGACCACGCGGCAGTCACTCCGGTTTGCAATCATCTCGCAGAGGGCGTGGCCCATCCGGCCGCCAATGCCCTGAATGATAATATCCGTCATTTTTGTTTCCTCGTTTTCTGTTGTAACGGCAAATGCCCGGGAGAAACCATTTCCACCGGGCATTGTGCGTTGTTTCGTTTATTCCTGAATCAGACCTTCGGCCTCCAGTGCCTGCTCGATCTTCTCCTTGTGGGCATCACTGGGCTCGACCAGCGGCAGACGGCAGGAACCGGCCTCCCAGCCCAGCACATTCATGGCGTACTTGACAGGGATGGGATTTACTTCGCAGAAGAGTGCATCCGCCAAGGGCAGGATCTCCAGCTGCAGCTTGCAGGCAGTTTTGGTGTCGCCCTCAAACCATGCCTTGCAGCAGTTGTGCACCAGCTCAGGTTTGACATTGGAGACCACACTGATGATACCCTTGCCACCCAGAGACAGCAGGGGGGACCACCTGATCATCGTTGCCAGAGTAGATGTTCAGCTCGTCACCGCACAGCTGAGCGATCTTGGCCACCTGAGAGATGTTGCCCGAGGCCTCCTTGATGCCGTTGATGAGCGGATTCCGGCTCAGCTCCAGCGCTGTCTCGGGGGTGATGTTCAGGCCGGTACGGGAAGGCACATTATACAGGATAACAGGGATGCCGCCCGCCTCGGCCATAGCGGTAAAGTGAGCCACCAGACCTGCCTGCGTGGTCTTGTTGTAATAGGGGGTCACCAGCAGCAGGGCATCGGCACCGCAGGCAGCAGACTTTGCTGCCAGTGCACAGCCGTGATCGGTATCATTGGAACCAGCACCCGCAATAACAGGCACCCGGTGGTTGACCGTCTCGACCGTAAACTTGATGGCGGCCAGCTGCTCCTCATCGGTCATGGTAGAGCATTCGCCGGTAGTTCCGCAGATCACAATCGCATCGGTGCCCCGTGCGATCTGATCTTCAATGATGCGGCCCAGCTCATCAAAGTTGATGCTGCCATCTTCGTACATGGGGGTGATGATCGCCACCGCCGCGCCGGTAAAGACAGGATTCTTCATAGTATAAAACTCCTTTGTACGCTCCGTCAGGAACGTGTTGTTCAGTCAAAATAGCCCTTTGCAGCCAGCAGCTCGGCCAGCAGCACGGCACCGCCTGCAGCGCCGCGCAGGGTGTTGTGGCTCATGCAGGCGAACTTGTAGTCAAACAGGGTGTCCTCGCGCAGGCGGCCGATGCAGACAGCCATGCCGTTCTCTGTGTTGCGATCCAGCTTGGGCTGAGGACGATCGGGCTCAGTGAAGTAGTGCAGGAACTGCTTGGGTGCGCTGGGCAGGTTCAGCTCCTGTGCAGGGCCGCGGAAGTTAGCCCAGGCCTCGAGCATCTGCTCCTGGGTGGGCTTTTTGTCAAAGCTTACAAACACGGCAGCGGTGTGACCGTCAGAAACGGGAACACGGAAGCACTGTGCGGTGATCGTGGGCTTCTCGGCGTTGACGATCTGATCGCCCTCGATGTGGCCCCACAGCTTCAGCGGCTCGCGCTCGCTCTTCTCTTCCTCACCGCCGATGTAGGGGATGACGTTATCTACGATCTCGGGCATCCGGTCAAAGGTCTTGCCTGCACCGGAAATGGCCTGATAGGTGCAGACCAGAGCCTTGTTGACACCAAACTCCTTCATCAGAGGATGCAGGGCAGGCACATAGCTTTGCAGGCTGCAGTTGGACTTGACCGCGATGAAGCCGCGTTTGGTGCCCAGACGCTTGCGCTGGGCAGGGATGATCTCAATGTGGTCTGCGTTGATCTCAGGCACGACCATGGGAACATCCGGGGTAAAGCGGTTTGCGCTGTTGTTGGAGACCACAGGGCACTCGGCCTTTGCGTAAGCCTCTTCCAGTGCCTTGATCTCGGCCTTGGGCATATTGACTGCGCAGAAGATGAAATCGACCTGAGAAGCGACTTCTTCCACCTTGGCGGCGTCCAGCACGACCATCTTCTTGACGCTCTCGGGCATGGGGGTGGTCATTGCCCAGCGGCTGCCAACGGCATCCTCATAGGTCTTGCCTGCGCTGCGGCCGGATGCGGCCAGCGTGGTCAGCTTGAACCAGGGATGATTTTCCAGCAGCGTCACAAAACGCTGACCGACCATACCAGTCGCACCTACGATACCCACTTTATACTGTTTTTCCATTTCCAGCACCTTTCCTTTCAATAAAAGCAAATTTACATCGAACACGGCTTGCAAACCAGCCGACCTTGCAATATAATAGATACTGTTTATACAGATTTTATGATAACATTGATGCGGCACTCGTGTCAATCATCGGAAAGGCAAATGCAAAGCATGTTAAAAAAAGATTTTTGGTACGATTTACCCAAAGAACTCATTGCACAGGAGCCTGCAGACCCCAGAGACTCGGCCCGGCTCATGGTTCTGAGCCAGAAGGACGACAGCATCCAGCACCGGATCTTCCGCGATCTGCCGGAATATCTTGAGCCGGGTGACCTGCTGGTGGTCAACAACTCCAAGGTGCTGCCCGCCCGCATCGTGGGTGTCAAACAGCCCACCGGTGCTGTGTGTGAGCTGCTGCTTCTGCGGCAGGTCAAGGGAGATCAGTGGGAGTGCCTGGCAAAGCCCGGCAAGCGGATGCAGCCCGGCACCAAGGTCAGTTTTGGTGACGGCTCCCTGACCGCTGTGGTGGACGAAACGCTGGAGGATGGCAACAAGTTTGTTACATTCTATTATGACACCGAGACCCTTTATGAAAAACTGGATGAATTTGGCAAGATGCCATTGCCACCCTACATCACCAAGCAGTTGGAAGATCAGAGCCAGTATCAGACGGTCTATGCCAAGGAGCTGGGCAGCGCTGCCGCACCCACGGCAGGCCTGCACTTCACCCCGGAGCTGATGGATACCATCCGTTCCAAGGGTGTTGGCATTGCCGAGGTTACCCTGCATGTGGGTCTGGGAACCTTCCGCCCCGTGCAGGAGGACGAGATCACGGATCACAAGATGCACAGTGAGTGGTATTCCATCAGCGAGGAGACTGCTCAGCGCATCCGGGAAACCAAGGCCGCCGGGCACCGTGTGATCGCCGTTGGCACCACCAGCTGCCGCACGCTGGAAGCCGCCGCTGCAAAATATGGCGAGATTAAGGCCTGCAGCGGCAATACCTCTATTTTTCTCTACCCGGGTGTCAAGTTCAACTGCATCGATGGCCTGATCACCAACTTCCACCTGCCGGAAAGCACCCTCATCATGTTGGTTTCTGCCCTCTACGGCTATGAAAAAACCATGGCTGCCTATAAAGTTGCCGTAGAGGAAAAGTACCGCTTCTTTTCCTTCGGCGATGCGATGCTGATCCTGTGATCCCTCAGCACCCGCTCTCCCAAAAGCCCAAAACACTGCCGGAACCGTTTCGGCAGCTCGGCATCCACCACTTCTGAACCTGCCGCCTGCCCGGCGGCACAAGGCTGTACGGCTGTTTTCCGTACACAGAAAGGAAAAACTTATGCCTTCTTTGACCACTTTTAAGCTGCTCAAGCAGGAGCACAACGCCCGGCGGGGTGAGTTCAAGACCGTGCACGGCACGGTGCAGACCCCTGCCTTCCAGAATGTTGCCACCGCCGGTGCCATCAAGGGCGGCCTGTCCGCGCAGGATCTGCAGCGGATCGGCACCCAGGTAATGCTCTGCAACACCTACCACCTGCATCTGCGCCCCGGTGATCAGCTGGTAGCCGATATGGGCGGCCTGCACAAGTTTACCCACTGGAACGGCCCCATCCTGACCGACAGCGGCGGATTCCAGGTGTTCAGCCTTTCCAAACTGCGCAAGATCACGGAAGAAGGCGTGACCTTTGCTTCCCATCTGGACGGCCACCGCATCTTTATGGGCCCTGAGGAGAGTATGCAGATCCAGGCAAACCTGGGTTCCACCATTGCAATGGCCTTTGATGAGTGTGTGGAGAATCCTGCCCAGCACGCGTACTCCAAAGCCAGCTGTGAGCGCACCACCCGCTGGCTCAAGCGCTGTAAGGCTGAGATGGCCCGTCTGAAGCAGGAGGGCAAGGCCACCAACCCTGACCAGCTGCTGTTCGGCATCAATCAGGGCTGCACCTTTGCTGACCTGCGTGTAGAGCACATGAAGCAGATCGCGGAGCTGGAGCTGGACGGCTACGCCATCGGCGGCCTGGCCGTTGGTGAGCCTGCTGAGGTGATGTACGAGATGATCAGTGAGGTGGAGCCTTATATGCCCAAGGATAAGATCCGCTATCTGATGGGTGTCGGTACCCCCGGCAACATGATTGAGGCTGTTTCCCGCGGCGTTGATCTGTTTGACTGCGTCATGCCCAGCCGCAATGCCCGCCATGGACACCTGAACACCTGGGGCGGCATCATCAATATCAAAAACGCAAAGTATGAGCGGGACGAGCGCCCCATTGACCCCACCTGTGGCTGCCCGGCCTGCCGGAACTACTCCCGTGCCTATATCCGCCACCTGTTCAAGGCAGAGGAGCTGCTGGGCATGCGTCTGGCCGTTATGCACAACCTGTGGTTCTACAACCACCTGATGGAGCGCATCCGCGATGAACTGGATGCAGGCACCTTTACCGCATTCCATGACCGTTATGTCAAGCTGCTGGATACAAGAATTTGAGCTTTTTCATGCTTTTCCCTTGCAAGAGGGAGCAGAAGCGGTTATAATGAGTTTATCTGAATTTTGAGAGGAGACTTTGTCCCATGCAATTTCTGACTACTACCACTGAAAGCTATATCAGCCTGTTCTTCACCCTGGCTCTGATGCTGGTCCTGCTCTACTTTATGATCTATCGTCCCCAGAAGAAGCAGGAGAAGAAGGATGCTGCCATGCGTGCAGCTCTGGAGATCGGTGATCAGGTCGTGACCATCGGCGGTATTGTTGGCCGTGTGGTCGCCATCAAGGAGGACACCTTTGTTCTGGAGACCGGTTCCGACCGTGTGAAGATCCGCTTCACCAAGAATGCGATCAGCTCTGTTGAGAAGCTGAACATGGACAATGCTCCTGCCAACGCAAAGAAGTAATCTCTAAAAGCAAGGTCTTTTTTACCCGCCCCGCTGCATACAGTAGTGCAGGGAGGCGGGTTTTTATGTTGGAACAGAAGAAGCTACCCATCCTGGAAGCACTGGCCGCATTCGGCATTGGTGGGATATTCACCGCCGCCTGCATGGCCGGGCTGGCCTACCTGATGGCAAACCAGAGCCTTGCGCAGAGCACTGCCTGGCCCATGGTCAGTGCCATTGTCTGTGCCGGGAGCTTTTGCAGCGGCTGGCTCATGGCGTTTTTCTATCACAGCAGAGGCCTTATCTGCGGTGCTGTACAGGGCGGACTGTTTGTTCTGCTTCTGCTGGGGTTCGGCCTTTCGGAGGGCATTGAACCAACGGAAATGCAGCTGGCCCGCTTTGCACTGGTGTTTGTCTTTGGCTGTCTGGGCGGGGTGTTCAGTATCCTGCGTACAGAACGGCACCGGCATTGAGAATTTACAGCAGAAAAACAGGAGGACAGGGAAGTATGTGGGTCTATCAGGAAACACCGGAAGCCGCAGCGGAAAAGGCACTGCCCGAAGCGATCCTGCCGACAGCACAGGAAGAGCCGTTAAAACAGAAGAACCGTGGAGTTCTTCCTGAGACAGCGCAGGAAGAAAGACGATCCATCCCGGCGGCGTTTTCTGAGAGTCGCGGAAATACACCGGAGAGAGCCGCTGCACGCCGCAGCAAGCCGAGTGAGGGGATTGCCCTTCTGGCGGCGGCGTACCTTCTGGGGACCTTTCTGGCGGGTGTGGCGGCAGCGCGTTGCGTGGCAGGCGATGCCGAAACGCTTTCTTATTACCTGAACTGCTGGCAGAGCCTGTTTTCTGTGCAGGATGCCGCCGGGGCAGTGCGCCTGTTCCGAACGGAATTTCTCACTGTGGCAGGTGCACTGACGGCAGTGCTGTTCCTGGGGCTTTCCGCCCTGGGGCCGCTGCCCATCTTCCTTTTTGCGATGCTGTATGGGACAGGCTCCGGATTGCTTTCGTCCAGGCTGCTTGTGGATTTGAACCCACGGACAGCATTTGTGCTGCTCTGCGTCTGCGGTATCCCTGCATCCCTTGCGGCCGGAACGTTGTGCACGTTCGGCGCATCCGCACTGCAGGTAAGCGGAAGGCTCTGTTCAGCCGCCTTCGGGCGTGGAGGACAGGCCCCCAGCACAGGCTCGCTTTTGGGTCAGTTTGCCCGGATACTGTTTCTGCTCCTGCCGCTTTGCGGTGCGGCAGTGGGGATGCTGTATCTGGCAGGGCAGGCAAAACTTATTTGAGCTGAAAAGAGAAATGTCTGGACAAAAAAACTCCCGAAAACCAGCCTCATAAGCTGATTCTCGGGAGTTTTTATTTTGGAGCTACTGGCCGGACTTGAACCGGCGACCTGTTCATTACGAGTGAACTGCTCTACCAACTGAGCCACAGTAGCAAATGTTTTGTAACGATAGATAGTTTAGCATAAAAGAAAATAACTGTCAAGATTTCTTTTTGAAAAAACGCTTTCAGTGAAATCAAATTGCTTTTTCCAGAGAATATGGTACAATAAAGCCAATCGTCTTGAGAAAGGAGCTGAACACAGCGCACAATGTACACGAACCATATCAACCCCGTTGCGCAGAAAAATCAGGATGCATTTTGCACAGCACTGTTTCAGCTTTTACTGAAAAAGCCGCTGGAAAAGATCTCCGTCACAGAGCTGTGTCACATGGCAGACCTTGACCGGACAACCTTTTACCGCAGTTTTGAATCCAAGGATGACGTGCTGGATTATTATCTCGACCGGCAGATGACCCTGCTTGCGGGGCAGCTGCCGGCGTACAGTACCCTGGAAAAAAACCTGACTGCACTGTTCCGCTGGACGTATGCGGAGCGAAAGAACCTTTGTGTCCTGATGGACTGTCATCTGACCAGCTTTTTCAGTGATGCGTTGAGCGAGAAGATTATCCTTGTTCTGATCTCCAACATTGAAGTCGGGGATGCAAGACAGTTTGTGCCATGGCCCGTTTCATTGCCGGGCGAAAATCGATACTTCCGGAACTCGTTCATCGGTGCCTATATGGGTTTTTTCAACAGCTGGCGCTATGGCAATTTTGCAGAACGACCCGAGGATCTGGCCAAATGTATGGCTTCGTTCTATCTTCACTGAGGAGGGTGAAACGGGATGGCGGACTTGCGGAAAACAGAAAGCGCCGGAGACGTACGGACATGCCATCAATCAGCTCAGTGTGATGTCACTGTTTCTGGTGAACCTGTACAATCAGGATGCAGAGCTCCGGAAGCAGGAAATTGAAAATCGAAGCCTGACCGAAAATGTGACGGAATACATCAACCAGCATTACGCGGACTCGCTGACCATAGACCAATTGGCGGAGCAGTTCTTCGTCAGCAAATATCACCTGATGCACGAGTTCAGCCAAAAGACCGGCACGAGCGTTTATCGTTACCTGATGCAGCAGCGGCTCCACGCAGTGTGTGAACTGCTGGAACAGGGAACCGTGCCAAACGAGGCTTATCTGCTGTGCGGCTTCAAAGATTATGCAAATTTCTACAGAGCGTTCCGCAGCGCATACGGGCAGAGCCCCCGGGAATACGCCCGGGCCCACCGGATAGCGGCGGAAGAGCCCACGGCCCCAGATGCATAGAAAAATCCCCTCAGAGATTTCTGACAGCACTGTCAGAGCTCTGAGGGGGTTTTGCGTGTCAAGAAACGGAGATCAGATCTCGATCATTCCGTTTTCGTCCTTCGGAATAGGGAGTGCGATCAGGAGGTCAACCAGAGCAAATGCAAGGCCGAGACCGGTCCAGCCGACAAGCAGGTAGAAGATGCCCAGTTTCCAGCGGTGCTCCAGAAAGCGGTGTGCACCGCACCAGCCCAGAAAAACAGTAAGCAGGACATAGATCCGCTTATCTACCTTGTGGCGGGGGCGGTTCTCCTCCCAGGGGATATCAGCGGAATTGCGCAGGACAGGGGTCTCAGTCTTCGTCTTGGACATGGGTTTGAACTCCTTTGATTGGTCTGAAAACAACTCAAACCTGCCCATGGGGGACAGGCCTTTTCGATTTTTAAAAGTCTGCCACGGCCCTTAAGAATCAAAGGAGCCGATCTCCAAGACCTAATATATCAGTTTGTTCGATGTTTGTCGTGTGTAAATCCTGTGCCGTTTACATTGTAAATCCTGCTGCTCTGTTTTTTGCTGCCAAGAAATCGAAGTCAAAGATGGACATTTTGCACAGTTTTTCTCCCTTTTTCACCCCACAAGATTGGTTTGATGCACCTTGTTTTATGATATGCAACAAAACGGCGAAATCTGTTGCATAACGTGCTAAAAAAACCGAAAAAGATTTGTGCGGCATTTTTTTAACAATTGTGATATATTAGTTGTAGTAAGGCTTGTATCCTACACAAAAAAGGAGATTTTTATGAAGGATATTTATATTTCCGGCTTTGCCGACGAGATCAGCTCTTCTTTTGATGAGCAGCTCAAGACAGTCCGTGAGCTTGGAATGCAGTACATCAGCCTGCGCAGTGCAGATAAAAAGGGAATCGCTGACTTTACCGTTGAGGAAGTCAAGACCGATCTGCTGCCCCGCCTGCAGGTGATCTTACGAAGACTTCTTTGTGTAAGTTTGTATCCAAAGAACAAAAGAAATACAAGAACTACATCAACTCTCATCAGGCACAGGCAGAAGCTGAAGCTGTATATAAGGGAGTAGAAAAGATTCTTTTTGAAGATGGACGTCATCTTCATTATCGAAGATATAATAGTTTCGATTGTATCAAACAAAAATGTGCTGCAACAGGAGTGCGTCTTTTAAGATGGGATACCATATGTTTTATGAAACATTACTACAAAGTTCGTGTCCCAAAGAATGAATATATTCAGAACATCATTTCATCTGTTGATTTAAAAGAAGATGTTGTTTATTCCTTTTTAAAGAGAATCGAATTCAACAGTGGATTCAAATATTATGTAGTGATCACACTTCGAGGTGATGCACCAAAACGAATCAAGCTGTCAAAAGATGGCGGACATCGTACAGGCGTTGACTTTGGAACATCAACGATTGCGACAGTCTCAAACAACGAGGTCCATCTGGAAGAATTGGCTCCAGAATCAGCCAAATATGAAAAAGAGATTCGTCATAAGCAGAATCTTGTAGATGCATCTATGCGAAAACATAATCCAGAAAACTACAACAAAAATGGTACAATCAAAAAGGGAAAGCACAAGTGGAAGACAACGAGAAGGTGCAGACGTCTGAAACGGCAGATACGCGTTCTATATCGAAAACAATCTGCTTATATCAAGACTTCACATCATACCTTTATCAATAGAGTCGTTCAAAATACAAGCGAATTCATCCTTGAGCCAATGAACTTCAAAGCTCTGCAAAAGAAATCAAAGAAGACTAAACGACAGGATAAAGCCGTATCCATTAAGCAAAAAGACGGCTCTTCAAAGATGGTACGCAAATACAAACGTAAGAAACGTTATGGACACTCCATCAAGAACCGTTCTCCAGGTCTTATGCAGGCTGATTTAAAAACAAAAGCTACACAGTATGGAATACCATACTACGAAATAGATATTCATCTATATCGTGCTTCTCAACTTCACCATGATACAGGTGAATACATCAAGCCTACTTTAAGTGAAAGATTTAAAACGATTGAAGGATGTAAAGTACAAAGAGATTTGTATTCTGCCTTTCTAATTTGTCATACTGACGACACATTGACTGCCCCTAATTTTAAAGCCTGTCATTTTGATTTTCCACACTTTGTAAAGATGCAGGACACATTGATTCTAAATATGAAAAAATGTGGACACACAATGAAACACTGCTTTGGATTCTAGCATAAAGAATCTCTCATCCAGTCAGGTCTAAGGCGTAAGCCCTGCTGGATGCAGTATGAGTATACAGAGTACAGTCCACATGGATTGGAAATGCTCGAAAAACAAGAGCTATGCAAAGACTATATGCAAGGTCTAGAACCATGCTGAAAGCTTTGCGATGCTCCATTTCTTGCATTGTGAGAAAGAGAATCTCGTCATTTTAATGATGAGAGTACGTCAAATCAAGGAATTGGCACGGAATTGATTAAGACAGCACATTCTTTAGCAGGTGGTAAAAATGATATTGCGGTATATTTGGTTGCGAATGAAAATGCCATTGCATTTTACGAAAAATTAGGAATGAAAAAAGCAAATGATGTGATGGAATATAACCACATTGAATGGACACCTTTCACTGTAAAGTAATCAACGTAATGTAATAGATAAATCAGAATTTGTTGAGGATCAAACATGATAAAGAATACTATGATTTTTATTTTTTTAAACATGATATACCTACTTATTTGGTATGCAACAAACAAAATAAGAAGCACTAAAGTTGGTAAAGAACTAGACAATGGGTTTGAATTTTACATTGGTTTAAACACTAGTGATAAAGAAAAATATTGGAAAGAAGATACTAAAATTTTAAATCTTTTCTTTGTACTTTTCATAATATCTATGGATATTTCCGTTATTCTTCTTTTTAATGAAAATAATCTTTGGATATTTTTATTAGTTGCAGGATTAATTATTTCATCAGTTGTTGCAATAATATTAAGTATTAATCTTAAGAAGAAATACAAATAAGTGAATAAATTATAGCTTATGATCGTATAGATTAAGACAAAGCGTATTTATAAATGAAAGGCTGAGAGAGCAGTCTTTTTGTATAGTTTTCATATTTAATGGTATACTTTAAAAAATAGATAAAACCAAATTTAAGGAGTAATTATGGCTTTTGATTTTAAGAAAGAATATAAAGAATTTTATATGCCTAAAAATAAACTTGTGATTGTAAATGTTCCTGAAGCAAATTACATTGCGGTCAGAGGTGAGGGCAATCCAAATGAAGAAGGTGGAGCATATCAGCAGGCAATTGGCGTATTGTATGCGATTGCTTATACTTTGAGAATGAGTTATAAGACGAATTATAAAATTGAAGGATTCTTTGAATATGTAGTTCCACCATTAGAAGGATTCTGGTGGCAGGATGATATAGATGGTGTGAATTATGCAGATAAAGATTCATTTCATTGGATTTCAGTCATTCGATTGCCTGATTTTGTGAATGAAAAAGATTTTGAATGGGCTGTTGAAACAGCAACTAAAAAGAAAAAAATAGATTGTTCATCGGCAGAGTTTTTGACGATTGATGAAGGTTTATGTGTTCAAATCATGCACTTAGGATCTTTTGATGATGAACCAGCTACAGTTGCACTTATGGATGAATATTTAAAACAAAATGGATATGCGAATGATATGAATAGTCAAAGACTACATCATGAAATATATTTGTCGGATGCAAGAAAGGTTGCACCGGAAAAATGGAAAACAGTCATTCGACATCCTATAAGAAAGATTTAGATAAATTGGAATTTGGAGGGAATAAATTCATGGCATTAAAATTAATGAAAGGCAGTTTGCAATACAAAAATCAAATTATAGAAATGATTAAAGAATGGAAATCGTATAACGATACCCATAACGCAAATACTTCGCCATGGGCTATATTTAAAAATGATTATGATGATTTTGAATATTATCTAAATAATTTAGAAATATCAACTACGGATGATGGGTTTGTTCCTGATTCTACTTTCTTTTGCTTAGATGAAGACCGGGATACCATGGTTGGTGCTGTTAATATCAGACATTACTTAAACGAATATTTATTGAAATATGGTGGTCATATTGGAGACGGTATAAGACCAAGCGAAAGAAAAAAAGGTTATGCAACCAAAATGATCAGCTTGGCTTTAGAAGAATGCAAGAAACTTGGTATGGATAAAGTTTTATTGGTTTGTGATAAAGACAACATTGGTTCTGTCAAATCAATTATCAATAATGGCGGAGTATTAGAAAACGAAGTTTTAAAAGAGGGTAAGCTAATACAAAGATATTGGATCATGTTGTAAATGTAAATTCCTGTTTGAATATTTATGGCTGATATATTTTAAAGGCCAAATTCGCAAAGTTCGTTGTAAAAAGTGTAGTAGAACCACAAAAGTTCGCTGCATTTTTTGTGATTCAATTGTGAGATTTATCTTTGATAACTTCCAGTTTGCCATTGTAGATAGTTTTGAAAGGAAGAGTTTATATGGATAGTAATGTTGCAGAAAATATAAATATACTCGCAAAGTTTTTGGGAACACGAGATATTGATGTGTTAAATCAAGAAGAATTGTTTGAACGATATGGAATTCATCAAGCGGATGTCATGGTTCTATTTGGTGGAAGTATTCTTGAAGGTGGCGATGTTTTAGCTAGTGGAATTAAAAACTTCGTTGCGAAAAAATATATTATTGTTGGTGGAGCAGGACATACAACAGATACACTACGTCAGGTTGTTCATTTAGAATATCCGGATATTGAGACAACGGATTTGTCAGAAGCAGAAATATTTCAAAAGTATATTAAACATGTATATGGATGTAAGGCAGATGATCTTGAAACAAAGTCTACAAATTGTGGGAATAATATAACGTATCTTTTGGATTTATTGAAAGAAAACAATATTTCTTTTAATAGTATCATTCTAAGTCAGGATGCTTCTATGCAAAGGCGTATGACGGCAGGTTTAAAAAAATATGTCAATAATGATGTGACAATCATTAATTATGCTACTTATTGTGCTAAAGTATTAAACCAGAATGATGAATTGGTTTATGAAGAAGATTTACATGGCATGTGGCCTATCAAGAGATACGTCAGTCTATTAATGGGAGAAATTCCTAGACTTTCAGATGATGCGAATGGCTATGGTCCGAATGGAAAGAATTATATTGCACATGTGGATATTCCCGAAAATGTGAAAATAGCTTTTGAAGAATTGAAGATGGTTTTTGGAAGTGAAACAAGAGAAGCGAATCCATTGTATGCATCAAAAGTAATTAAAAAATAGTTAACTGCATTATTTGAAAAATGAGTAAAGAAACTAAGAATTCGTTTAGGCGAATTCTTTTTTTCTGCGTTTAGCACACAGGTGTTGACACTGCTAAAAAGGTGTTGTATAGTATTAGCAGGCAAAATATTAGAGTGCTAATGAAGGAGTGGTATTATGGCTAAGAAAAAACAGTTTAAAGCGGAGTCAAAACGTTTATTGGATTTGATGATCAATTCCATTTATACACACAAGGAAATCTTCTTACGTGAGCTTGTATCGAATGCGAGTGATGCGATTGATAAATATTATTATGAAAGTCAAGGTCATGCAGATGCAAGTCAATTTGAGATTCGTATTGAACCAAACAAGGAAGCTCGTACTTTAACAATTTCGGATACTGGTATTGGTATGTCGAAGGAAGAGTTAGAGGAAAACTTGGGTACAATTGCGAAGAGTGGTTCTTTGGCTTTTAAAGAGGAAATGAAGAAAAAAGAAGAAAACAACGATGAAGATGTTGATATCATTGGTCAATTTGGTGTTGGATTCTATTCTGCATTTATGGTCGCAAAAGATGTTCGTGTTATTACGAAAAAAGCAGGTAGTGATGAGGCTTATGAATGGGTGAGTGCTGGTGAAGATGGTTATGAAATCGCACCTTGTACAAAGGAAACAAATGGTACAACAATTGTTTTAACTTTAAAAGAAGATACAGATGAAGAAAACTATTCTAAATATTTGGAAACTTATGAATTAAAAGAATTAATTAAAAAATATTCAGATTATATTCGTTATCCAATCAAGATGAATGTAGAAACTCAAAAAATGAAAGAGGGTACGGAGGAAAGTGAAAAGCCTGAATATGAAACAGTGGTGGAAGATCAGACTTTAAACTCAATGGTTCCTTTGTGGAAACGTCAAAAATCGAAGATTACAGATGAAGAATACAATCAATTCTACAAAGATCATTTCTATGATTATCAAGATCCTCAAAAAGTGATTCATTTTAGTGTAGAGGGAAATACAAGCTTTACAGCCTTACTTTATATTCCATCACACTTACCTCAAGGATTCTATTCTCAAGACTACAAGAAAGGGCTTCAGCTCTATTGTAGAGGCGTATTCATTATGGATCATGCCGAAGAATTGTTGCCAGACTCATTGCGTTTTGTGAAAGGTCTAGTGGATTCTCAAGATTTATCTTTAAATATTTCTCGTGAAATGCTTCAACATGATCATCAATTAAAATTGATTGCGGGTCGTATTGAAAAGAAAGTATTGAATGAACTTGGAAATATGCTTGCCAAAGATCGTGAAGCATATGAAAAATTCTTTGAAGAATTTGGTGTAAACTTGAAGTTTGGTGTCTACAACAACTATGGTATGGATAAAGAAAAATTCCAAGATTTATTGTTGTTCTACTCTTCAAGAGAAAAGAAATATGTTACTTTAAGTGAATATGTTTCTCGTATGAAAGAAGATCAAAAAGATATTTACTTTGTATCTGGTAAAGATGTTGAATTGATTGATAAGATGCCAGTTGTTCAAACATTGAAGAATAAAGAGTTTGAAGTTCTTTATTTAACAGATGAAGTGGATGAATTTGTAATGCAGACATTGATGAACTACAAAGAAAAGACGTTCAGAAATGCAGCTCAAGGAGATTTAGATTTAGATTCTGAGGAAGAAAAGGAAGCTTTAAATAAATCAAAAGAAGAAAATAAAGATTTATTGACATTTATGAAAGAAGCTTTAGACGATGAGGTTGCTGAAGTGAAATTGTCAAATAAATT
>ENA-OPYX01000790-OPYX01000790.1-human-gut-metagenome-genome-assembly--contig:-NODE-790-length-18131-cov-4.489391_pt1 | contig 18131 bp, 20 predicted proteins | sample MGYA00242639_ERZ504486 | MGnify/ENA primary metagenome ERZ504486 (study PRJEB26092, sample SAMD00036296) | human gut metagenome | host: Homo sapiens | study: EMG produced TPA metagenomics assembly of... | reverse complement strand
CAGTTCTTCCAGAAGTGCAAACAGATAAATTTTATGTCAAAGAAACCGTCTTCCAGGTTCCCCAAGCACCATTCCACCATTTTATTCTAAACACTAAAAAACCACCATAGTTATTAGTCCTAAATTGTACTGTTGACTGTCCCAGGTTATGACTGAAGACAAGAAGCGTTTGATCATTGTATGAAGTGCCTTTTATTGCATATACTCCAGGCTCATACACTTTATCAATATCGTTTTCAGTTTCTAACTGGATATACCCTTTTCCTTTAAATATAGTACTACTGCTAACTCCTAACAGTCCTTCCAGTACTGAGGCATTGGCTTTCAACGCCTCACTTAATTCCATCTTTTCCATAATATTTTTTATTTACCAGTTTCCAAATTGTTTTTCTTATAATCCTGCCATGAGTCGGCGAGCTGCCCCACCGAAGCGGAAGTGTAGAGGTCAAGTATATGAATCTCGTCATCGGCAAGCTCCACAAGCTCGTTCCGATAGATCTTCTCCGCAAGCACGTGCGCCGGAAGACCGGGCACGTTCCTGTAAATGCCGTCAGCAATATCCTTACGGATATCCGCTATCACCATATCCTGTCTGTCTATCCCCGTGAACAGGGGAAATTTTGTAAAATCAACTTTCATAATATTCTTAATTAAATACTGTTATCCGCAATAAAACATAACCCAATAATTGCCCATACATTTAACGAATCCGGACGCATAATCCAGATCAATGGAGGACATCTCTTTTCCTCCGGGGGCAGGCAGGATGCGCCCGCCTGTCAGTCTTACCCCGCCGCTCATACGTTTGAAGTATATGGTATGTCCCGGAACATCCGGAGGAAGTGTCACTTCTATATTACCCGTATTAATAAACATCACATTGTCATCATTGTTATTCAGGGAAGTGCTGACGGATATGTTCCTCCAGTTCCCCACTATGCCATGAAGAGACACATAACTGTCATTGTTCGGATGAAGGAAAATGTTACCCCCCTCCACGAACAGAGGAATGCTCAGGGTCTTGATGTGCATCCCGATCATGGCATTCGGACTCTGTATGTCAATTCCGGCATCATACGATATCCCTTCGATTGTGACAAATTTCGTGTTCCCTCCGATTTTTACACGTGCAAATGTCCTTTCGTTATAAAACTCTATCTGTCCGGCAGACAGGTTGAAACCGACATGGGAATCCGTCCCCTCATAAAGAGTTTTTGAGGACAACATACCGGAATCTATGGAAAACGGACCGATACGTCCGCTATCCGCCGTGATTTTTCCGCTGATGTCCACATTGACCGCCATGATACCGTCCGCATCAATCATGGACGCCTTGATCTTCTCGGTCAGCAACAGCTTGGTGGCGATAAAAGTCCAGCTCTGTGCTACCTCCCAGTATTTTATTTTTCCCGAAGCCACATTCTGTTTGGGGGGTTCCGTCGATACCGACGTATGCGAACGGATGCACAGGTACAGCAGGTTGTCATAAAGTACAATGTCGTAAAACTGCTGCCCTTGCTTGCCCTCCAGGTAAGACACAGACGCCTCCCATACACGCATACGCATGCGCGCCCCCTTATCTCCCTTGTCACCTTTTGGAGCAAAACTGACCTGTCCGGTTCTAGTCACCAACGGCATATCACCTCCTTATTCCTTGGTTGTGATGGTCCATGCCACGTTGCCTCCTGCCTGCTGGCACATGTCCCAAGTACACGTGCCGGAAGTGGCTGCTGTACCGGAAGTAGACGGGTTAAGGACTACTCCTGCACTGTCCATGAACACGAAATAGAAAGTCATGTCCTTGTACTTGGTGGTACTTCCACGCTTGACCAGAATGGGCTTATAGACCACCGTGTCACCACTTTCCCGGATGGTCTCGTCCTCGGGCGTGGGATTCAGGATCAAATCAAACGGATCGGACGCATCCATTACGGACTGCGTGTCCTGACCGATGAGCTTGCCGCCCTGGTACACCTCCACTCTGAACACACCTGTCGTGTCAACCATATCGTTGGTGACGGTCAATGTCTGTGTGGTCTTTCCGCTCAGCACGCTCCACGCACCGTTGACCTGGTTGTACCACTTGTACGCCAGTCCGGTAGTGATCTCGTCACTGCCCATGCGCGCTACGGCTTTCAGAATGCAGCTCTGCCCTTTGTCCCGAAGGGTAAAATACTTGTTGTCACCGGCAATGATCGTCACATGCTTTTGGTTTCCGACCCCCTTGGTGATGGGGATGCTATAGACGAACTGGACGGTGTCGCTGGTATTCCCTATCGTCACGGTAGCTTCACCCTTGATGGTACAAGAGGCCGCTCCACTCGCCTTGACCAGATTCTTGACGATCTGCAATCCGTAGTAATCCGTCGTACCGGGCTGGTAAGGGATAAACTTGAAATGTCCCGTCTCACCGCCAAACGTGTTGGTGGAGACATTGCCCGAGAACTTGATCTCGACATCATTGAAATACCATTTCATGGAGGAAGGAACCACCAGCCCTTCCGCCACCCGCGAAGAGGTGAGAATGAAGGACAAGACGGGCTTGAGCGAAGCGAAATCCGGTGCGATGTTCGTCGGCGCGGACGCTTCGCCCATATACTCCTGATACAGATCTCCCTGGTTACACTGGATGGCAGGCATGTATACGCCGCCCTTTTGCGAAAATATGACCTGTCCGGTCGCGCTGGCCAAACTCATGACGCTCCTCCTTCCCCGGTCGTTTCCGTACTATCCGTGCCTTCGGAGCTTTCGGTGTTGTCCTCCCCCCAAGAGGCAGGTGTGAATACTTCGACGGGATGGTCCGTACCGTCTATCTCTTCTTTCGCCGCCTGCGGGGTCAGGCAGATGCCGCCCGCTTCCTTGGCCCTGTCAAATACCGTGTCGCCGGGGAAACGTGCCACGTCCGCCTGCCACAATAATACATTGCCATCCGCTGTCCTGTTGCGGATATCGGTCAGATGCAACCGGTCGGCAACCTCCTTCGTTACTTTAATGTAAAATGCCATAATTCTATTGTTTTTAATGTTATCCAAATTTTCTTACTACTACCGCCTTGCCCCCCTGTGTGAGCACCTTGCCGCTTTGTGTCAGCGCCACGTAAGGGCCTCTGTCCTCCACCTCCAGCTTTAACATCATGCCGTTGCTGAAAGGTATCCTGGGAGAGTATCCGTCGGCAACCTTGGCATATCCGGCATCTCCGCTCTTCTTGACGTACCAGTGGCAGTTAAACATGGCGGATGGATTCGGGATAACCCCCATGGTATCCCGAATGACGGGTCTGGGAAAGATGGCGTAAGTCCCATCCGGAACACCCGTAGGTACGCCCTCCCAGTCGGCTTCAATCTTCGGAATCCTGCGGCGTATCACCGTAGAGACTGCCGGGTCCGATATGCCCGGGGTTGATGCCGGAGTCCCGGAAGCCGCATAGGTGGCTTTGCAGACAATCGTGATGTCATCACCTATATAATTGCGGTCAATCTTATATACATTCTTGTTCAGTGATACAAACTCCCAGTCGTTGTCACCCGCTCCTGTGGTTATCGCCTCCAGCGCTCCCGTAGACAACAGACGGTACCAGAAGAACTTGCATTTGCCCGTAGCCGTCACGTCCGTGTCGCCTACCATCAGTTTAGCCGTGATGGTCTGTGCGGTGATGTCACGCACCGGGTTCCAGTCCAGCGTGGACGGGCTGTCTATCGTCAATACGGGGATCGCATCCGTACCGTCAACCGCGCGGACAAGACGGCTCATCTGAAAAGTAAACAGCTGTCCGGTACGTGTGTCGGCATATTCCGCGTAAAACTCCAGCGTGACGGGTTTTAGGACGGTGACATTTTTTTTCATTGTGATCTGTCCCTTGCTGTCACCGGACTCCGTAATGCTGTAGCCTGTGTTTGTCGATGTGATAAGTGTGCGTGTGGTTCCGATGCGCTCGTACCACTTCATGTTGGTCAGCCTGGAGTTGACCGCCCCGATTTTAGTCACCGCTTCCGGATCGGTGGCGTTGCACCGCGGAAACAGGACCAGCGGTGTCAGCGTATAGTCCGGAGTGTATTCAGCTTTGTCAGCCTGGTAGACCTGCATGTCCGGCACGCTGCCCACCACCTCGATGTTACAACTGGTTTGTAACAGCCGGTAGTTGATTTCTATTTTTCGTTGCTTTGTTGCCATTGTATAAAACCATTTTAAAATGTTACAAAATTCTCCGCCACTTCAAACTGCTGCCCGTCACGCAATAACGCCTGTGCTTTAAACGTACACACCCGCATGTTGGTATAATTCGGTCCGAGATCATCTATCGTCAGAGGAAGATTTTTCCCGGCGCCGGCACGCTTCACCGCCCATGCGTTATCTTCTGATACATTCCCGGTATCACGCGTCCAGCTCACATCAGCGTCAAGTATATGATCTGTCACGTCACGGTTGTACAGCTTGCCGGTAATATATAGCGTTGTGGAAAAAGTCTCGATATCAAAATACCACCCCTTTGTGCTGCCGATCTCTATCGTAAATTCCGGGTTCCCTTCCAGCATCGCCCATCCGGCCGCCGCATATTGCGGTTCGTCGGCTGTTCCCGTCATCAGGCACTTCCATTTGCAGCCGTAGTGCCAAACCGTGTCCGCCCGCTCCTGCGTATTGGTGTAAGGATTGTCAGAGGACGCGACTTCGGCCGACCAAAAGCCACGGTCCACCAGTTCCTGTACGGGCAGTCCCTGCCAGTCCACCCGGTAAAGTTCACCGAAGATGCCGGCACGGGCGAATATGTACGAGTGCTTATAGTTGACGGGGAGATTGTCAAACAAATCCAAATTGGGCAAACGCCCCAATATCATGTAATAGTTGTTCTGTTCCAAGACAGGCTTCGTTACTCCTTCCAGCCAGACAAGACATTTATCCGTGGTGGCGGACAAATACCAGTAGCTTTGCCTGTCCTCATTGAAGGCGTTTCCTCTTCTGGTAATGATCGTCAACTCTGTGGGAGGATAGTTTTTACCGCCCGGCACCTCACTGTCCGGGTATGACAACACCGAGATGGAGTTGGCCGGGACATTCTTGGACAGCACGCGCATCCACGAGGCGTAATACTCCCCCGTTGAAAAGAGGTTGTTTACAATCCCGTACACTATATCACCCTCCTGGAATGCGGTGAAGTCATTCTCCCAGCGCTTGCGCAATTTCAGGGTATAAGTTCCGTCGCTCTCTAAAGCCACGGACTCAATGACTCCGTTCTCGGAATATGAGGTGTCGCCTTCCTGTGCGTTCAGACGGTTATAGATGATTTCCTTGAACACTGCGGAGCCGCGTACCTCAAGACGCTCGAACTGACCGCGCCCGTCAGGATAGATACCGGCACCTTTACCGGCAATCATGGAGTCGATGAACTTGCCGAACTTCAATAAGAAATTTGTTCCGTCCGCTTGATCCTTACGAAGGAACATTACTAAGGAGCGCAATGCGGAATACACGTTACTATCCGTGGCCGGTGTAGAGTCATTCCTTCTTATCACATACACACCGCTGTCACCATCGCCCGTATAGGTCTGTCCCTTTAGGGTAAGGCTCTCAACCTTTTCCTCCAGCTCCCCGATACGAGAATAGGCGGCGGTTTCCCCGACAGTATATATAGGGGAATCATAAGCTAAATCAAGATTGAATTCAAATCCGATAACCCTTGACTGCCTTCCGTTCTCGAAATAAGCCTTGTTGATAAGGTTGACCTTTTGACCGATGCTGTAGAGGTTGTGAATGCCATCCTCACGGTATGCGTCATTTGACATCATCGTGCAGCCATAAGTACTCGGGTCTATCTTGGATTTGGCAGCGTACTTTTCAGTCTTTTCCTTCAGCTCCTGCTCGGCGGCACCCACAAGCCCAAGTTCGGTTATTTTCGTGCTGTCCCAGCCGGAAAGCACATATTCATCTCCATCCTGGGGAAAGAGCACATCACCGGGAAGCGGTCTGCCATAGTCCTCATTCCTGACTATCTCCCAAAGCTGTGCCTCAGGGTTCCATCCGCCATCCTCCAATATCTCCGGCTTTCCCTCAGGATTGAACTTCACGGCAAACTCCAAACCGTTGAGAAGTCCGGACGCGAAACGTATCCTCAGCTCCTGACCGGGGAGGATATATTTCTCGGAAAAGTTAACACCCGTGTCCCTAAAGCGGTAGGCATTCCATTTTTCCTCGGTGGTTGTGCCGTCCTCATTCTCCACCTTGTCCGTCACTTCGATAGTGGTGACATCCGACATGATGCCCGTTCTTCGGGGATAGACTTCATCGAAGATAACCACCTGCTCGACGGCTTCCTCGGTGGTCATATCAGGATAAGCGTCAATGTAAGGAGTGCCTTCGGGCAACATTAAGCGTTTTTGCACCACGCCGTTCACAACCACGGTCTCGTCAACCGGACGGTAGTCAGATGGGATATTCTTTGTTGAACCAAAAGCGTAGATACGGGTGGCATAAGTGGACCGGGATTCTGACTGTGACATTTCCTGCACGTTTTTCCCGATTTCGAAATCCACCGCATCGCCGGACTCACAACGTCCGAAATGGATGATGTTTTCAGTCACCCAACATTCGCAATCCCATTTCTTCGCCATCTCAAAACAAGCGTCAAGGATGTTGATGTTATCGTAACTCATCAACTGGGACTTGTTTTCGACTGTGGAATCAATGGAGAAAACAAAATCCTGTCCTTTGTATGTGTAACCAAGAGCTTTCAAATTTCTAAGGACTATACCGGCTTGTACGTCAAGCGGGGCGGTCAGGTTCCAGGACGCCTCCTGTCCGGTCGTCTCCGGGGTATATTTGAAGATTTTGTTTTTCCATTTCCAGTAGTAGGCGTCAAGTCTTAATTCGTAATCGTAGCCGGCGGTATTGGTGTTGAATGCGGGCTTCTGCAAGTCGCACACCTCGAACAATCCGAAGTTACATTCCACGTATGAGCCAAGTTTGAAATATATGGGATTCTCTAAGGAGAACTTTAACATGATGTAGTCCTCCTTCATCAGAGTGAACTTACGCTTGCAGCCTTCATTGATCAAAGTTGTAAGCAGGATAGCACCGGATATGTCTTTGATGTCGATTTGTTCCATGTCTTCAAAGTTCGGGGATAAAAAAAAGAGTGCCCAATTTTGAGCACTCACATACACGACAATAAAACCAATGTCGTGAATTAGCTTCTGTTTGCCGGATTTGGCTCGTTAAACTTGGCTGAAATTTTTCCGAAAGTTCGGTCTAAACTCTGTGCGTAAGTGACACTCTTGCCAGTATAAATAAGATGGTAAACCTCGCTACTATTAGCAGGAATCTGAATATCAACCTTACCTTTATAAAGCTCATTGAAGAAAGCTTTTTTCTTTGATTGATAATCAGACTGAGAATTACCCTCGATAGTGAACGAAAGAGTTATTTCCCTCTCATCGACTTTAGGATTATTGATTATTACCCGTTTCCCATGTTCAAGTCGGCTTTTGTTCTCAATAAAATCCTTCATGGGAGCGGATGCCCCAATAACATCAAGAAACCCCTCTCCCATTCTCACACCCCATGTTGTATAAGCGTTTTCGCCATTAATTAATAATTCATCCATAGACTATAATTTTGCTGTATTCTTTTTAACTTCTGCTATATCTCTTTGCATCTGTTGAATAGGTTTGACGATTGCCCCTGTATTTTCTGAAATCTGTACCAATTCAAGATAGGATTGCGCTATCAAATCCCGCGTATCATCAGCAATATTTCTTGTTTCCGTATCTATGGAAAGTAGAGCATCTGCTTTTACTGTTAGTAGATTAAGTGATTGAGATTGAATAATATTCTGATTCTTTATTTCTTCTCCTGCAATCTGCAATGCTGTAAACCTACCGCTTAGTTCTCCTGCATCTTCATGTGTCATTTCAGTGCCGAACCCTCTTGATGAAGAAGATTGGGAATAGGACTCCTGTGAAATCTTGTCATATCCGGTTGCGGCAGCAAGCTCGTCACGTAATTTCATGGCTTCGTCAACATACTGCATATATTCATCTTGCAAGGCTTTCCTTTCCTCTTCGGTCAGCTCGTTATCCTCCATGCTGGCACCAAACTTTTTCCACCAATCCTCCAACTTTTCGCTGTATAACTCACCAATCTTATTGGAAAGCATGGCACGCATGAAGTATTCTGATATATCTTCCGATGCTGCCTTCGCATCGTATTTCATATCCATAAGATTGTCAACAAAACTATCATACATAGAATCAAATGACATTCCAGTCAGACCCTCGTAAAGTTCATTCGTCAGTTCTTCCAACGTACCAGCTTGATCAATATAGTCATTCAACTTATCAGTCAGACGGTCACCGTATCCACCTTTGCCGGTATTCTGAATGGTTTCCCACATATCGACTGTCTCACGAAGCATTTTCATTTCTTCTGGGGTAAGATTCCAGATATCACCATTCCAATCACGGCCAATCTTGCCGCTCAGACGGTCTATCTGTTCCTGAGAAAAACCGCCCCAATAGTAATTCCAGCTATGATGAGAACCAGAATAACGTGCTTGTTCCTGCGCTATACGCTTGTAATTATCAATAGTTTCTTTTTGATACTTATAAGCATCCCGGTATGCGGCAACAGACTGCGTTCCCTTGCTTGCCTTCATTTCGTCAGTCAAGTCTTCAATGGCAGTTTGTAACGTTTCATTACGGTCTGTCAACCTGTTAATGGCTTCTTCGACCTCTTTTTTATTACCGCCAATACCAAACCAAGACCTAAACCCACCGAAAGTTACTGTATTAAGGATATTACCTATACCGTTCTTAATAGAACTGAATATCTGAACAAATATGTCCCCACTAAGAATATTATCCAAAATTCCATCTACTGCGTTAAGAACTGTATCTATGATTGAAGAAACGAGAGAACCTATGCCATCTTTCAATATATCAAGAATAGAAAGTATAGCAGAAATAATTTGTCCTATAACCCCTGCACTTGAAAGTGTTTCTGATATTTTCCCAACGGCACTGCCAATCTTACCTCCGATATTCAATTTTGACAGCCCGTCAAGCATATTTTGAATCCCCTCAAAAGAACCTTTCAGAGTTCCGCTTGCAAAGCCGTGCAATCCGCTTGCCACTGCGTTCAATCCCTCGATGGTATCTTTTGAGGATTTCTTCACACCCTCACCAAGATTTTGCAATTCGTTTGTTGCATCTCTGTAATTTGAATCGGCGGCGGTCACTCCAGACTTGGCAATGTCAACAGCTAATTTTTTCTTCTGAATTTCAGCTTCATTACCATCTTTCACGGCCTTTTCATAATCTTCCTGCGCCTTTTTCAAGTTAGCGTATGCAAGATTTTGTTGCACTTCCGCATCCCTTACCTTTGTCACAGCATTACCGAGTTGAACCATCTGTTCTTGAAGCTGCTTGAAGTTAAGGGTACCATCTCCACCGGGGAGCATTCCTTCAATCATTTCAATGGCATCATAAACAGTCTTCTTGTCGGTTTCATCTGATTCCTTGAATTTGTCAGTCTTTACATATATTTTTAACTCACGTAGAAGATCTTTCATCTGTTCACCAAGCAATCCTGTCAAATCCCCGAAAGCAGCCCCCCAGTCAATTTTCTGCGACAAAGCACTCATATCAACTTGATGAACGGCAGAATCCTTCTGTCTTTCCAAAGACAGTCTTTCGCCTTCGCTCTGTGCATTGCGTATCTTTTCGGCGTATTCTTCGGCTATAGCAAGTTTCTGTTGTTGAAATGTACCATATTCTTTCAGATAGTCACGCATTGCCTCTGCTTCGGCACGGTACACCTCTTCTTCAGCTTTCTTGCGTGATTCAACATTCAGAGCATTTGCTTTATCAATCTCCGTCTGTTGCTCTGCGGTTAGACCATTGGAATTTATGCTCGTGTTTCCAGCTTCCTTATTTACTTTGGCAAGTTCTGCCATCTGCTTTTCAATGGCTTGCTTCTGCGCCTCATGGTCGGCTTTTATTTGTGCAAGCTTCTTTTCTGCTCCGTCCTCCATCAATGAAATTTCATCCTGCTGGTTCTTGCGCTGTATGGAAAGAAGTTCTTCATCCAACTTTTCCTGATTCTCCTTCTGCTTCTTCGCCAGATTTTCCTGTCTGGTCAATGAACTTCCGGTTACTCCGCCCAGCTCCTTGTATGTCTTTTCGGATACCTCCATCTTATCTTTGGCTTCTTTCACCTGTTTCGATGTAGCCGTCTGATCTTTGATTAAGGCCTCATACCCTTTTTTCGCTTTCTCCCATTCGGCTTTAGCATTTGCCAAATCCTCCTGATATGTAGTTTCTTTTGTTTCCTGTCTGTTCTCAACTTCCAATTGGGCATTGATTTCCGACAAGACATCCTTTCTTGCGTTTGCCAATTCATTTTTCAGGTCTTCGATACGCTGTACCTGAACCTTCATTTCGGAACGGTTGTTCTCCTTCTTAGCTAAATTATAAGCCCATTCCGCACTTTTTATCTGTTGTTCCAAGGACTCGACTATAGCCTGTTTTGACTGTGTTCTAGATTTTACAACTTCTTCATTATATGCCTTCCAAAAACCAGTCAAATCCTGTATATGGCCTTTCTCATCAACATATTTCCTAAAGAGTGCTGGGTATAGTTCCTCAATATCTTTTAAAGCTTTAAGTTTAGTGGTCTCGGCTTCCACCTCGCTATTAATGGTGCTAACAAGACCTTCCAAAGTACGTTTCCGATCTTCTTCGTCCGTGTCGAGTTTTTCTATTTTCTTGTTGTACGAGTCCAAAGCACGTTCAGCAGATGTTGTGCTGTCGGATAATGCCCACATTGCAACTCCAAGTCCTACTACAGCAGTAGCCAACAACACATAAGGATTGGTAAGCATTGCAGCGTTTAAAGCTAACTGCGCTTTTCGTGCCAATAAACGGGCATTGGTAAGTCCAATCTCCACAAGAGTATGTTTACTTTCGGCAGCAGTAACAAGCATCACTGCGGTCCGGTATGTACCATAAGTAACCACTAATCCAGCCAAGATCCTACCTACTGTTTCATAATTCTGAATCAACGAAGTTGTCATTTGAATACCGTCCATGATAACACTTTCCGACTTTGTTCCCAATTCGTTAAACACGGAATCCAAAGCATCCTGCATCATAGACAACTGACCATTGATAGTCTTTGAAGCATTCTCAGACATATTATAGAACTTACCACCTGCGGAAGTTGCATCAATGAATGCCTGTTGAACCATTTCAGCGGAAACAGCACCTTTGGACATTTCATCTTTCAAAGTTGCGATAGATTTTCCGGTCTTTTCGGAGATAATCTGTAACGGGTTGAATCCAGCGTTTATCATTTGATTCAAATCCTGCCCCATAAGTTTACCCGCTGCTGACATCTGTGAAAATGCCAAAGTTAGCGAATTGAACTTACTGGATTCCCCCATAGAAATATCACTAATGGCTTTCAAGTATTTGATAGTGTCTTCTGCTTGTATGTTAAATCCAAGCATCATCTTTTCTGCTCCAATCATATCTGACATAGTAAGTGGAGAAATCTTAGCCAGCTCCTTGATTTGCGGAATCAGTTGCCCTGCCATATCCTTTCCAACCATAGTCTCAATAGCGGTCTGCATGGATTGAAATTCGCCACGAACACGAATCATACTTGACAAGAATTCTTTGATTGAATAACCTCCCAGCAGTTTCTTACCCATATTAGACATGGCTTGTTCCACCTGCTTAGTTACATCTACATTTTTTTCACCATCTTGCCGATACAAAGCATATTCATCGCGGAGCTTCTTTACTGACAAGCGGGCGTTAGCCTGTTCCTGGGTAAGGTTAAATAAAGAACTTTTTTGCTCTTTCAATTTTTCATTTGTAGACCTTATTTTAGCTTCTAAGGAAGAAGTATCACCATCCTGTTTTAATGCTTCACGATACTTGTCTTTAAGACCGGACAATTCATTTTTCAATTGTTGGATAGTTCCACGTTGAAATGTTATTTTTTCCGACAATCCATTCACGACCTGAGAAGCATCGAAGATTTTCCTTTTGAATCCCGTTTCCATCTCCGCTCCAGCTTTGGCTGCATTAGTCACCAACTCATCCAATCTTTGGTTGGATGCAGCAAGTTGGGCATTCAAAGCCTTGAAAGCAGCAGGAGTCTGCGTGCCATCCATGCTCATTAACTCCTGCTTTAATTTTGCAATTTCATTACGAAGTCTTACAACTTCTTCCCAGTCACTACCTATCTTAAAATATAATTTTGACATATCTATTTCTTTTTCCTACGATTAGCCAATTCCTTACCACTGATTCTATTCACCTTCTGACCACCATATACTGCGCGTAATTTATCCCGTTGCATCATCAGCAGATTCCGATAAGGGATAATCTCAAACACTTCTGTATAACTCAGATGCAGCGTGTCAATCAAATGGGCTATCTGCCCGAAGAACGTTGTGTTTCCTACTGTTTCGGTCTTGCTGCCAGCATCGACACGTTCCTCATCGAGCTGACACACTGAAAAGCCGAAATATCCATCATAGAGAAACAGACTTCCAAGGCATCTTTGACTTCTTCAAAAGTGCCGTTCTCCAATTCTTTGACCAAACTATCATTCCCGCAGATGAAGCATGAAATACCTTTCAGCATATCTTCAGTAGCTTCAGGAAGCTCTTTAATAGCTTCCATGACATTATCTCCAGTCATGCCGATATTGGAAAAATGATGAATGGCACGACAGATAATTTTAATTGTAGGAGGTTTAATGGTATAAACCATCCCTCCTATCTCCACATTCATGAAATCCAGCCCTAACAAAGCATCAGAAACCGTTTTTGCTGCTTGATTCATATTCTTAAACTAAAAGGGGGAATGGTATATATCCATCCCCCGGTTATCACTCTTGTGCTTTTACCAATGTTATCTCTTTTTTAAGAGTGGTATCAACTTCAGAAGGAGTGGTTTTAATATCTCCTGACTGAGTGACGTACCCCACTTTCGACACTTCATAGTGAACGGTAGCCCCAGCATTCACCTGCTTTGACTTGACCGTTGCACCGTCCAGCTTTACGGTCGCATCGGAAGGAGTAGGTACAATGGTTACTGTAGTTCATGCCTGCAAAGCTTTAATCTGCCCTTCTTCATAGTTATACTCAGAAGAAACACCTTCGATTCCCGGTTCCTGCACCAAGCCTTTTACAGCGATTGCAATTGCCTTATCCGTATTGGCTTCACGGGAAACAATACGGCATTTTGGGAAGATGAACCAGACATCATCATCGGTCAGACAGAACAATGCTTTGTTGATAATAACTTTATCCAAAGCACGCTTCCAACCTACATCTTTAGATGTTGCCTGAATAACATCGCCACCCATGAACGCTTTCTTGGTCTTCCAGTCATATTGTCCGATAGAGAAAGCGGGCGATACTTCTCCCGGCACATCATCGTAACGGTAATTCTTTCCCGTTAATTGGTTCTTGTACCCAGTGACGGAGGCTTCCGTTTCCTCAATCTGCCACGTTTCCCCGTGTACATTCAAAACCTCATCTTTCGCTTTGATAGCGGCTTGAATCAAAGTCTTTGCGATTTCGGGGGTAATGTCTGCCGTTACCTTATCAATATCGGCAAACAAGATTCTTTTTATTCCTACTGCTGAAATCATAATCTTATAGTTTTACATTTATTACTTCAAATAAAATTCTCACATTCACGTAATGGCATTTCAAAGCTGCATCCGCTTCCGCGCCAATTGATTCGATAGAGTAACGATAGGTTGTACCGTCATAGGTGCTTACTACATCATCAAGCAGCTTGTCAGCCTTTCTTTCAAGTTCGTTAAGCCGGATTGTGTTCGCTTCATTCTCGCTTAAATTGGGTACACATAGATTCACTTCTGCAAAAGATTTCTTCCAATACTTTCCCGGCTGTTGTTTCTTCGTGTGGATGACAATCCTTTCGGACTTCAATTCACCCGTCAGCGTTTCACCATCAGGCACTATATCTATTCCGAAAGCCTTGCAGTCCCGATAGAGAATGTTTCCTATGTCGGTAGTTACTATCATTCCACAATCTCCCAATCTTCTGCAAATACATCACTGATAGACGGAACCCATGAATCAGCGCGTCCGGTATTCTCGTTGTAGATAAGACACTGGCTTGTATAGTCAATAAATCCCTTACCTTTCAGAATAAGGTCTTTTGCCGATTGGGGAAGCGATTGCATCTTAGGGATGATGTCGCTTTCGATATGAGCTGGCACTTGTTTGAATACCATCAAACCTTTACCGTTCCAACCACTTCTACGAACAGTCCCACCTTGTTTTAACACTTCGATAGCATCACCGAAACAGATAGGAGTTTCTTTCTTGACTTCTCGATATGATTCTTCAAACAGTTCTTTGGGTGACCAACTTTCATAGCCATATTCAGTACGAGTGTGATATCCTAGTTTATAAGACTCATTCTCTTCTATTTCACTTTTTACCAAGCCTTTACTGCAAGCTTCACCCAATGTCATAGGTTCTGCTTCAATCTGTTTTGTTCCAATGTACTTTTTCATTTTTCAAATTCTTCTTTTAATCGTTTCTCCGCAAATAAAGCAGCACTACTCAAAACATCATACCCTTTAGATTCTACGAATGATGCGTATTCCGCTTCGTTTTTCAATGTCAAACCGTCTTTATTGACATCGTAATCATTGGACGTTCTCAAAGTGAGTGTATGGTCTTGATAATCCCCATGTTCCTCTGCGTACTTCACGGCTTCATCGCCTACATCAATCATCTTCTTTTCGACCTCCCATTCTCCTTCATCGAAAAAGGAGTCGACATCTGAGAAATCGAAATCTACATCCATAATTCCGAGTAGTTAAAGTAGTTTGTACTCTTTACCGTGTAGACTTCGCCTTGACCTCTTACGCCATCACCATCCATGCAACGTACTTCATCACCAGCCTTGACAGTAATTCTTTTCTCACATACTACATGATAATTCGGACGATACACAGAGCCGTTATCAGATGAAAACTCTTTGGTAGTGTTATCATCACAACGGCACTTGCATACCTTCTGCCAGTATTCACCACCTGTTCCGGGAATAGGTCTGCCAAACTCATCCTTGTCCATCGGGGTGATAACTTTTACCTGCAATATGTGTGGGGCGAATATCATAAGAAAGTCACTTTAGGTTTGTTACCCAGTTCGTCTTTCAAACCGTACTGTTTACACAGAAATGAATAGTAATCCTTAATGCCTTGAATGTTCCAAGACATAGAAAAACCGCTTTCGCTGATGGAAGTGGCACGAAGCAATAGAGAGGGGATGAACTTCGCAATTGCCACCGACACCCGTGTTTGGCAATCCTCGTTCATCTCACCCCCTCCGCTTATCTTTGCGTTCAGACATATATCGAAAAGGTCAGCCTCCGACAAGTTAACGCTGAAGGTCTGAAACTTCTGTAATATATAATCGTTTACTGTCATGCGTTCATCTCACTCAAATCGAAGTTCACAATCAGGTTCGGGTTCGCAATCTGCGGAATCCATTCGGCTGTGTATTCCAGATAGCGACCATTGCCGTCCTTGTAACCTGAAATCAGCATATCGCCATCTGCCTGAGTGTAATTACGTCCCGGTACACCATCCACAGCTTCATAAGGAGTGTGGAAGCGCATATAACCGATTTTATCCTGCGGAAGCAGGGAAATACGACCATCTGCATAAATGGGGATATTCTTACCTGTTTGGTCTACCACATAATCTTCCTTGATTTCAATAGCCGGAAGTCCGATACCTGTAAAAAATGGTAGAAGCCAGTTGCGAGGTGATAAGCCCGGTAGACATATACATTTCATTGCCTGTAAGCTGCATTTGAACTTATCTCCAAATTCACTTGAACCGATAATATTCTTGATGAATGTGCCACGGCTCATAATCATCTTGGGGAATGTGCCGTAAATAGATTTCAGCTCATTCAGTTTCTGCTGCAAGTAAGTGACGAAATAGTCTTTATCCTCTGTGTCCGGCTTGATAAACTTAAACGGCAAGTCGATGTTCAATAAGTCAATTCCTCCGGCATTGTCGTCCTTGTTCTTCACGCTTGCTGCTCCAGTCATCAACAGAGAGCCTACGATAATGTCCATACGCTTGTGCGGTGCCAGCAATACCTGACGGTAATCGTCATAGATGAAGTCCACGATGTCACGCATGGCTGCTTTCTGGTCTTCCGGTTTGGCGGCATTATACTTATCTATCAAGTCCTGCAAGTCAGACAAACGGTCGATTGAGATTTGATAGCGGTCACCCAAATAGGCAATCTCACCATATCCGGAACCGATATTCCTGCGTTCACGGATAGGCTTTTCGCCATAACGGGAGTTGATGGAACCAGCCATCACGCCAGTAACCTGACCGATGTAGTCTTTAAATACACGAGTAGTAGTCCTACGGAAGCCCAAATACTGCTGCCAATAAATTGTGTCCTTTCTTGTCTTGAGGACACGCTGAATCACTGCATTTACAATGTTCGGGTCATTAAACAATGTATGAATAGTTAGCATCATATATTAGTCCTCCTTTCTTTATTTTGCCATTATACCTGCGTTTTTCAACGCTGTCAATAATCCGTTAAAGTTTTCTACCGACACCGTACCAGATGCATCATTCACTTTGGCTGCCTGCTTTACACCTCCAAAAGCAGAAGTCGTAGCTGCTGTTAAAGTATACTTGTTAGCTTGTGCTGCAACCCCATCCAATTTGGCTTTATCTTCCTTACTCATCAAACCGTCCTGACTAGAAGAAGCCTTAGGAATAGATACGGCTTCTTTTTCTTGTTTGACATCCAAAGCGTTAAACTGGAAGTGCGGCATATTCGCCTTGTCAATATCTGCGAAAGGCATTACCAGCTTGGTCGGTTCGATTTCAAACGCACGCATCAAAAGGGAAACCAATACTATGCCATCCTCTACCTGCTTCCTTTCATACAGAGCTGAATTTGCGATAACTTTGGGCGTTGTACCGTCTGCGGCTGTCGCTTCGTAAAGAACTGTTCCAGCTTCTAGATTTTCTCCAAAGTCTGCCGCTAACGTCAGCTTATCAAAAGCTTTGTCAGCCTTGTCAATAGCGTTGATTGTCGCTCCATGCGCACCGTTACCCAAGTGCATACCTTTGTAAGCCAAAGAACGTTTCTTGATTTTCAATGTGGTATTGGAGCCTGTTGTAAACTTCTCATATACTTCCACACGGATAGTCCACTTGGGATGTTTTCTTCACCAAGTCAGCTGCAATCGGTGTGAATGAGGGCAAGTACGAGCCGACAACGAGGTTGGTGTGTCCAACTTGTACGGACCTCTGCGTCTGCGTCCGGTTTCTACGTCGTAGCGTTCTTCCTGCTCAACTTCCGGTTCAAAGATTATATCTTAAATCCTGCTGCCATAAAATCACTGTTTTTGTTGTTCTACAATTTCTTTAGTGTCGTCTGCAATCATTTTCGCAAACGACTGAGTCTTCATTCTCCAGTTCTTTTTTTGCTGTATCTGGAGGAACTACACCCTTAAAGCCGTCATTCGCAAACTCCTGCTTCAAGTCCTTGAAGTATGCGTCCAAGTCCTCATCGTCCTTAATGGCGCATCGTTTGGCGTAGTTTTCGGGAATACCATACTCCTTTGCCTTTGCCAAAATCTGCTGGCTACGTGTTGTTTGAGCCTTTTCCGTTTCTAACTGTGTTAGCTTATCAGAAAGGTTCTTGTTGGAGTCAATTAAAGCTTGCGCCCATGCAGGCACATCGTCTTTATTCTCTTCCGTTTTGGTGGTTGTGGTAGTCTCGATTGGCTTACCGTCTTTAAGGTTATGCCTCTTCTCGTAGTTAGTCACTGCCGTTTTTGAAGCATCCCCGGCACGGAAATCACCATAGGAATTAAGCACGTCCGAAAAACTGATACCCTCAACAATGGAGTTTACTTTTGTCTCGTCCGTTACACCCTCTGCCTTTTTGGTGGCAATGCGGGTAAGAATAGCAGTGTCCACCCCAGCGAATTTCTGTTGTAGCCCTGCTAAGATTTGTTCTAAGATTGTCATACCGTATGAATTTGATTTATAAATTTCTACGGTAAATTTCGTTATTTATAAAGAAGGTGAAA
>ENA-OPYX01000786-OPYX01000786.1-human-gut-metagenome-genome-assembly--contig:-NODE-786-length-18196-cov-3.415961_pt1 | contig 18196 bp, 15 predicted proteins | sample MGYA00242639_ERZ504486 | MGnify/ENA primary metagenome ERZ504486 (study PRJEB26092, sample SAMD00036296) | human gut metagenome | host: Homo sapiens | study: EMG produced TPA metagenomics assembly of... | reverse complement strand
GACCGTATTACAGAAGAAGCGCTGCAACTGATAAACAGGCGTGCGGCGTTACAGCCGGGGATTGCTGCTCTTTGCGAGTACAGGGACCGGCACAGTAGGACGGATGGCAATAGTGCATGAATATCAAAATGACTGGGGCATCAGCGAAACACTTTATGCGATTAAAGCAGATGATACTATCGTAATGCCGGAATTTTTGATGTATATGCTATATAGTGCAGATGCAAAAAATCAATTTGAGCCTAAAATTTCAAAGGGGTCTGTGCCGCATTTGAAAGTTGCAGACTTGCTCAATGTGTGTATAGCTGTACCTACACTTAAAAAGCAAAATGAAATAGTTTCGGTGTTGAAACACTTTGACACCCTTTGCAACGACCTCACCACCGGCCTCCCTGCTGAAATAGAGGCACGGCAAAAGCAATACGAATACTATCGGGACAAGCTCTTAACATTTAAGGAGTTGGGTGCATGAGCACTTACAATGTAGTTGCCGCCAGCAACGAAAGTACCGTTGTAACAGAATACGAACCGCAAAGCAAGCGTTCTGACGCTTACCAGAGCGAGGCTGCGCTGGAGCAGGCATTTATCAAGATGCTGGAGGAGCAGGGCTATGCCTACCTCCCTATCCATGATAACGCTGACCTTGTGGCAAACCTGCGCCGTCAGCTGGAACTGCTGAACAACTATACTTTCACGGATAAAGAGTGGGACTTCTTCTTTAAGGATAAAATCGCCAACACGAACGATGGCATCAAAGAAAAGACCCGCCGCATCCAAGAGGATAACATTCAAAATCTGACCCGCGAGGACGGCTCTACGGTCAATATCACGTTGCTGGATAAAAAGAACATCCACAACAACCGCTTGCAGGTCATTAACCAGTATGTGGAGAACGGCGGCAACTATGATAACCGCTATGATGTCACGATTCTGGTAAACGGTCTGCCGTTAGTTCATGTGGAATTGAAGCGGCGCGGTGTGCCCATCAAAGAGGCGTTCAACCAAATCAACCGTTACCAGCGGGACAGCTTTTGGGCTGGTAGCGGTCTGTATGAGTATGTACAGATTTTCGTTATCTCCAACGGCACGAATACAAAATACTACTCCAACACGACCCGCGACAGCCATATTAAAGAGAGCGCCGGAACGACCCGAAAGAGCGGCAAAAAGACAAGCAACAGCTTTGAATTTACGTCCTTTTGGGCGGATGGGAAAAATCGCGTCATTCCTGACTTGGTGGACTTTACCCGCACGTTCTTTGCCCGCCATACGCTGCTGAACATCCTGACGAAGTATTGCGTCTTTACGTCCGAAGACCTGCTGCTGGTGATGCGTCCGTACCAGATTGCGGCGACCGAGCGTATTTTGTCCCGCATTGAGGTTTCAACCAACTACAAGCAGACGGGAACACTGGCGGCAGGCGGGTACATCTGGCACACAACAGGCAGCGGCAAAACGCTGACCTCCTTCAAAACGGCGCAGCTGGCGTCCAACCTCCCCTATATTGATAAGGTTCTGTTCGTGGTAGACCGCAAGGATTTGGACTACCAGACCATGAAAGAATATGACCGCTTTGAAAAAGGGGCGGCCAACGGAAACACCTCCACGCAGGTGCTGCAACGCCAGCTGGAAGACCGGGACGCCAAAGGCAACCCACATACTTATAAAATCATCATCACAACGATTCAAAAGCTGGCGTTGTTTGTCTCCCGCAATAAGGGACATGAGATTTTCCAAAAGCACGTTGTCTTGATTTTTGACGAGTGCCATCGCAGCCAGTTTGGCGATATGCACGAGGACATCACCAAGTATTTTAAGAACTACCACCTCTTTGGCTTTACGGGTACGCCGATTTTTGCGGCCAATGCCAGCACGCGCGGCAAACCCACGTTGAAAACCACACCGCAGGCGTTTGGCGGTGAGCCTGATGCCAACGGCAAAAAGGTCTTGCCGCTGCATACCTATACGATTGTTGACGCTATCAACGATAACAACGTTCTGCCGTTCCGTATTGACTATGTGGATACGGTCAACCGCAAAGCAGGCATCGGCGATAAGCAGGTCAAGGCCATCGACACTGAAAAGGCACTTGCCGACCCGCGCCGTGTAAAGGAAATCGTCAAATACATCTTAGAGCATTTTGACCAGAAAACAAAACGCAACGGTAAGACGTATTCTTTCCGTGCGCTGCGCAATATCGAGGCAGTGGCAACCGATAAAACACGCGGGCAGGTCGCAGAAGTCAAGGACAGTGTGCGTCTGTCGGGCTTTAACTCCATCTTTGCGGTCAGCTCGATTGCAATGGCAAAGGCGTACTATCTGGAATTTAAGCGCCAGATGCAGGACTTGCCCGAAGCAAAGCGTCTGCGTGTGGCAACGATTTTTAGCTACGCCGCCAACGAGGACGTAGAAGATGCAAACGGCATGCTGGGCGAGGAAAATTCCGACGATACCAGCCAGCTTGATGCAAGCTCGCGCGACTTTTTGGAGTCTGCAATCAAGGATTATAATGCACTTTTCAAAACACATTACGATACCTCGGCCGACAGATTCCAGAACTATTATAAAGACCTTTCCCTGCGCATGAAAAACCGCGAGGTTGACATCCTGATTGTCGTAAATATGTTCCTGACGGGCTTTGACGCTACCACGCTAAATACGCTCTGGGTGGATAAAAACCTTGTTATGCACGGCTTGATACAGGCGTTCTCGCGCACAAACCGTATCCTGAACTCCGTAAAGACATACGGCAACATTGTCTGCTTCCGCAATCTGGAGGAAGAAACCAACAAAGCCATTGCCTTGTTTGGTGACCGCAATGCGGGTAGTATCGTTCTGCTGAAAAACTATAAAGCCTATTACGATGGCTATGACGAGGACGGCAAACACCACGACGGCTACGAAGACCTGATTGCCAAGCTGCAAGCAAAGTTCCCGCTGGGTCAGCCCATTGTTGGAGAGCAAAACCAAAAGGACTTTATCGCGCTGTTTGGCGCAATCCTGCGGCTGCGAAATATCCTTACCTCGTTTGACGACTTTGCGGGCAATGAACTGCTCTCCCCACGCGATATGCAGGACTACCAGAGCAACTATATTGACCTATACCAACAGCTGCGGCCTAAGAACCCTGATAAGGAAGTCATCAATGACGATATAGTTTTTGAGATGGAGCTTATCCGTCAGGTGGAAATCAACATTGACTATATCCTTATGCTGGTTGCCAAGTATCACGATAGCAACTGCGAGGATAAAGAAATCCTTGTTGACATCCGCAAGGCCGTGGATTCCAGTATGCAGCTGCGCAGCAAGAAAGACCTGATTGAAAACTTTATCGCAACGGTCAATACGGCTACCAAGGTAGATGACGACTGGATAAAGTTCGTCACCGAGCAAAAGAAAACCGACCTTGATACACTTATCGCGGAGGAAAAGCTCAAGCCGGATGAAACGCGCAAGTTTGTGGATAACTCTTTCCGTGACGGCATATTAAAGACTACCGGCACAGATGTTGACCGCATCCTGCCGCCGGTCTCGCGCTTTGGCGGCGGCAACCGAGCGGCCAAAAAGGATGGCATTATTGCAAAATTGCAAGCGTTCTTTGACAAATACTTCGGGCTTGTGTAATTCTTTTAACGCACTTGCGTTCTGTGCAAAAATGTGGTATAATATATATGTAAATTCAATAAGTGTCTAAAGACTTGTTGGGTGTCCGATAACGTAAAACTGAATAATCATACTGAATGGTAAAGCTCTAAGGAGCCAGTACGAAAATTGCGACATTATCCCTACGGGGATAGTGTAAGCAGCGTTTGTACTGGCTCCTTTTTTGTACCTTGAAAACAAAATAACAAGCAGCATCGGCAACCCTAAGATGGCTGACAATCGCAAAATGGTTGCAACGTGTCAAGGCTCAACTTGCCGAAAGACGCTAACTTCCGCTGCCGAGAAGAACGCATACGGCAGTTTGGCGTTCAGTCCAGAACGAAAGGAACTTACCCACTGCCGCGACTTTACGGGACGGTCTGAATTTCTCCCGCAAGCAGTGCTTCACTTCGGCCAAAGGAAAGCCCTGCCCAGTAGTGCGGTTACGGGAAAGCCGCAAACCTTTGGCGGGAGGGTAAGCATATTCAGCAAGCCAGAACGGCAAGACAAAGCGGTAACTACTACTTCGGCAGACTACTTATAGTTTCCTATTTGTCTCGCGGAGCGCGGAATCATAGGAAGCAATAAGAGTTCTGCTGGCGATTCTTATTTATTCCTATCTTCCCCCGCAAGGCGCGAACTTATATAGGAGCAAATAAGAGGCAACCAACTGACAGCAGAGATTCTGCGGGTTGGCTGTACGTTTCCCGCGACATTTCTTATTTTATCAATGATATTTCATGAAATGAATTAACATTGAATAGATAAGAAGAGAGACTTGGCATTTGTGAACGAAAGACTTGAAAAATATAGCGATATATAGCCGTATATTCTGCATGGAAATATATGGAAATGAAACAAAAAGTATCATGGAATCACCCCTAAAGTATCAAAGGAGTAATGTAATGAAGAAACAGAATGTTGAAACGATTGTTCTGAAAAACGCTAAAACTGGCGTGGCTGAGAAAATCCAGCACGAGTGTCACAACACTGGATACGGGACAAAGCACTTTTGGAAAGCCGATGCTAAGTTCTTTGAACTTCTTTCAAACTTTTCCGCTGCGGAAAGCAAGGTGTTGGCATACATCTTGCAAGGAAACACAGCCGACGAAAAATAAATTCGTTGGGGCGTACAAAACGATAGCAAGAAAATTAAATTGCGATGTCGTAACAGTACGTAATACAGTGAAAAAGATGCAGGAAAGTGATATGCTGGCAAAGACTGAGGATGAAAGAGTTTGGATGATAAATCCAAGGCTGCTTGTTAAAGGCGACATTTATGTGCAAGCACGGCTAATGTCAGAATATGACACTCTGCTTAACCGCCCGCTAAGTGATTTACTTATAACGGATGGCGATGGCAATGACCCGTTATTTTTGCCGCGAGAATATTCGACACCAGAAAGCATAAGCAATGTGAAAATGAATTTTTTTAAAGTGTATGATTCATTTTTTGGAGTTGTTTCCGGACTGGGCGGAAAGGAATCACTGGTGCTGGATTTTCTGGTATGTGCAATGCAGAGCGGTAACAATATGTACGTTGGAACAATGAAAAAGATTGCAGTAAATATCAATAGCTCGAAAGCCACCGTACAGAGAGCGATGGACTCCCTTGCGGATAAGGGGTTTGTGGCAATGCAACTTGATGGCGTTTGGCTGATTAACCCATCAATGGTTATCAAGGGAAATCGCAGTAAAGAAAAGGTACTGATGGATAAATTCATCTTGATTCAAAGGGAATACGATGAGAAGAGAAAAGCACGTAAAAATAGTAAAAGAAAGGAGGCAGATAAGGAAAAAGCAGCAGCATAGATATGTAGATGCCATTATTAACTATGGCCGACAGAATCATTGCCCTTACTGTTTCACCCATCTTGCCACAGTCTTTGCGTCTGTACCATATAACTGCGCTATATGGTACATGCTGGCTCCTGATTGATACATTGCTTTCATCTCGGCCTTATAGTCTGGCACGGCATCGGGTGCGTGCAGCAGGTCATGGAGAGAAAGTCCCAGCAGGACAGCGAGTTGCAGAACATGTCGCGGCGCAACGGACTTGTTGCATAGTGTGGCGTGCAGCTGCTTGGTGGATATGTCAGCGGTTGGAACATAACTGCCATATAGACTTAAAAGTGCAGTTTCAATTTTGGCGGCGTATGTACGTCCGCCGGTTAATGAACGCCAGCCACGGGAACGTAATGCGCAGTCAAGGACGGCGTGGTAAACAGAGCCGTTACGATAATCAAAACTTGAATCTAAAGTATCATGCAATAATGAATCTAACGCCAGCAGACAGCCCGGTACGGGTTCTGCTGACTGCTTTTTTAGCTGCATAGTGAATGATGCGGGAAATAGTTCTTGCTGTCGTGTGCTATTGTATGCGACATCGGTATCGACCAGCCAGCAGCGATGCTTAGTGCAAATCTGCATATCCGGCAGTTGGTGGCTGCGATGCCAATAAGGCTCACCATATAGTTGCAAGTCCTCTTGATAGCAGACGGGGCAATAGCGCATTACGGAGCAATGATTTCCGTTGGCCTGTGAAATGCCCATACGATGCACAGCTAATGGATTTCCATTGATGGCATAAGCATAGGTAGAACGCTTGCGTTGCGTAGGAAAAAATCGTGCGTAATAAGGATAAAATGTGTGTTGCATTACAATGTCCCTTGCGGACAAGTATCCCTGTGGAAGTTGTGCTAATAATGTGTCTATGTGGCCACAGAGCAAGAGGCTCGGCGCACTGAAATAATCCCCGTATAGCTGACGCATGGTGTGCTTGGCGTAGTAGTTGCCGCTGTGAACATGGTAGCGACAAATGACACTGTACCATAGTTCATCCGGGTACGGCGAGGGAAAGAAACCAATCATATTGCCACCTCTCCCTTGATGTACTCTGCATAAGCAGATACAGGTGATTCGCCGTTCTTTTTTGCCTTTTTAATCAGCACCCGTATATCATTTCCAACAATTTTGGAGGGGGCTGCGGAACCTACGGATACCTCCGGCGTGGTCTTTGACTGCCGCTTAACAACGGGCTTGGTGGAAAGCTCGCTTATGTATTCTGACACCATCCCCAAGTTCCTTAAAAATGCACTTCCAAAAACCTCTAAGTCCAGCTTTTCGCGTCCATCAAGAATAGCTTGCTTTTGAGCATTGTATAAGAGCTTGGTGAGTATATCAGGGATGCCCTGTGTCTTGCGATACAGCCAATTTTCAAGTTCTGGTGTCAGGTCAGTGGCATATTGCGTGTACTGGTAATGCCATAGACCATGCAGAAGCAACGAAAATTCTTTGTCATTAGGCAGTCGGTCATAGACAAGCCCTGTGGTTCGCCGTGCAGCGCGAAACTCTTGCTGCAATACCTGCAAAACACGCGGTGTTCCGACCATGCAGATGCTTACGCCTGCCCCGTTGATAAGGTGGACTAAGAAATTAAGAAAACGCATACCGCCATCACTTTTACGATAGGCAATGTTCTGCAATTCGTCTATCACCAGCAGGCCAATATGATTGACCCGCACGATTTGATTGAGCTGACTGACAAGGACATCAATGCTCAATCTGCGCGATAGGGCATCCTTTTGGTAGCAGGTTCCAATCAGGCTGTCAATCTGTAAATAAATATCCAAAATCAGAGCTTTAATAGACGCATCATGCGGGGTCTGCACAACCAAGTACGGGATTTGGTGGCAGTAGAACTTTTGCCCATGATACACAGTGTGTTCGATGACCTGCGGATATAACGATAATACACGCTGCAATGCGGTGGACTTGCCAAGTCCTGATACACCGATGACTGAAAAAGAATTGCCGCCGCCGATGGATGCAGCAAGAGCATTGCCGTGCATCATCGAGTAACTATTCTGCATGGCGGCAGCTTCGCTCTGGATTGAATACTGCCCATAGCAATGCTGCATGGCAGTGTAGACTTCGCAGTACAGGTCAATCGTCATGGACAACGGCTGATAAAATTCGTACAGCGAGGACAACAGCTGCAAACGCTCCCCGGTGCTGCGGTCACGGTCACTATCGCTATAGGGAGGGATGACCGCCAGAGCGCGAATCAAGTCTTTGCCGGACAGCATCGGAGGCAAGGCTTCAATAAAAGGATTATTGCCATAGAGCGGATTTGCAATATAATCAGCGTGCATCGAAATCGTCCTCCTGTTGCTCTGTCAGTAAATCCATCAGCGATACGCTTTCTTGTTTGCGGGCTGTACTGCGGTTTCGCTGTATCTGCTTGCTGATATTACTGCGGTCTGGCGTTGTACGTTCGGAGCGGTCTGCAATGGCTTGTATATCGCTCATGAGGTCGAGTTGTGCCTGCAATTCCTGCTTTTTCCAGTCAGTACGTTCTATCTTTTCCTGCTGCTGTGCATCAGCAATTTCTGCCAGTGATTTGCCAAGATAGGCGTTTTGAGCCAAATCAAAAGCCGAGTAAGTGCCATTCTCGTATAGCCAAACAGTATCCATACATTCCGGCGCATAGGCAACCTGTACAGTTTCCCGTCCACCGAGACCGGCAGAAACGAAACGCTTTTTAAAGTGCAGTTTGAAAGCGGAGACCGAAAATTTCCAGACCGCGCTGCGTGATTTTCCCCTCGGCACGGGGCAACAGCGTATAGAGTAGCTTTTTTGTCTGTGGCCTCATGCACAGGGCAATCATCCTGTGTCTCGCAGAACGACCAGATACTTGCAGCCAGTGGCGGCGTGTTGGATTCTATCATGGCGGGAGTGCGGGTAAAACCTGTCTGTACAGATTTCGCGTTGTAGAATAGGACGCAGCGCAGAACAACGGCAGTAAATTGTTCCAAATCCAGTGTGCCTTGTCTGCGATAGTCCGGTGCACCGCGTTCCTGCGTATCGGATTCGATGACACCCTTGCCTTTAAGTAGCGGCTTGTAGGTGCTCTGAACCAAATCAAACAGTTTTTCAACTACACCTTTTAAATCTGGCCGATAAGCGGGAAGATTTTCAATTTCAATATGGTAACTCTCGCACAGGTTTTCCAGTGGGCCGCTGATGAATTCACTGCCTCGGTCTGTCATAATTTTGGTGGGCAGATGATGGCTCGGCCAGTCCTGCGGGTCAATGTCTATCCCGTGCTGATGGCAAAAACTGACCTTATCCGTAAAAGTGTTCTGAAGCAGCAGACGCAGCGCGTATTGCCCGCCCTCTAAACCAACATAAACGCCGGTAATCAGGCGGCTGTAGGCATCGACCATTGTGTAAATGACAGGTCGGCCAATAGGTTTGCGGGAAAGGCGGCTGACAATGTAGATGTCGGCAATGGTGGCATCAGTCATGTACACACCAATAGTATGCGCGTAATCGCAGACCGAGCCGGTAAACGGACGGTGATTGCGCTGGTAGGCTTTAAGCCCCTGTCTGCTGATGGTCTCGCTGATGAGGTCGCGGTTCTTGCGAAAGAAATAGCGGAACTGCCAGAACGTGGGATATTCTGGCTTCAATGTACCGTGTGTGTCGCAGTATTTCGCCCGTAGCATCATCTTGTAGGCAGTCTGCAAGCTCTGCCGCTGTGGGGTGTAGTAATACTTGTTCAGCGCCCAGCGGATGGCCTTTTCATCGGCAGTAAGCTCATGTTGTTCTGGCGCGGGACGCTCTGCGGGTAAAAGTGCATTTTTACTTTGGTATACCCAATAGCGCCAAAGGTATTGGAGTACCGTGCGGCGGGCAATGCCATGCTCGGCAGCAATCTGGCGGACAACCTCGTTGCGATGGGATTTATCATAGATACAGGCTCCTCCAACAGCGGCGCAATCAGGTCGAGCTTGCGATTACGCCCCTCGCGCTGGCGGTTGGTGATGTCCTCGTCCAGAACGAAAACAGAGTATGTTTCGGCAGGGACGGGCTGTAATTCTGCAAGCAAATCCGATGCAACGGGGTACGGCTCCAGAAAGTGTTGGCAGCTGACAACATAGCTCTGCTCTTCTCTGCAAAGCAAAACGCGGACATGTTCGCCGCTTTCAGCGGCAAGGATGTCAAGATTCCTCATGGCTGGTATCCTCCTTGTCGATGATGATACCCCAATCGGAGATGCCTTGCTGCTGCCAGTATCGGCGGGACAGTTCCAGCTTTTCAGCAACCGAGGGGCGGCTTAAATAAGACCGAAAGACAGCCTCACGGACTGCCATGTGCCCATCGTCATAGTGCAGAACAAAATCTGTGGTGTAGGTTTCGCTGGGAAGATTTAAGTCGTTGGCAGGAATATCATTGCAGAGGATAGGAACATTACATTCAAATTGAAAAATTGCCGGTTCTGCATCCAGCATTTTCGCGATGGCAAGCTGCACTTTGTCATACAGACAGCAGACGGCCTTACATTTGGTGAGCATGATTTTGGTACAGCGCTCTTTTTGGACTTGTTTTCGCATTTCTTTGACGCTCCCTGTTGTAAATTTGGGGCGTCCGTTCACCGAAGAAAAATCACCTGTGTCCTTTTGGGGTAACCCGCTGTTCCATATTTTCCAAGAATCGAACTGAAAAGAGCGAAATTTGGAAAAAGTGGAATTTCAGTGTGCCTTTTGGAAAATCTTGAATTTTTGCTTGCCTCATAGATTTATCGCTGTAATGGCATAAAGACGTATTAAGAGGCAAAACAGAATTCCACATTTTCCGATTTTCTATTGACCGTACTATATGCGCGGGCACACGAAAAAATCCAGAAAGGCGCAGAGGAAATCAAGAGAGCGCATAGGAGCTCGCTCCACTCCGTTCCGCTCGCAATCCGCCTAATCTCCAAGCCAACTCCAAGAACATTCCAAGTCCACACCAAGCAAATCAACGCATTATCTCATGTTTTCCCGCATGGGACAGAATGAGAGAGGATTGGAAACAAAAAAGAAAGCAGGCCCCAGAGCCGGATGGCGGAGGGGCCTGCGTGTGGATTCTTAACTTGTCTCTTTGTCCTTCGGTGAACGCCCTGTATCATAGTAATATAGAAAAGAATATAAGTCAATATGTGACGATAAACTGTAACTTTTATAAATGCACTTTTAAATTAAAAGCACTTGACAATACTGCCCGTTTAAACGTATGCTATATGTAAAGAATAACGAACGGATAGGAAGTGTTTTGCCATTTTAACTACGATGTATAAGCCGAAGAAAACATCGCAGGAACTTGTTGCGATGCTAAAGGATGAAAAGGGCATAACCTTTTCCATTATGTCAGAGACAGAGGCAGCAGAATATCTTTCCAAGAGAAATAATTATATGCGGACGGCCTCTTATCGAAAGAACTATGCAAAGCATGAGACCGGCGCGCAGGTCGGAAAGTACATCAATCTGGATTTTGCCTATCTTGCAGAACTGTCAAACATTGACTTCTACTTACGGGAGCATCTCTTGAAGATGTGCATTGATATTGAACATGCACTGAAAGTGGCACTGCTGGCAGAGATTGAGCAGAACCCGCAGGAGGATGGCTATAAAATCGTATGCGGCTTTTTGGAGAAGTATCCGCAGGTAAAGCGCTCGATTGAGCAAAAAGCAGATGCGATATTTACGGGTGACTTGATAAACAAATACTTCAATTTATGCTATGTGGTGGATAGCCGGACAAATGCTTGCTCGGTAAAAATCATCAATGTGGACTGCCCTGTTTGGGTGTTGGCGGAAATCATTAGCTTTGGCGATTTGATAAAGCTGTGTGAGTTCTACAGCACAAATTATCGTCAGTTCTTTGCAGTGGCGCTGGATAGGAACATTATCAACCCGGTAAAGAGTCTGCGGAACGCCTGCGCCCATAATAATTGCCTGTTTACTTCGCTTAGGCCAAGCAAAACAACCAGACCGCCGCAGGTGATTTCCAGAATGGCAGCGAGAGTTCCCGGCATTTCCAGAATAGAAAGAACAAAGAAACTTTCCAGTAGACCGGTGTTTGAAATTATCTGCCTGCTTTATGAATACCAATTGGTTGTGAGTCCGAAAGTTAAGGAAAATCGGATGGCTGCGTTGAAAGAGTTTGCAGATGGGCGAATGATAAAACATATGGACTATTTCACTGGGGATGATGGCAACCAGTTGGTAGAATCCACCTTACTTTTTATAAGAAAGGAAGTTGACTTTTTCTCATAATAGGCATATAATACTAATGTAATCAAAAAGATACTATATCTTTTGTGAGGACGACGTTACTGACGCCGTTCTCATTTTCTTTTATGTGTAATGAAATGCAGCCCGTAAGGCGATAAATGCTTTGCGAGCTGCATTTTTGTATCAGAAGGAAAAAGGTCGCTTGGAATTTGATGGAGGTTGGATTTATTGTTTTCCTTTTTTGGAAAAAGAGTTATATGTAAAGAACCTGCTTAGTGGTTATGCCACAAGCATTTTCTGCGTAAATTTTACAATTACAGGTGTTACAACAGAGACGCATACAATGATTCCAAAACCTACAATGTGAGAACAGACATTTTGCGATTGTTGCTGATGACGTGTGCAATAGTTTTCGTTCAAGGCAGTAAGTTTTTTCGGCAGTAGTACATGTCTTTAGCGGAAAATAATTATGCTTTGACTTTCTCATTTGTAAAGCTCCTTTGACGCTTTTTCAGATTCGTTGAACGCATTAGAAACTATGATGCTCATTTCATTGAATACTTCATTTTGCATAGAGCTTGGAGCATTTGTGACAGGTGTGATTGACTTGCTGTTCATGGCTGTCCTCCTTTTGTGCGAGTTTCTATATGATGTGGAAGTTGCTTGACAACTACTATTATAGCTGGTATTCTCTATTATGTAAATATCAAGTATGATATATAGATGACATAAATTCAACAAGAAATATCGGAGAATTATACAATGAATGATATAAACGAGAAGAAAGCTTCTATTTGGTGCGAGCGATTCGGTAGATTGATGAAAGAAAATGGATATACGCAAGAGGCGTTTTTGAAAGAATATAGAAAGAAATATGGCGGCGGGACACAGGCAAATGTTAGCCGTTGGCTTGGCGTGGGTCGTGTGATAAAAAAGGATGGAACACCTAAAGAGATAGGCTTTCCATCTTACGAAAACATGTTAAATATCGCGAATTTCTTTGGCGTGACAGTCGGATACCTTACGGGAGAAACAGATTTTGAAACGTTTGAAATGGAAAAAGCATGTAAGCAAATAGGAATAGATGAAGATACGGGGAAAGCTATTAAAGGTATAGTTACAGGAGAAAGTGTTGAGCCGTTTGGGAAATATGAGGCAAAAGAATTTGGAGCCGTATTTAAATACTTAGTAACAGCGAATAGTTTTCCTGTGCTCATAAAAAAGGTCAGAGAGTATGCGGAAAATGTCTACTACATGAAAAATCCTATCAATTATTTAGAGATAGCAAAACAGAAAATAAGCAAAGACATAATAGACTTGGCAATTCAATGTATAGATTATCAGGTAGAACACGATGATGAATATGGGAATATTGACGATTTTAAGGAAAATGGCATCGAACCGACAGAAGAACTATTGAAAGCCATCCGAATACTGAATGAAGCAGAGGACAAAGATGACGGAGAAGTGATGCTGTGCGAGCGGGATGTTGAACTGTCAGAATATAAGTTGCAAAAAGTATACTTCGAGATAATAAAGGAAATCGTATCCGATAAGAATTTGTCTCAAATGGCAATTCCACGAAATGAAGATACTAACTTGGCAAAAATCAAGTATGCCAATTAAATGTGTGGCTTTAGAGAGTAGAACGTAACTCCCCTTTATATTTGTAATACGTATTCCGTGCAATGCCAATAAGCTTAATGCAATCTGCATCGCTGAGTGTGCCGTCAAAATCCTTGCTGTACTTTTTGATGGCATCCTTGCAAGCGGCAGCTTTCTTGACAACCAATTTGCGGCCACGTTCCTGCCCTATCTGCTTGCCGTTTAGTTTGGCGGTCAGCATTCCCTCTCTTGTGCGTTGGTGCAGGTCGTCAACTTCCTTTTGAGCTTGCGCAAAGGCAAGGCGTATCTGCTCTTTGGCGAGGTCAACGGTGTACTGATTCAGTGCAGCAATGACCGAGGATACAAAACTGTCGGTAGCGGCATTGCCGGTTTTCAGCTGGGTGCTGATTTGCCGCTGGATGGTCTGGCGGTAAGTCTCCGTGTTGATGTGTGGTTCTTTGAGAAAGCAAAGCGTTACATTTTGGGCGTACAGGTCTTCGTATAGTTGGCAACCCTCGTCTGCATTACGGCTCATACGAGATACACTGTCGAATACGATGGTGTCCCCCAGTTGCACAATATGCAGCAGCTTGTCTAGTTCTTTGCGCCCCTGATATGTTGTGCCTGTGTAAACTTCGCGGATAATATGCGCGGTTGGATATGTTGCCAAAATGTTGCGTACTTGCCGTTCGATATTTTGCTGCGGTGTGGAAATACGGCAGTAACCATATATCTGCATGGCGGTATCACCTCTAAGGCTCGTTAATTTTGATACTGATAGTATACTTACTTTGTCATACGATAGCAAGCACTTTTAATACTACTTGTGCATAGCTTAAATTTGATACTGGAAATGATGGCGGTGGTCGTTTGTGTGACCGCCGCCATCGTTCTACTTTTCGGATGTGGCCGCAAGACTGCACCATGCGCAGGTTTTGCACTCGGCCATTTCCCCGCAAGGGGGAACGCCGGTATCTGGTTCGTATGGGCAGGAATGGTAATCGTATTGCATTGTAGTGCTCCTTATTAAAAGTGTACATATAAAAATGGCGGTCTACTCTCACTCGACCATTATCGCTGTTATTGTCACTTATTCGGCAACGACCATCTTTTCCATACAGTCGCCACATATTATGTTGATGACCTTGGTTGCTCGGCAACTGTTGCCACATTTGGGGCAGATATATTTGCGGGTACTGCTTGGCTTTTTCGTTCTGGTTTCCGCTCCTGCACTGCTGTTGCCGCCCTTGGGGAGCGTTCCGAGTACATCCAGCAGGTTAAGGCTCTCAACCATCTGGAAATCTTGCCAGCCCTGCTCCTCTACAAAATCCAGAAGTTCAAGGGCGGGGCTGGTAATTGTCCAGCCGTATTTAGGATGATGCTCGACTTCCAGACCGTGGGTTTCTGCGATATGCCGGAAATTCTTGTTGTGGTACACGCCGTTGTTGCTGGTATCTTTTATACCGTGTTCGGCGCAATACTGTGTACCATCTCATGAACTAATACGCCTGCGAGAAAAGCACACTCTTGATTTAAGCTGGCAGAGCTTATATTAATTTCGTAGCGCCGTTCTTCGCCTGTTTTCCAGACCTTACCAGTGGTGAAGTGCCCATACGCGCCAGCGGTCTTTTTTAAACTAATAACGACTTCCGGCAGTTCGCCGTCAAAAAAGCGGTTGTTAAGTGCTCGAAACATTTTCTCTAATTGACCTGCCACACGGCTTGTTTTAATCGTCTGCTTCATTTTCGCTGTCCTTTCGTCTTAAAAGTTTACTTTTAAATCCCCGCCGAAGCGGTTTGCAGGTTTGGCCCCTGCCGGCGAAAAGAAAAAGTAAAGCCCCCAACCCGGTGTCAACAGAACATGGAATATCGCAGCACTCCCCGCAAAAGTGCGAGAATATGCCGTGAAAGTCTGTTGACTTAGGGCTGGAGGGTTATATACTTTTTTGAGCGGCAGGGCCACGCTTCCCCGCCCCGCCGCAGCGGCGTACCGTACCATTTTTATAAAAAATACGATATGTATATATTGACATGGAGTATATTATATGCTATTATATACATACCGTATTACATAACGAATTGTATTTCGACTCGTAAGGGGGCGTTCTGATGAACCGCTATTTCATTTCAGATAAAGAAAGCGACATTCTGATTACTGTCGCAACCAAAGTTTTCGGCTTGAAAATCGGAGACATCATCAATATGGCAATCAAAAACGAGTTTCTGCCGATGACAGAGCCGTTCCGCACAGAGGCAACGTTCATTTTGCAGCGCCATGCAGAAAATCAGTTGGATGCGTGGGAAATCAAGCAGTCAATGACACGCGGCATCAGGGCGTTAGGAACACGCCCAGTGTACGATGCAGACCGTTTACAGGGCTTTTTTGCCAGATACCATCTGCATGAGGATGTAGAGAACTGCACCATTACAGAGAATGATGCCTTGTGGGAATCTGCTATCGAAGTCTACAGTTTTCTCGGCAAACAGATTCCGGCTGGTGGTATCAATAAAATTAACGGTGCGTGTTTGGTATGATGATATTTTTGCAGAGTGGGATATTCTGTGGGGTGAAAAGGCTGTGTACGATGTACTGGCAGCGCTGGCGTTTCGTTGTGTGCCGAGTCTGCCGTTCAGCTGGTTTGACGGTATCCAGTTCCTTGTAGGAATCGAGCGTGATGCAATGGGACAAGTGGTGCCGTCTGGCGAGTAGAAAAAAAGTAAGACCTGATACGCCTTTGCGATAGTAAGACGTACAGGTCGCAGCAAGGGCGGTGCTGATGCTCTGCGCGGGAGTGCAGAACTTGGCACCGCCAATCTTATAGGGGCAGGAACGGCGAAAAGTCGTTCCGATGGGGGCCGCAGCCCCCACTGACGGCAAGCAGGTCTTGTCGGCAGCGGGGAGTCCAGAGGGGTCACGCCCCTTTGGCAAGGTAAGCCCGCAAGGGCGGTGGGAGTTTCCGGGGAAACTGCCATACCTTGTATGGCACATCAGTCCGCGACTAAATGAGCTGCTTCATTGTGCAGGGCATTTCAAGGCGTGGACGGAGGGAACATGAACCCCGCAAAGGAAAGTGAAATTACAATGGCAAGTGTAGAGAAGTTTTCAGCGGGCGCAGTCCGCAATCAACTGCGGCACAATCGCCGCGAAATCGAACATTCCGCCAATCCTGACATTGACCCGTCTCGGCAGGGGCAGGACTATGTTCTGTCCCCCGATAGGGGCATGACCGAGTATGACTATTTTTTGCAGCGCAAATCGGAACTGTACTGCTATAAACGCGATGATGTAAAGGTTATGGCTGGCTGGGTCGTGACCGCCCCGCAGGATTTAGCCCCAGAGCGCTATGACGACTTTTTCTGCGCAACATACGATTTCTTGGCAAATCGCTATAGCGAGGAAAATGTCGTGCAGGCCATCGTCCATGATGACGAGGGTGGCCAGCCGCATTTGCATTTTTGCTTTATCCCTGTTGAGGAAGATTTGAAGCACGAGCAGGGCTACAAAATCTGTGCAAATGATGTTCTTGACCGCCGCGAACTGCGCAATTTTCACCCAGACCTGCAACACTACCTGAACGAACACGGTCTAGAAGATGCCCGCGTTATGACGGGCGTAACCAAACGGCAGGGCGGTAACCGCACTGTCGCGCAGCTGAAAGCCGAATGCGAACAGGACTACCGGCAGGAAGTAGAACAAACTGCGCTGTATTTTGGCGAGTCGTCCGGGCTGCAGCTTCACTTTTGAGGTGTAGCTATGAATCAGGCGGTAATGATTATCAACTGCTACCTGTACGGCGCAACGGTGGTAATGCTCCTTGTGCTGCTACTGATAGTATATTTGCGCGGACAGGTGAACCATTTTCCAAATCCGTTTCTAAAAAAGAATCTTGTGTATCGACATCCGGCGCAAGCAAAAGGGATTCTGTTTGGCAAGAAATTCGGTCTGTTGGGCTACTCCCCCGAACAGGACGAGGGACATATTCTCGTACTGGGGCCGTCTGGGACAGGCAAGACAAGTGCTTTGCTGATTCCAACATTGCGCAGTTGGCAGGGTACGGCGCTGGTGGTGGATATTTCCGGCGATATTTCAGCGAATGTCAACACGCCCAACAAAATTGTATTCGACCCGACGTCAGAAAGTTGTATCCCGTATGATGTGTTTGCCTCAATCAGTGCCGTAACGGATGACACTGAGCGGCAGGAGCGCTTGGAGCAACTTGCCTACCTGCTGTTGCCGGATAAGGCAAATGACAGCGAGGCGGGCATATTTTTTACGAAAATGGCCGAAAAATGATAACGGCAGCGCATTATTTGCTACTACGGCATGGGCTGGGGCTTTGTGGAAATCTGCGAGTTTTTTTCTCGGTCACGATTGGCGCAGTTTGCTGAACGATATTGCAAGCAGCAGAATCCGATTGCTAATATGTTCATTAGTTCCTTTGCAGGCGCGTCAGAGCAGAACACGGCGGGCTGTAAACAGGCGGCAGACGATGCCTTAAAACTGTTTGCCACAAACGAAAAAATTAAAAATGCACTTCGAAAATCAGCCAGCTATGAGCAGTCAATCAGCCCGGCTACGCTGGAAACAAACAGCGTTTATATCTATATCCCTGATGAAAAGCTCAAAATTTATGGCGACCTGCTGCGCATTATCACGGCCCAGTCAATGGAATATTTTTCATCCAGACCGCCAGAGCATAAGAAAATGATTCTGTTTTGTTTGGATGAATTTGCTTCGTTTGGCAAGCTGCAAATCACCGAGGCCCTGCGTAAGCTGCGGAAACGGCATATCCGCATTATGGTGCTGACGCAATCGCTGGCTGACCTTGACATGATTTACGGTAAAGATGAGCGCAAGGCAATGCTCGGAAACTTCAAATTTTACGGTCA
>ENA-OPYX01000783-OPYX01000783.1-human-gut-metagenome-genome-assembly--contig:-NODE-783-length-18255-cov-3.070830_pt1 | contig 18255 bp, 13 predicted proteins | sample MGYA00242639_ERZ504486 | MGnify/ENA primary metagenome ERZ504486 (study PRJEB26092, sample SAMD00036296) | human gut metagenome | host: Homo sapiens | study: EMG produced TPA metagenomics assembly of... | reverse complement strand
AGACAGGAAATCCAATCAAAGTTACAGGTAACAATACTTTACTAGGCAATGCTAATCCTGATGCTTTATTAGGATGGAGCAATACCTTTACTTACAAAGGATTTACTTTGTATTTCTTGATTGATGCACGTATCGGAGGAGATGTCATGTCATTGACACAAGCACATCTTGACGCAATGGGAGTCAGCAAAGAATCCGGAGAATCCCGTGATCGCGGTTATGTGGAATATGAAGGCATCCAATTCAAAGATGTTCCTAACTTCTATGGTACAGTCGGAGGACGTAACGGCATCTCAGAATACTATATGTATGATGCAACGAATGTACGCTTACGAGAATTGACACTAGGCTATTCATTCCCGGAAACCCTCCTTGCCAAAACCAAATTCATCAAAGGATTAGATCTCACATTGATTGCACGTAACTTATTCTTTTTGTACAAAGATGCTCCATTTGACCCGGATGCAACTTTATCAGTAGGTAATACTCTGCAGGGCGTTGATGTTTTCGGCATGCCGACTACACGTAATATTGGTTTCAACGTTAAATTTACATTCTAATTTTAAAACAAAGACATTATGAAAAGTTCAAAATATATTTCAATTTTATGCGTGGGAAGCCTTCTGAGTTTAGCCTCATGCACAGACGGATTCGAATCTGACAATAAAATCAACGGTAGTTTTGATGATACCGTAAAAGAATATGATTTCCAAAAATACACTACTAACTTTGAGACAATTCAAAAAGGTATTTATTTTAACTACGACTGGGGAGAAGGCACCACTTGGCCTTGGCAGACATTCCAAAACTTGAATCATGATATGTTCTCAGGATATTTTCATGATTTTGCCTCCAAATTCAGCGATAAAAATACAGTATATGCATTAGAGGCCGGATGGACAGCCAGTGCGTGGAATTATACTTATAATTATATATTTCCAGTAGCCCATAAATCAACATTAATTACACAAGATGAAGCCAAATACAAACATTTTTATGGTGCGACCCTTATTTTAAAAGTAGAAGCCATGCACCGTATAACTGATACTTATGGCCCTATTGTCTATTCTAAATTCGGAAAAAACGAAACAAACTCTGTTGATACCCAAGAAGAAGCTTATAAAGCATTCTTTGATGATCTGGATAAAGCTGTAGACGCATTGGATACTTATTTGAAAGAAGGCGGCAAAGAAGATGGCGTGAAAAGCATTAATATGTGCAATTGTCCTACAGCCAGCAGATGGATAAAATTTGCCAATTCATTACGTCTTCGTCTAGCTATGCGCGTATCTAATGTAAATAAGACACTTGCTACCAGTGAAGCCCGAAAAGCATTAGAAAACTCTTATGGTGTCATAGAATCTTCTGATGAAAACATACAAATCTCCGGTAAGGGGTATCAAAACCCGTTAGCAGGTGTTGCCGGTTGGGGAGAAACCTATATGGGAGCAACAATAGCTTCTGTCCTAAACGGTTATGAAGATCCACGCATCAGTATATATTATAATCCGGCGACATTGGCAGAGCATACAGAGGAATATCTAGGAGTACCTCAAGGAGTATATGCCAAGGACGGTGACCCCAATTATTACCAAAGCTATTCCTTTATCAACACCCAAACAATCACAGCATCCACACCCGCCGTTCTTCTGACAGCAGCAGAAACTTGGTTCTTACGTGCCGAAGCATCTTTACGAGGTATCAATCCGAAAAACGAAAGCGCAAAGCAATGTTATGAAACCGGTGTCCAAACTTCATTCAGCCAATGGGGTGCCGGAGATGCAAGCCTATATCTGACAAGTAAAGGTAAACCGACAGATTACATTAATTACGCAGCAGGCCCCGGAAAAGACATGAAAGCATTAATAACCACCACTCCCAATTTTGACGATGCAGTTAATCAAGAAGAACAACTTGAAAAAATTATCACTCAAAAATGGATTGCTTGCTGGCCAGAAGGCATGGAAGCATGGGCAGAACAGCGCCGTACCGGATATCCGAAATTATTCAAAGTACAAACCAACAACAGCAATGGTACAATTGATACAGACATCATGATTCGCCGCCTCCCCTTCTCACAAGATGATGCCAAAAAAGATCCTGAGCAGTATAAAAATCTGTGTACGGCTCTTGGTGGTGCAGACAATGGCGGTACACGGCTATGGTGGGACACAGGTAAAAACAACTTTTAATTCATATTTCAGTAACAACTATTATTTATAAGAGAGATTTTTAAATATTTCACTTAATCAAGGTATTAGCATAAGGCAAAAAGATTTCATAAGACGGGGAGCGTGATGTTTCCCGTCTTTTTCTGTTTTTCATACGGCATTCTATTTTATTTTTCTATCTTTGTTCAAGCTATGAAATAACATACCTATACAGCAAACTTTTTCCGGATATTCATCGTTTAACTGAAAAAAAATATATGAAAAAAGTTTCTAAGTAATACTATCGTACAACTGCTTATTGCCGTAATTATCGGACTGTTGGCAGGCTTTGTTGTTAATGACGCAGTGCTGGAAGTCGTTATCTGTATAAAGCACATCACGGGACAGATTATATTTTTCCTGGTTCCCCTTATTATTCTGGGATTCATAGCCCCCTCTATTGCCCATTTGCGCAGCAATGCATCAAAGATGCTTTTATTCGCTTTCAGCATAGCCTACCTATCATCTATCGGAGCCTCTTTTTTTCGGAGCAGCCGTAGGTTACAATGTGATTCCTTTTCTGCATATAGCCGATGATGCCAATACACTGAAAGCATTGCCGGAAAATTTACTAAAAATAGATATTCCACCGGTCATGAATGTTATGACGGCCCTTGTACTGGCAGCTTTGATAGGACTTGCTACTGCTTGGGTTAAATCGGATGAAATATCAAAACTACTGGATACTTTTCAAAAGATGGTACTTGAATTGGTGAAAAGAGTACTGCTTCCCGTACTTCCCGTATTTATTGCCGCTAACTTCTGCATTCTTAGCTATCAGGGAGCTGTTACGAAGCAGTTACCGGTATTCCTCTCCGTATTGATAGTTGTTATTGTTTGTCATTTCATCTGGCTGTCATTGCTTTATTTCATTGCAGCTGTTTACTCAAGAAAAAATAGTTGGCAGGTATTGAAATACTATGGTCCTGCTTACCTCACAGCATTAGGTACAATGTCTTCAGCAGCTACGCTGGGAGTGGCGTTGGAATGTGCCCGCAAAAGCCCTATCCTTCGAAAAGAAATCAGTGATGTGACGATACCTTTATTCGCCAATATACACCTATGCGGCTCTATCCTGACAGAAACCGTATTTGTACTCACTGTATCCCAAATGCTTTATGGAAGTATGCCCAGTATATTACAAATTACTTTATTCATCCTGTTATTAGGATTATTCGCCATCGGTGCACCGGGAGTACCGGGGGGGAACAGTACTTGCCTCTTTAGGGCTAATCATCTCTGTTCTTCACTTTAATGAAGCCGGAACGGCATTACTACTTACGATTTTTGCATTACAGGACAGTTTCGGAACAGCTTGTAATATTACCGGAGATGGGGCACTAACGCTTATTACAGATACTTTCGAAAAAAGATAGCTTCGAAGCCGAAGGCTTTTAAATAAAGGCTCTCTAATAACTATCTTTTTACTTAAGGGTTTTGTAAAGTTACTTTTTTTGATATTATTGCAAATATTCTCAACCCATACTAACCACAAATCAAAAATAGATACTATGAAACGAAAAACACTTAAAAGAAAAATTTCTATTGTTGGCATTTTGGTTTTTGTCAGTATGATAGTTTATTCATGTTGGCAAGATGAATGGTCCTCCAATGTAACTGATGAAGTTATTTTTGACAGCAATAAAGAATTGACCATTGCTAAAGCAGAACAATGGTATAATGCCACCAATTCCTCAGCTACTACAGTTAGATCCTTAAGTGCTGACGGGCGAATTCCAGCAAAGCCTAATTGGAACAAGGCTAAAGAAAGTAGAAAAGGAGATTTAGAGGTAGTCGAAACGACTCTAATGACAAGCGGTAGTACATTTTTTATGGATAACGAGACAAAAGAAAAATATGAACTACAAGATGATTTGGATAAAATATATAATGTAGCACGCATGGTAATATTGAAGAATCTAGAAACAGGTGAGATTTACAACTTCATCATGGTATTCATAGGTACTTATGATTATTTGATGCATACCACCTCTTTTGAAAACAATTCTTATTTACATCGTGAAGCTGATTTTGATGGAAAAGTTTTATTCTACAATTTCAATTATGGATTGGTAAATGGTTGGAAATATGAATCAGGGAAAATAACAGCCTCCATTTCTCCGGGAACAGAGGAAGGATACCGTATGAGTTTGCAAAGAGGAAGAGGACAATCCGTATGTAATACGGAAATAGACTGGATGGAAAAGCGGAATTGTCATAATGATATCGTTTGGGATCATGAACTGGGGCTGCCCGGCATCGATGTAATTTGCGACAAGTATTTACATCCTGAGTATCATGAAGTTTGCGTTTCATTGGATGATGACGAAATGGATGGCGGAGGTGGTGGATATAATCCTCCTTCAAATCCTCCTGAAACACCTCCTACTCCTTGTAAACGTGCTAAAACATTGTCGCAGGACGCAGCATTTAAATCGCGTATAAAAGATGTGTATAGAAAAACATTTTCCGCAGGCAATACTGTGGAGCAAGGCTTTATACAGACTTCAGACGGGCAAACTATTTTCCCGAACGTACAAGAATCAGGAAGTGCCAAATTCACAAATGATCAAATAGCAGGAAAAGAAATCATGGAATGGTACCATTCCCACCCTACAGGCTCTATGATTACTTCATGGGCAGATTTAAAGGCTTTAGCTATACGATACCAACAGGGATATGTGAAATCAGAGAATTTTACTTATGGAGTAGTTTCAGAGTTCGGATGTATGAGTATTATGATAACTTCTCCCACAGATTTTAATACTTTCGCTACCAAAGTTCGAAATGGTGAACTTTCCGAAAGTTGGAACGCTTATATAGTTGGTGCAAGCGGAGGGGGAGTTGATGAATGTATAGGTCAGTTGCTTAAATTTTTAGATCGCAATAACTCCGGTCTGTCAGTGATGTTTAGTTCGAATATTGATGAAAGCAATCCGACTTGGAATGCTCAGGAACTAGCTTCTAATGGGAAATCTGTAAATATGGAATGTAACCAATAAAAAGAAAAGTCATGAAAAGAATAGAATTTGTTTTGTGTTTGTTTTTTATCAGCACAGTTAGTTTTGCCCAAAAGGAAATTGCTCCAACAAAAAACTTGGATGCTTATATCGGGACTTGGATGTATCAGTCAAATGATACGATTTTTAAAATAGTTCTTAAAAAAGGATATGCAGAGGATCAACACATGATTATAAATGGTCTTATGGGAGGATATTTTCTATCAGTGAAGGGAATAATTGTAGAAAACTATTTTAGTATCAGAGATACTATTTGGCACTTGGACAAAAAAAAGGGAACTCAAGATTTTTCTATCTGGGCTTCAAACAATGCTACCAGTTTGGACTACATTGATCCTAATCGAGTCGGAGTTTTATTTTACGACCAACGGAAGAAGCACTTCGGCGGAAAAGGGATATTAGGCGGAAAAATACTTCTGCTTTCTTCCGATAAAATTCGTTGGCATCTGGATGAAAAATTAGGATTAGCCCTTGAAGAACCGGATGAATATACAGAACTGATAGGATTTTCTGTTCCTTCGGACGTGATAATGACTAAAGAGAAAGAACAATGATGTGAACAAAGACAACAAAATGTATCAAAAGCCAATGGAGAACCAACAGTAACCCCTGGCTTTTGGTACATTTATTTTCATAATCTTACAGCAAACTTGTTATTTCAAAACCTCATCCAGCTTTTGTTGCAAAGCCTCCCCTTCCAATCCTACAGCCAAGATCACCCCATTGGGGTCCAACAAGAAATTCATAGGAATCCAACGAATAGCATACTGCACGGCTGCATCCGATTTCCAGTCCTTCAAGTCTGAAACATGAGTCCATGCCAATTGATCTTTCTCAATAGCGGCCAACCAAGGTTCTTTCTTACGATCCAAAGAAACTCCTAAAATAGTAAAATTCTTATCCTTGTATTTATTCCAGGCAGCAACAATATTCGGATTTTCCTTGCGACAATCAGGACACCAGGAAGCCCAAAAATCAATCAGTACATATTTTCCTCTCAAACCGGATAATGTGACAGGATTACCGTCTACATCGGGCAATGTAAAATCCGGAGCCACAGCACCGACCTGAATATCTTCCATCCGCTTGATAAAGCCATCTATTTGACTGACATACATGGTTTCATCCAATGAAGCATCCAGTTTGGCACGCAATGCCTTCATTTCTTCCAAATTCAACTTATAAGCGAAATCCTTCACTATGAAATAAGGGGTAACAGCAGATGCCGGGTGAACAGCAACCAGACTATCTATGCTATATCCATCCTGACGAGTCAAAGGAGCATTTTGTGCATACAGATCATTAATGGCAGAACCTGTCACTGTCAGTATCTTTTCTGATTCATTCATCTTCAACTGCATCTTTTCGTTATCTAAAAAGAATACCAACGGACGTTTGCTATCCCTAAACGTAGTCAGCCCATAAGCCAATGGCTCAGTACAAACACCTTCAAATTTGAAAGTACCGTCAGTAATCACAGCCGAATCCACAGCTATGAACGATTTATCCTGATATTTTTTCAGATACACCATTCCATCTTTAACATCCGATATTTCTCCATTCAGAGTATATCCTTTTTTTCTCTTCGCCACAGGACAGTACAGTCATAGCCAGTACACCAGCAAAAAGCACATTTACCATTCTTTTCATCTCTATCTTCCTTATTATTATAACTCGTCAAAAATAAATATTCCTATGCAATTATGCAAACTCCACCGTTCCTATTTGGAAATTAACTCTCCCTGAGTTACCTTTGTAACTTCAACTAACTATTATATAACCTATGAAAAAACTCCTATTTCTAGGCGCTCTCCTGTTGTCAACAGTATGTATGAACGCCCAAACTTCCGAATATTATCAGGAAGCAGCCAATCCTATTGCCACCAACCCCACTTTATGGGCGAAAGTTACAGCTCCACAAATCAGCTGGGGAAGCACAGACATCCGCTATAAGAAAGAGGAACCGGCTCCCATCCATAGTGCGCAGAAAAGTATGAATCTTACTGCATGGAAAGGTGAGAAAATTTCAGCCCAACTGGTAGTATGGACTCCCAAATCGCTAAATGACTTGACTTTCATGGTCAGCGATTTAACCTCAGGCAGTGCAACCATCAGTAAAGAGAATATCCGAACAGGCTTTGTCCGTTACGTTATAACCGATGAACTGAACAAAGACGGTTTGGGCGCATGTGGCTATCGAAACAGTGCTGATTTTGACTCAACTTTAGTAGCAGATGTAATAGACCATATCACTCCTACTCTAACCCTTCCCGCCAACTCCACCCAAGGGGGATGGATCAGCGTAAACATCCCTCAGGGCACTAAAGCCGGGAAATACACAGGAACCGTCACAGTGAAAGCCGACGGTATCACCTTGTCTGAATTAAAACTGAACCTCCAAGTGAAGAACCGTACTCTGCCTCCTCCTTCCGAATGGACTTTCCATCTGGATTTATGGCAGAACCCTTATGCAGTATCCCGTTACTACAATGTGGAACCGTTCAGCAAAAAACATTTCGATTTGATGCGCCCATTGATGAAACTGTATGCCGATGCAGGTGGTAAGGTAATCACAGCCTCCATTATGCACAAGCCTTGGAACGGACAGACCTATGATGCTTTTGAAAGCATGGTCACTTGGTTGAAAAAAGCGGATGGAACCTGGTATTTTGACTATACCGTATTCGACAAGTGGGTGGAATTTATGATGGATCTTGGTGTCAAAAAACAAATCAGTTGCTATTCTATGGTTCCCTGGCGCCTTTCTTTCCAATATTTTGATCAGGCCAGCAACTCTTTCAAATTTCTGGACGCCAAACCGGGTGAAGTTGCTTATGAAGAATTTTGGATGAATATGCTGCAAGATTTCTCAAAGCATCTGAAAGCAAAAGGCTGGTTCGATATCACTCACATTGCGATGGACGAACGCCCGATGAAGGACATGCAGGAAACACTGAAAGTGATCCGTAAGGCTGATAAAGACTTTAAAGTTTCTTTGGCAGGAACTTATCACAAAGAACTATTGGATGATCTGAATGACTATTGTATCACCATTGCCGAGAAATTTACTCCCGAAGAGATTGAAGCGCGCCGGAAGGCAGGCAAAGTAACTACTTATTATACCTGCTGCACAGAGCCCCGCCCCAACACTTTCACTTTCAGCGAACCTGCCGAAGCTGAATGGCTGGCATGGCATAGTGCGAAAGAAAATCTGGACGGATATCTTCGTTGGGCTTTAAACAGCTGGGTGAAAAATCCCCTACAAGACAGCCGTTTCACAGCTTGGGCTGCCGGAGACACGTATATGATTTATCCGGGCGCCCGTTCATCCATCCGGCTGGAACGCCTGACAGAAGGAATACAATTTTTTGAGAAAGTACGCATTCTGAAAGAAGAATTTGAAGAAAAAGGCAATAAAGGAGCTATTAAGAATATAGACAAAACCTTGAAAATGTTTGATGAATCAAGCATGGATAAGATTTCTCCTACCACTGCCGTAAACAAGGCAAAAGAGGTTATCAACCGATACTAGAATAAATATTGAAAAAAGAATAGGAACCTTAGAAGCAATCATTTATCATATTGCTTCTAAGGTCCCTATTCGTAAACCATTCTTGATTCTGTTTTAATCTTCCTCATTCTGAATATACCACGTCCATCCATTAATGTTAATCTGAACAGCATTCCATGCAGTTGAGTCAGAAAAAAAGAATATGATTTTATATTCATCCTCACGATCTAAATATTCCTGAGGTTTCATCTTATTCCCTTCCATACTTGTCAAAATAAGAAAATCCGTCAGATTAATATCAAAGACTTTCTTCCCGGTTGCTTTCTCCGTCACAACAAACCGTGCAGGCCTGTCCTCCATCAACCGCATAGTGTTCAATTCGACCGCCGCAGCCGACGGATTCTTCTGTTCCATAAAATAAGGTTGAAAACTCAGCACATCATCGTCCAGTAAGGAATTATCATGTCCTAAATATCCATTGGATTCTATAATCTCATAATCATAGTCATGCATATTGATGGTCCATCCGCTAGTATCGGTACTGCGGGATTCCCCCGAGGAAGAGCCTTGGAATATAAAACGTATCTTATTAGTATCCTTTATCAAATTGATTACCTCCATCTGATTTGCAGTACCTGTGAACTTCACATGATTGATACCGCCATACCACAGTGGTTCCAACTCTTTATTAATGACAAGAGACTCCTCACGCATCAACTGGAGTTTCATTTCTGTAAGGGTTGTTCCACCGTTAGGAATAGTTATCTCATAGGAATCATGTGCCCCTGCCCAAGCCAGCAACTGGTATTCGCCTACCGGAAGTTTTACCTCCATAGTATAGTATCCTGTAGCCAAAACCTCTCCTTCCTCAACCTGACTGAACAAATACCTTCCATCCTTATCAAAGATGTACAATTCCACTCTGTCTACCTGTGTATGGAAAGCATCTGTATGAAGCATATTATAATCATATTTGAACTTTACCAACAATCTACATTCCGGCAACCTTTCGTCAAAGCTATTGCATGAGAACGTCAATAAAGAGACAGCCAACAGGACTATCAAAGTAGCGGAAGTTCTAAGGCTTTTTAGTTTCATATTCATCAGTTTAAATGATTTGCTTATGTATTATTTCCTGCAGGAGTAGATTGACTCTGCCCGGGAACGGTTTGCTATACGTATTCAGGCACATTCAATGCACCCCTACAGGAATCCACTCAGTCTACACATCTCATTAACAATCGTCTTCCGTACAGTAATGGGATATATAGTTCCCAGTATCTTCAATTCCAAGCCGCCCTTATCTTAAAAAGAGGGAGTTAAAGTTTATAATCCGCTTCTTAAAATTCTTCTTCCTGAGTGTACCAAGTCCATGGATTGACATTAATCTGGATCGCCAGAAAAGAGCCGTCCTCCTCATCGGGATCAGTACCGGGCGTAGGTATTTCCGGATATCCCGGATTATTGAACTTATTAACATTGATATCATAAACGGAATTTCTCACCACCCCAAATTCACCGAGTTCATTCAAGGCCTTATCCGTATCATCATGTTTAATCATGATTTTATAATAACTGATACCATCGGCATAATAATTGAAATTTTCCACTGCCCCTGCACCTTTTCCTTTTATTTCATCAATTTTACCATTGAATGTGATTACCAAAGCATCTACATTAACACCGGAATCCAGAAGAGATACTTTACCTATTCCTTTACTATCCAAATACACATTCAAAGCATCTGTCAATGTAGTAGTAACAGAAGGTTTACTAGTACCGATGGCGTCATATTTACTTCTCAATTCAGCTTCAATCCATTCTTTCAATGTATCAAAAGTATAAAAGCCACCATTAATTCTCATAAAATCCTTATTCGGATCAGGTGTTCCTAAATCTGTTGTATGAGGCTTTTTAAATGCTTTCGGCAAAAATTCCACTTTCAATAATACTTGCGTAGTATATTGATGAAGATTATGAATACTGGTCTGAGTATTTTCAAGACAATACTGGCTTTCTCCCGGATCATTGACAATTGCCACATCATTACTAATTACCATATAATCCAGACCTCCATTCTGATTATCATAATTAGGGTCTTTTCTATACGAACCAATCTTATATTGATCAAAAGGAGTAATACAAGTTCCACGTCCACCGTTGGCCGGATCCTCATTCCAAGTCAATATTCTTTCGGATACAGGAAAAAACTTTGTATTCGTAATATTCAAAATCCATTTGGGATTTGCAATAGTAGCCACATCACTCTCCTGCTTTACATATACACGCACCTTGGCTACGACACGGTCAATGTGAATAGCCAACGGACTGTTCTTAGCCAATTCTTCAGTTTTATACAATGCAAGGTCAGCATCGGTTCCATCTGTTGTTGAAACTGAAGGTTCCAGCCTTCCTTTTGCATTCGACATCATAAAGCTGCCATTCTTCGCTACATTTTGTGTCACATCCGCTCCTAACGACAAGGCAAGAACACCATTGACCGTACTATAAGAAGCCCCTGTTCCAAAAGAGCCTTTAGCCGGGAAACCTGCTCCGGGATTTGCTATTATCAAGATACGCTTTGATTTTGCATCCACTTTGAAAGGCTTACTTACCCCTCCGTTAGGCTGTCCTGGATTACCGGCTTCGACACCTGTCAACTCAATATCATCCGTCAGTTGCTCACTTGCATCAAAAAAAATAGACTCTGACAGTAGAAACCGATGACTCCTCAGCAGTACCGTCCTCCTTATTAGGATCATGCAATGCACGAGATCTTGATACAGAAGGTGTCTTTATATCCAATGCCACCCATGCATTTCCTGTTGGATTCGTTACAATCCCGGTATCTTGTTCCAGGAGTACATCATCACTGCTACATGCCGCAAATTGCTAAAGCCGCAATTGCTGACATTAATACGTTTTTTCTTTCTCATTGTTTTACAATTTATTAAAGTGTTTTCTAACTAAATTATTTACTCTTCTCTGTTCCATTTTAATAACATCCGACTTCTTTTCCGCTAATTCCAACAAATTCTTTTTTGGCGGCATCAAGTCCGGAATCAGCAGCATTTTTGAAATACTTTTCAGCTGATTCATCATCTCCTTTCAGCAACATCCAGACTCCCATCGCATTATCATATACCGGCTGGTTTCTTTTTAAATTCACCCTTTTCAGATATCTTTCCGCTGAAACCAGATCATTACGTGAAAGGGATGCAACAGCAGCATTGATACCCGCCACTTCATCTTCCGGATACATACGGGCAGCAGTCTCAAAAACCTCCAGAAATTCAAGTGAATTTTCCGGATAACTATTGGCCACCAAAAACATTTCATTCAAACTTAAATTCTGCGGGCGCTTTTTAAACACTTCCCTAGCCTCATCAACTTTGAAATTCTTCACTTCATAGTTTACCTTACATATGGCGACACGGAGTTTAGGATAAACACTCCTCAACAAATATTGATAGGGGATACCTCCACGAAATTCTCGCAACTTCAATTTTAAGGTTTGGTCATAGGGGTTGTTTGTAATCATGTTCAATAACTCTTTTCGGTAATCAATATTTGTATGTTGGAGTGATTTTTACCAAGCCTGCCCAATTTTCTCCACCAAACAAGATATTGTATTGGGAACGGGGAAAGTCATATAAGCCTGCCAAATAATCACGAAGCGCCAAAGCGCGTCCTTCAGACAACCGTTTATTATTTGCCAACGAACCTTCCGGTGAGGCATAACCGATAATATCCAAACTTTTCACTTGAATATCAGCGTCTGCTTTCAGTTCGTCAATCATCGCACGAAGCTTGGCCAGTTCCTGCGGATTATTCATATATTCAGGACGGATATCCTACTTTATTCACTTCAAAATCTAAAAAACATTCCGCCTGTACATCTCTCTGTTTTACCTGTTCTACAACAGGCCTGATATAGGCCAGATGAGGAGTTATCACATAGGGAATCAGAGGATACTCCAATGTTACTTTTTCCATCAAAGGTTCTATTTCCATCCATGCAGTTTCACCGCAACCGCACTCGTCACGCCGTATATTCAGACAGGCATCTGCCATCCATGTCTCGTAAGGCAAGTGATATTGATAAGAAATCATCGCATTTTCCTTCCAACTATCTTTTTCACAATATAGGGGAAGTCATAACTTGCTTTTCCCGGTTAGTCATAAGAGTCAGATATCGTTCATAAGCTTTGTATTCATCTCTTCCTTTCAATGAAATACGCGGTAAATTAAGAGTACATGATGCAGAAACCAATTGAGGAATCCAATCAGCGCCACGAGATGTGTTCATCTTTACATCTTCCAACACCATATCCATTTCTATATAGAGTGAATCACCCACCTGTTCCAAGCGTACGGGATGTATAGTGACAGTACCTGTAAAAGAGCGGTTCTGTCCTACAACCGGATGCTTGATAAAGCAAAAAGCAAGCAGTACATATGCTATGATATATCTATTTCTTTTCATTATGGTTCAATTATTTGATTATATAAATAAGTGATATACTTGCCTTTGTAGGACCAAAATAGTTTCTTCTACCTGATTTCAGTTTAGTGCCACATTCCGCACAAGGATACTTATCATATACAATATGCGCATATCCTATTCCCAAAGACGCCTCCAAACTCCAACGTTTCTTCAAAATCCATGAATGTCCTATTGAAATGCCTCCGCCATACAGGTATCCCTGATAACGATTGTCTTGCATATTCTTACTGATGAATCCCCAATCAGGAAATCCTCCTACATTGAAATCGGCATAATGACCATGCAAACCCACAAACGTGCGATTGAAACGCTCACAAAACCAATAACGGGCTTCCGGTTGTATTCCCCAATGACGCAAACGCCTGCCATTACCCGGTTTCCAAGGATTATAGTTGAGGGGAACATCCAAAGTCCACTGACGTGACAATCCCAATTCCACTCCCATATTTAGAGTTGAAGTGGCATCATAGAGCAGATTGCTCTTCACTGCAATACTCTGTGCATTACTTCCGGTCAGAAAACAACCCGATATAAAGAGAATGAATAGTATTTTCTTTTTCATCTACATTACTTTTAATTTGAGACAATCGTTTTACCTTTCTGAGTGATATTAATCTTAACACGCTGTGTGGTACGGATACCGGAAGAATTATCAGGAGCTTTTATAGTGGTCAGATACACCAAGCCGTTTCGGGATGCCGTCCCTTCATTAGCTGTTACCTCCATATAAATTTTCCCATCATCTACTGTTATCCGATCTGTTATATTCCGTCCATCGCTTGATGAAGGACGTAGCTTTATCCAAGTCTTGGGATTATCGGCCCCATCCTCCACATAAGCAGTCAGACAATAAAAATTCATATCATAACTATCCACATCTTCAGTAGTAGGCATATATTTCAAAATCAGCCCTTCTTGGGGTACAGCAAGTCTTTGCCTGACGCGAATCTTTTTCTCCAAATTGCCTAATTTCAAGGTGATGTATGCGTTCTTCCTATAAATTCCTCCCTCATCCGTCTGATAATCTTCATGCAGCCTCAATTTGGAAGTGATTAAGGATTCTACCTGAGTAATATTAGGGTCAGGTGTACTCCCTTCCACTATAGGTATTCTTGCCCCATCAACCGGGTTAATCAGTGAAAAAGCATCATCCACTTCTATATGATTATCACCAATACGACATGAATTAGGAAAGTTCGTTTTACAATTAGTAGCCACACTAGTTACTTCATAAATTTTATCTTCACTGGCATAAGCTATAAATACTGAATTACTTACCCCCAAATAAAAATCATTGTTGGATATCATTTCATAAGAGTAACTATCATCAACTGATAACTTATAATCCAAATCAACATTGGAAGCTTTGGATGCCTTGGCATCCTCTACCGTATCATAACCGGGCCCCTTAGCTTTGATAATGGTAAATGTGTATGAATGATTGCGCAAAATATCCATGAGATTATAGTTTCCATCAACCAGCACCAACTTATAGAAATAGTCTTTATTCTCATAAGTTCCTTCCACAATCAAGTAGGTATTGTTCTGAATATCGGACTCATACAAATATAACGGTTTCATTTCCGTACTTTGTCCCACCGCCGAATTATCCGTCACTACCAAAGAAGAACCATAACCAGTCTGACAATATTCCGTCAAGTTTGCCATATTATTCATAACTGTACCATCCTGATTATGCAATCGCCCTTGTCGAGGTACATTGACTACTGCTGTAATTCCTTTCAAATAAAAGTTATCGGCTTTATTAGCTACCACCACTTTTGCTGCTACACGAATGAGCTCTATAGTACTCCCATCACTATTTTCAATCCGTGTTGTAGTATCTATTTTGTCTACTCCAAGCAAATAACTCATAGGAATAGTCTTTCCGTCATTACTAAAAGGAATGACAGAGGTTGCAGGGCTTTCTAACGGTTCAGTCAGGATTTTGGCACAAACTTCGGACAATGTCGTTATCCCCGGTATCATATTCATCCGTAGATCCGATTCTGTAAATAAATATTCAGTCACATTATTTCCATAATAAAACTTATCATTCAATGGATTCGCCAATATCAGTAACTGATACTTGCTATTGCCGGACTGTTTGGTCAATATGACATACCTTTTTCCCACCATCTCAAAAGCCTGTACCGCCTCTACAAAGGTGGCATTTGCATTTTCTCCATTGAATACCAATATCCATGGAGTCTTCCCTACCCTATCTTCATCATCCATGGTACGGACTGTAGGATAATGATATGAATTCGCACGGGCAAAGATTTCAATCTGCACCTTATCTGCTTGAGGCTTATTATTATCAGGCCGCTCCGATAGGTGGATAGAATCTTCACAGCCTGACATTAGAAAAGCCAGACACCAAAGACAAACTATATATAATACAAATTCTTTCATTTTCTCATTTCATTAAATACATATCATCACTTTCTACTGATTACTTCATCCCTGACGCAACGGATAGACTGACCAAAGGTCGGCAACTGATACATCAAACCGGGATTCGGCCACTTACCCAGAGACATGCTCCACACAGCATGAGGATCTTCGGCAGAAGACGCAGCTATAGAAGCGGTATGGTAATAGCCGGTCTGTCCTGCAAATTCCAGACTACTATCCTTATTCTGGCGTCTTCCTGCTGACGGAAAAAAGACAGAAGCATTATTCGCCTCATTATATACTAGAATTCCCAAATAAGCTGCCTGTGCGTTACCCGATGATACACAATAAGGATAACTACCGTCAGCTGACCCCATCTTAATAGGTCTGCGGTCAAAAAAGCCATCAGCATAGAAGCCTATCAAGAAGGTTATATGCTCTTGCGCTTCATCCACATCAGTCCTACTTTGCCAAAAGTTCTGATATCGGTCTACTTTAATCCCTCCTACTTCCGGCGAACCGTCGTATCCGCCAATATTCTCATTTAATCCAGCATCTCCACTCAGTGGGTTTTTAAATAAGGATTGCCGCGCAATTTCAGAAAATGCTATTTCAACGCTATAATCCGTAAGTACTGTCTTTATGACATCCTTGTTCGTATTTGCCTTCACAATGACATGATCGCCATCCTGATCTATATTATTAGGATATGGTCCGTTATAAGCTATTCTGTCAATATATCCGTCAGAAGGACGATGGTATCCGTCAGGACAAGTTTCAAATATTTCCTTATACCCATAGTCATAAATATCTTCTGCTGGTATAGGCGCTGTTCCCCATACCGGTAAAAACAATTCGGATGTACTATTAAAAAACTGTATATCCTTAATCCAATGGTTCACAGTATAGGCTGTAGGATGGTAAGCCAAACGGAAATAGTCCTGATCAGCATCCTTCGGAAGCCCCATTGAAAAAATGCTCCTGCCTGAGTGGGATATTTCACAAACCTTCCTTGTTTCACATCAACTTTTGCATAGGGTTCATTTCCACCATTCAGATAAGCAGGAGCCGTCAGATTGAAAGGCGATATTTTGCGAGCATAATCACGTGCTTTCCCCTGTGACGGTCCCTTGGATATGGCATCTACAGTTCCAGGCCTCATGATGTAATCATCCGCTTCTCCCTGCCGGATATACATATACTCGGTATTATACCACAATTCATCATCTCCTGTCCCATATCTTCCTCCATACCATTGAATTTTCACTTTAGCATACCTAGGGGTCGTTCCGGTATTTTTTCCCGTTACTCCCATACGGAAATAGATACGTCCCCTACCTTCCACATAAGTTCCATTTTCTCCCTTATACTTATTAGGAAGCACCTTATAATGCTCTGCGACTCCCGGATTATCAGTCCCGACATTCGGATCAAAGCTTGGAGTAGAGCTCAGAACAATGAAATTCCCTTCTTCCACTTCCGCTTTCCATAGACCGAGTGTACCTAAATCCTGAGGACGTTCATTTGTTCCGTCCCTCCTTTTCTGCTGTCCGGTAATAATTCTTTCACCCTGTTCATCATTTCTAAAAAAAGCGCCTATATAGCCGGTTCCATACGGATTAAATTCAAAACGTTTCCCGTGTTGACTGGCATGAACTTTTATCTCTCTTTGCAGGCTACCTCCGTCTTCATCTTCAGCAGACAAAAAAATCCGATAAGTTTCCTGTGTACCCATTATGTTTTGCTCATCCAACAACACATCCATATAGCCCGTTCCGGTTTGAGATGCCTTATCATAGATATATGAGAAACGAGAGGTAGTATAGGTTATCGTGATTCCACTGTCTTTCACATCTCCATTTAGCAACACCAAATCATTGAATACCTTTTCTGTTTCTGCTGCTAATCCCCCGGCTCCCACATAAAGTTGAGGCATCACTTTGACTACCGGCATATTAGAGGTAAAGGAAATACGTGCTCCATTAAAATCAGTAATACTGACCTCCAAGTCCGATACATTCAGTACCTTAATACCTGATATATTCCAATCTTCATCCACATTCTCCCATTCAGACGCCTCTATGTTCACCATCAACGGCTCCTTAATATATCCGGTCAAATCCAATTTTGTATTCTTGGGTAAGCTATAATTTACCGGATTCGAAGCAATCTTCAATTTGCAAGACGGATTATAATTATCCCCCATATCTATTGTAAAGTTTACAGCCTCACTTTCATTAGTAAGGGAAAGAGGGTCATTGGCAGGCAGGATGATACGGTTCACCTTTTTCTCCCAATCCCATTCGGCTGTCGGGGTACCTTGGGTGAAATAACTTCCGTCATCAACCACAGTAAATGTACGTATCACACTCCGTTCAATAGCCGGACCATCATAAGTGGCTGTCAGCGGAACAAGATTCGGCAAATTACTGAACATTATTCCTTTAAATGCCTGGTCCAAATCATCTTCAGCCCTCAATATGACATCTACCCGTACCCCTATTCTTTCAAGAGCCAATTGCAATATCAGATACTGTTGTAATTATCTTCCAATGTCGCTCCCTGTCCGCCGGATAACACGGTCACATTCTTTATTTCCTGCATCATTGG